>Ga0209617_10000756_pt1 | contig 14681 bp, 12 predicted proteins | sample LakEriepJuly2011_2_FD_187459 | JGI IMG/M metagenome (GOLD analysis project Ga0209617, IMG submission 187459) | Freshwater microbial communities from dead zone in Lake Erie, Canada - CCB epilimnion July 2011 (SPAdes) (version 2) | ecosystem: Environmental > Aquatic > Freshwater > Lentic >... | reverse complement strand
CCCCGCCGCTGGCGATCCCACCTCATCCGGGCGTGACACCGACCGGTTCAGCCACATACCCAAGACAGCCCCCACCAACAGCGAGGCCAAGGCGATCGTTATGGGACGTATTAGGGAGGGTTTCATGAGAGATTCGATGCTGATACATTCGGTCATTTAATTCGGTTACTGATTCGAATCGTTAATATTACGGTTTCTATTCGCGATAATCTTCAAACTCCCATTCTGCTATCCGTCCTATTTTTGAAGCCACTTCATCCCAAGTGTCTCCCACACAACGATCACAATAATTGGACAAAAATAATTCAATTTTACCGATGTCGTATCGATCAACAATGAGATAATTTTTCCCAAAGAAGATTTCATCCGGTTTATGAATTTCGAGCCATGGAAGAGTGCAAACAGTAATCCCGAATGCATCATCTCCCTTTCCGTTCTCGGTCCCAGCAAAGAATTGGAGGAAAAAACCAAAGAATTCCGGATTCTCTGGCCGATAACTTGGGATATCGACATCAACTGAGAATAGACGCCTTAATTTAGCTTTCATGTCTATGGAACAATATTTAGATGACCATTTTCAATGATTTCAATTATTTCAAGAAACTATCAAATACAGGTCAATATCCAAGCTCGCTCCAAGTTGACAGACTCGTTGTATGACTGATTTGTTAAAATTCAGCGAGGGCGGAGCTGATGCGTAGACAACACAGGAAAGCTCAACCGTTTCATTTTCTGATAGAGCTCTAATCCTGTCGGCATGTACAAACAATCGGCCTAGTAGCTCTTCAATATGAGCTTCAAGCGGAGCATTTTTGGGCATTTTTGAGTTCAGAACCCACCCATTCGTCTTTTCGACAAGGATTGTTTTTCCCCGCTTTTCTCCAATTCGCCATGAGTGATCACATAAAATACCCGTCGCGTCTGTTATTTGTTCAGGCGTTCGACTGGTGCTGGTGACCTTCAATCTCACAATTATTTCGTCGGTCATTGGCTACGGATTTTTAATATTTATACCTGTTGGATCACCTGGCCCACCGCCATCTTTTGGTTTGACGAAAACAATCTTCTAATGGTCTATATACCCTATATCGCACCAAAGGTTCCTCAACTGAATTTTTCGCTTACAAAAGCTCAAGGATGTTCTTCCCATTTAAATCGATTTCTATCGTGCCTCGATCAGGCCAGAATGAAACGCAATTAACTCCATCACTGTCGATAGAATGACAACATTCAAATGCGGGATTATCACCTTTCACTGTCACTGTAACTTTTTGGTTTTTATCAATAGTGTAAGGAAAACCCTCTGGCTCGAGAATTATTCTTAGACCATTTTTGTAATTATTACTCAATATATAGCTAGTCATAAATCAAGATAGTTGCGCTAGCAGGAATCTTACTTGAGCCACCAGGATTGATTGCTTGGATATTTGGTCTGAGATATTATATCAGACAACGTGTAAGTTATCTAACAGAACTTGCACAGTAGACGACCTTCAACATCAACCCACCAAAGTGGTCGACTCCTTTCACCTAACCCACTCTGGATCCTCTGACCGCTGTTGTCTCATCCAACCGCCACGGCGCGACCTGGATTTAGAGCTCTTCGCGGTAGAGGCGTTCGAAGTCGGGGGCGGTGATGGGGCGGGGGTTGAAGGTGGCGGTCCACTGGCGCGAGGCTTCTTCGGCCAGGAGCGGGATTTTAGCCGGATCCACGCCGGCGGCGGTCAGCGTCTCAGGGATCTCGGCCAGGCGCAGCCAGGCTTGGAACCGGTCGGCCAGCACCGAGGCGGCCGCCTCAGGCGAGACGTCGGGGCTAGTCCAGCCGGCGGTGGCGGCTAGGTCGGCGTAGATACCTCGGATTTCGGAATCGGCTGCATTGAAGCGGATCACCCGCGGGATCATCAGCCCGACGGCCGCTCCGTGGACGACCCCGAAATGCGCCGTCAAGGGGTTGGCCGCCGAGTGGGCCGCTCCCAACATGGAATTCTCGATGGCCGTGCCCGCCAGGGCCGCCCCCAGCAGCATGCGGCCACGGGCCTCAAGGTCGTCGGGCGAACGCAGCACGGTTTCCAGGGCGCCGGCGCACAGTCGGAACGCCTCCCGCGAGAACATCGACGACCACACCGTGCGGCGCGTGGTGACGGCCGACTCCACCGCGTGGACCAAGGCATCGAGACCGGTCAGGGCCGTGACGCGGCGCGGCTGCGACACCGTCAATTCGGGGTCGAGCAAGGCAATGCGCGCGGCGGCCTTCGGGTCAAGACAGGCCATCTTGTGATGGGTGGCCTCGTCGGCGATGAGCGCTGCACTCTGGCATTCACTGCCCGTGCCCGCCGTCGTGGGGATGGCAATGAGCGGCAGCATGGGCCGGGTGGCCTTGCCAATTCCTTGGTAGTCGCGCATTTCACCGCCCTGGGTGAGCAGGAAATTCACGCCCTTGGCCGTATCGATGGAGCTGCCGCCGCCCAGGCCCACGAACAAATCCACCGAAGCGGCGCGGGCCACTTCAAGGCCACGAGCCACATCGAGGGTGGTCGGATTTTCGCGAACCGCATCGAAGACGGTCACTTCGAGCCCGGCGGCTTTTAACCGGCTCACGGCCCGGGCGGCATGACCTGCGCGCACGATGCCCGCGTCGGTGACCAACAAGACTCGGTGCCCGCCCAGACTGGCGGCCAGTTCGCCGAGACGATCCAGGCTACCGGCCCCGAACACCACGCGGGTCCGGAGAGTGCTGTCGAAGGAGGGAATCGTCATGCGTGGTGCAAGACTCGGTCAGCGGGCAATATCTTCAAGCCCGGCGCGTTCAAGAATTGGATTGAACGGCTGCGGAGTCTCGGGGTCTCTAAGGGTTGTGATGACTTTCCGAACTTTTCTCCCCGTCGCGGCCGGAGTGCTCTTAGGTCTCGGCGGTCTGGGCTGCACCTTGATCTCCCATCAAGGAACGGTCCATCGGGACGAGCAGCGCCTGCCCATCTCCTTCGAGACCGATGCCGCGGCCCGGACCTTCTATGAGGCCGTGGAGAAGGTCCGCGCGTCGTCGCGCCCGACGGAGAGCAAGACCGAGTTCCACATCCCGGTCATTCTCTCGCACGAGATCACCACCGTGAACGGGCCTCACCAGGTGTTCAACGAGTCGATCCGCCGAGCCGATACCAACCAGGATGGCAAGATCACCGAGCGAGAAGCCCGCATCTTCGCCGACACTACCAAGTAGCCGTTGAACAGAAGGGGGATCTCCCGCAGGAACCCAGGCTCGCAGCCCCCCTCTCCCCAACCGCACCGATGGACACGCCCCGGCGAGCCTATCCTAGGGCAGGGATCGGGGATTGCCCGTATCGGAGCGAAGCTTCACGCTGGAGGTCATGACGTTTTCCGTCCTGCTGGCGGTCGTGGTGCCCACCAACGGCACGGTCCTGCCGAATGCGATTTCGGCCGATACCGCCGCTGGTGGTTTTGGGATCCTCTTCTGGCTCCTGACCCTCTTGGCCGGCGTGGCGTTGAGCGTGATTATTGAGCGACTCCTCTACTACCACCGGGTGCAAATCGATTCGGCGCAGTTTTTGGCCGGCGTGCGCAATGTGCTCAAACGCGACAATGTCATCGAGGCCATCTCTATTTGCGATGCCACCCCAGGACCCGTCTCCCGCTTGGTGAAAGCGGCCATCCTGAGCCGCGATGCGGGCCGCGAGCGCGTTCTGGAAACCATTGAAGAGGTGGGTTGGGTGGAGGTGCCGCGCCTCGAGGCCAACTTGTCGCTGCTGGCCACCTTCGCACAAATCGCGCCGCTAGTGGGTCTCTTAGGAACACTCGTGGGTATCGGCGGCACGTTCCGACAACTCCAAACTGGCCCGGGCTTCGCCGCACCGGCCGAACTCTTTGCGGGCGTCTGGCAGGCCCTTTACACCGCGGGTCTGGGCATCGCCATCGCCGCGGTGTGCTATGCGGCTTACAACTACCTAGTGTCCCGAGTGAATGCGGTCGTTCTCGACATGGAGCGTGCCTCCGCCGAGGCCGTCAAAATGGTGACCCAAACCGCGGACACCTCGGGCAACAAGGCCTCGGGAACCCCATGAAGTTCACGCGGACCCTCAAACCGCTGAAGGGACAGTTCGAATTGGCACCGTACTTGTGTGTGGTCTTCGTGCTGCTGTTTTTCATGCTGTTCGGGGGATACCTAGTCCTGCCGGTCGGCACACGCTTGGAGCTGCCCCCGGGCGGTTCTCGAAGCGGAACTTGGACCGGCGACGCCTTCCTCGTGGTGGCCGTCGACGCCGGGGAACAGTGCTATTTCGAGAACCAGATCGTGCCCGATCTAGCGATTCTTAAAACCCGACTGACTGCACGAGCCAACGCGCCGAAGGGACCCCGCAAACTCTACTTGCAGGCCGATCGCTCGGTGCGCTACGAGCGGCTTCAGGAGCTAGCCACCTTGGCACGGGAGGCTGGACTGTCCGAAATTCTACTGGGTGGTGGTGGTGGCAACGGCGGAGGCGGACCAACCGGCACGCAGGGCAGCCCCGAGGGTCGACGCCCCGGTATTCCCAACCCATGACCACCCCCGCCCCAGGTTGGAGTTCTCGGCAGTGGATGGGCCTCACCGCGCTCCTGGCAGTGCTCCATGCGGGTGGATTTTGGCTCATCGCCCATTTCCCACCGGGCCCCAGTCTGGACGACGGCGACACCTTCGGTCTGGTTTGGTCGGCGGGGTTTCCAGACAGCCTCGACGTCCTAGTGCTGTCGCCCACCCGATTTGCCCTGCCGGAAGCCGGCGGATTTTCAGGCGATGCGGCTGGAGCCTTGCCACCGGTCGCGTATGGGTGGGGACGAACTGAACCGCGGCCTTCGTTCCTGCCAGCCGATCCCAGCGGATCCAATCTGGGCCCGGCCCCGGCAACACCCAGTCCCCCGTCCCGGATCCTATCCCTTCCGGTGGTGACTCCGGCCAGGAGTGATTTAGCCCGGATGACGCAGAATGAGGCGCAGGTCGAAATACGGGGCGCCCTAACCACTCGCAGCCTGATGCGCCCCCTGAAGATCGCGCCCTGGACCGAGAGCGACTCACCGCAAACCACCCACGTCGAGCTGGCGGTCAATCCTTGGGGGGAAGTTTTGACCGCGCGCATCACCGTTGGATCCGGTTCCAAAGCCGCTGACCTAGCCACCTTGGAGGCGGTCCGGAACGCGCGCTTCCAGCCGTTGACCCAACCCAAACGGCCCGATGCTCTGCACGTCGATCCACTGACTTGGGGCGTGGTCAGCGTCCATCCGATCCCTGGCGCGGCCCCCAAGGGACCGGGCACCCCCCTCTGAACGGCGATGCACCCGGAAACTCTCATTGCCCTGTGGGTCGCCCTGCTCATAACGGCCCTAGGATTCTTTGCCCTCGGCGACGAGTTCCGCAGGCGGCGCATCGGATCAGATGTCTCTCAAGACCAAGTGTTCCGCTGCGTGCGCTGCAGCGCGGTCTACACCGATGACGCCGAAGTAGAAAGGTCCCGGTGCCCGCAATGCGGCAAAACTAACGAGGCCGTGCGTTTCTGAGAACCGGTTAGGGGACGGGGGCTGGAGCGGCGCTGGGATCCCTCTGAGCCCTTTACCATTCCTTGATAAATCGGCCACCTATTCCACACACGGGCTTAAAAGGGTTTTGGTGGACTGACAGCGTCACTGGACTGCGCCACCGGTTTGAAAGCCCCAGAAAAACCCATTCTCACTCGGACCGGCCCATTCAGAAAGTCGTCATGAACCCCAGAACTCTAACCCTACTCACCGCCAGCCTATGGGCTTTGGTCCTCGCACCTGCGGCCTTCTCGCAAAACGACGTCGATCGCCCCCCGGGGCCACCGCCCGGCGGACCTGGTGGACCCGGCGGACCTGGCGGAGGAGGTCCCCGCGGTCCGGGCGGTCCGGCTTCGACCCCCAAGACGTTGTTGGTAGCCCGCTTCGACCAGAACGGCGACAAACGCCTCAATACTCAAGAGCGCAAGGCGGCCCGCGAATTCCTCATCGAAGAAAAGTCCGCTGGACGAATCCGCGGTCGTGGTCCCGGGGGCCCGGGCGGGCGTGGAGGCCCACCGGGAGGTCCTCGAGGCGGCGAGTCCTCCAGCCAGCCCACGGCCGGTCAAACGTTGACGCCGGCTGAGGTTAAAAACTTTCCCGACGCGCCGTTGTACGAGGAGGGCATCCTGCGGACCGTGTTCCTCCAGTTCGAAAGTGCCGATTGGGAGAAGGAACTGGCTGACTTCAACAACACCGATGTGGAAGTGCCGGCCACCCTCACGGTCGATGGGAAGACCTACCGCGAAGTGGGCGTGCACTTCCGGGGCATGTCCTCCTTCTTCACCGTGCGGGAGGGCCAGAAGCGCTCGCTCAATGTGTCGTTGGATTTGGCCCACAAGGATCAGGCAATCGGCGGTCACAAGACCCTCAACCTGCTCAATTCCCACGAAGATCCGTCCTTCCTGCGGACGGTGCTTTACAGCCACATCGCCCGAGAATACTTGCCGGCCCCGAAGGCCAACCTCGTGCGGGTGGTAATCAATGGTGAGAACTGGGGCATCTACGCCAGCGCCCAGCAATTCGACAAACACTTCACCCAGGAGTTCTTCGGATCCACTCAAGGAAACCGGTGGAAGGTGTCGGGCAGCCCCAATGGTCGCGGCACTCTCGCCTACTTGGGATACGAGCCCGCTCCCTACAAAAAGATTTACGACCTCAAGGGCAAGGACAGCGAGAAGGCCTGGAAGGATTTGATCCAACTCACCCGGGTCCTCAATCAAACTCCGGCCGGCGAACTGGAGTCGGCGCTCGCACCTCTTCTCGACATCGATGGGGCCTTGCGCTTCCTCGCCGTCGAGAATGCGCTCATCAACAATGACGGCTATTGGATTCGCACCAGTGACTACGCGCTCTATCAAGATCCCCAAGGACGCTTCCATCTGGTGCCGCATGACATGAATGAAGGCTTGAGCCGCCCCGGCGGTCCGGGCTTTGGCGGCGGCCCCGGTGGACGCCGCGGTCCGGGTGGGCCAGGTGGGCCGGGCGGGCCGGGCGGGCCGGGCGGAGGAGGCACTCGCATCGATGGAGTAAAGCTGGATCCGCTGTATGCCGCGCAAGACGCCAACAAGCCGCTCATCTCCAAGCTGCTGGCCGTGCCTGCGCTGCGCGAACGCTATCTAGGCCATGTCCGCTCCATCGCCGAGAAGTCGCTCGATTGGCAGAAACTTGGCCCGTTGGCCGAGAAGCTCCACCAACTCATCGCCACCGAGGTGCGTGCCGATGGCCGCAAGCTCGATTCTACCGAGGCCTTCGAGAAGAGCCTCACCCAAGACGTTGCCGGCAACGGTTTCGGACCCGGTGGTGGCGGCTCGATGGGCCTCAAGAACTTCGCCGATCAGCGGAGAGCTTTCTTACTCGAGTATCGACCCAAGGCGGTGAGCCCAGCTCCCTGAAAGCGGGAGAATTCAGACGGGGTGACCTCGCGGATGTCGCCCAGCACCCCGTCCTGGGCCAGTGAAGTAGTCGGATGAACATTTGGCTTTTCCACCGAGGTCCACTCCACTCCGTGCATGAGCCAAACAGTCCGCTTCCTGCAAGCCTGTCCCTCCGACGAGGAGATTGACGTCGTTCGTCTGGTGGATTGCGTGATCATTGATGCTGTGAAATCCGGGGCGAGCGACATCCACATCGAGCCCTGGGAATCGAGTATTGCCGTACGAGTCCGGATGAGCGGCGTACTCAATGAGCTCATCCATTTGCCCAGCGACCTCCTGCCCAAGATCACGGGTCGCCTGAAGGTGATGGCCAACCTGATAGGCCATGAGACCCAATTACCCCAAGAGGGCCGCGCTAACACGTTCCCCGAGGCGGGCAACGTGGTCTTGCGTATCTCCACCTTCCCCACCATCCGGGGCGAGAAGACAGTGATCCGTATCTTTGACCCCTCGAACCGCGCCTTCAACCTCGAGGCCCTCGGTCTCGAGCCCGACATTCTGGGGACCCTCAAGGCGCTGCTGACACGACCAAGCGGTTTGGTGCTCATGACTGGCCCCACCGGCTCAGGCAAGACCACAGTGATCTATGCCTCCCTCTGCCACCTCATCGAGCGCTCGGGCCCGAGCATTAGCATCGCTACGGTGGAAGATCCGGTGGAGTTCACTTTACCTCTCATCGCCCAGTCCCAGTGCAATGTGGCTCGCGACTACACCTATCCGGTGGCCCTGCGGTCGCTCATGCGGCAAGACCCCCAGGTCATCATGATCGGCGAGATCCGGGATGCCGAAACGGCCCAGATCGCCGTGCAGGCGGGGCTCACCGGGCATCTGGTCATTAGCACCATCCACTCCGGCAGCACCACCGGAGTCTTCGCCCGCCTGATTAACATGGGCATTGAGCCCTTCCTGCTGGCCTCCTCAATCACGGGCGTCCTGGGTATGCGTCTCATTCGACGCAGCTGTCTCGTCTGCCTGGAATCCTACCAACCCGAACCGGCCGCTCTGGCCTACCTCCCGGTGGAGACGCATAGCACGGGTCAATTCCGTCGCGGAGGCGGCTGCCCAGCCTGCAACCACACCGGCTTCAGCGGTCGCGCTACTGTGATGGAAACCTTGACGGTGGACGAGGTCCTGCGCGATGCGGTGCTGCAGAAGCTACCCACGCGACGACTGCAAGAAATTGCTCAGGCTCAAGGCATGGAGACTCTCTGGCAGGCGGGCCTGCGAAGGGCCTTGCGAGGTGAAACCACTCTGGAAGAAATCCTTCGGGTAGTCGGTATGGAAGGGTTCTAAAAAGCGATCGGGGCACCCGGGAAAGAATTCCTGGATGCCCCGATTCGAATAGCGATCAGAGACAATCTTTTAGTAGCCGTACTGCTGCACGCTCCCGTTGGCCAAGATGTAGCCGGTGCGCTCGCGGTACCACTGGAAGTCTATCTTCCCCTGGGCATCGAAGGCCTTGGTGGGCGGATAGGAAAACTTCACAGCCTGGTATTTGGAGGTACCACTGAGCCAGCGGCGGATCTCGGCATGTCCGTCGGCGAAGGAGAAGCCGCAGGCGCCATTGTGATACGAGGCCGGGATGTCCTGCCAAGACGAAGCATCGGGGTTATTAATGAAGTAGGCGTCATTAATGGAGTCCGGGTGCTCGTCGAGCGTGAGCCACGTCTTGGAGGGCGAGGGGACTTGCGACTGCTTGAGGAACTGGAGGCGATCGGAGAAGCCCCAGTTGCGTCCGTCCTTGGTGGAATCATTACCAATGCTGAAGCGACCAAAGAAGGAGTTCATGGCCATGCTCCGATTGCGGCGTGCCCAACCCTTGGCGCGCTGGGCGGGCGACACGAAGACATCGGCCGGGCACTTGTACACACCCACAGCTCCTCCGGTATACTTGCCCAAGACGCCATTGGCTACCCAGGCATCATTGGTAACACTGCGCTCGGCGGTGCCGGTGCCGACTCCCCAAGTCATGACGTTGTTCACCCAGTTATCGTACACTTTCTGGTCGATGGCCTGAATGGTCTCACTGACACCATAGTTATTGGCCACCGCATCATTATAGTCGGAGGAGTACAGGTGCCAGGCCAAGGTAAGCTGCTTGCCGTTGTTGACGCAGCCGATGCCCTGAGCCTTGGACTTCGCCTTCGCCAGAGCCGGCAAGAGCATGCCGGCCAAAATGGCAATGATGGCAATGACCACCAAGAGTTCGATGAGCGTAAAGCCACGGCGGTTGACCGCGCGACGATTGGAAATTTCGGGAGGTTTCATGATGGCTAGCGCTTACGATACCCCAGCCGCCAAGGCTTACAAGTGCGGTGTCCGCACACCGTTAGGCAAAGGTACGAGCTAGAACCTCCGCGAGCATCACGGGTGGACCACCCTGAAAAACTGACCGTTCGGAGCATTGGTCGTGGAGTCCAGCAGGATGAGCACCCCTTCTGGATCACCGATCTCCAAATCCATCGAATCCTGCCAGGTTTGCAAATCAACCGATCGCTCCAGGCGGAAGGTCTGGTCCATTTGTCCACCGAAGAGAAAAAGGCTGTCTTCGGAAGACTTCGGATAATTGAGAACTTGCACCGGCGCATCGAAGGCGGTGGCCCTGGCTCGCAAAATGGCCCCGCCCGTACCGGCGACAATCCACTGGTCGTTGGCCGCACTCACCGTATAGAGGTTGCGAGTGGTGGAGGTGGGCATTTCGACCCAATTCAAGAGGTCTTGCGACAAGGCCACGATACCTCCATCGCCCACCAGACAGAACCAACCGGAATACCATCCCACATCATTCCACCAAGTGGTCGAGGGCGTGGACCGCGCCGACCAGACCACCCCGTCGGTGCTGGTCAAGACGGTGCCCGCTTCGCCCACGGCCACCAGACGGCCACTGAGCCATCGCACTCGCCAAAGCCAGCGCGAGGTGCCTGAAGAGCGGGAAGACCAGTTGATACCATTGGTACTGCTCAAGAGGACGCCATTTTGTCCGGAAACCAAAAACCCACCCGGCCATTCGGTGGCGCCGCTCAGAATGGCGGTGGATCCGGAGGTTCGCCGCGTCCAAGACCGGGCATCCGGACTGGTCAGAATAGCACCGCTGGAACCGGCGACGACAAAGAGGTTGGAGTTGGCACAGACGGCCCGCAGGTCGGCGGTGACTCCGGAGGCGATCGCTTCCCAGGCGATGCCCAGGGTGTTGACCTGATTGGTGATGAGCACCCGGACCACCTGGGTTCCGTTGGTTGCGGAATTGGTGCTGACCAACGGCGCATAGTCGGTGCGGCTCAAGGCCAGTGCTCCTGAAGAACCGGCAGCGACCACCAAATTGGAACGACCGCCTAGCCCGTAGTAATTCACTCCGGAAGCACTGGCCGGCGCCAGGCCCCGGTTCCAGTTCTTACCGTCCGGACTGTCCATGAACTGCGCCCATTCTCCGGCCGTGACCCGGAGGGTTTGTGGTTGGGTGTTGGTGGTGAAGGTGGGCACTGCGCTAGTGAATGCGACACTCACATTGGTGCCAGGGACGGTGAGAACCATGGAGTCCCAGATGGCGGCAATGCCGGTGGGTTCGGTGTAGCTCCAGTTGAATCCGGCCAAGGTGGAAGACCGCGTCCCGGTGACAATCAGGCCATTGCGCGTTCCGGCCACCACCTGCTGCCCGTCCCACAACAAACATTGATAGGTCACCAGCGGAGCCGGATTGGCTCGGAGGGAATTGGCCTCCGACGACCAGACCCAATTACCGAAGAGGCTGACGCCGAAACGCAATTCCCCAGAACCGGCCACCAACCGCTCGTTGCCAATGGCTAACACGGCCGTCAGGGCGTTGGTGGTGCTGATCCGGCCAGCATCCCATTGGAGCAGTTGGGGCGTGCGGCTGATCGCGTAATTGCCTGCATCACCTACGACCATGACACCGGTGGACACCGGGGCCACGCGGTACCAATTGAATCCCGACTTGCCGGTGTTACGCACGGTCCAGCTCAGGCCATCGGCGCTGCTGGCCACAAAGGCGGCGTCGCCCACGGCCACAAAAACGCCCGAGGCATAGGTCACACTGGTGAGGTTGTTGGTTTTACCAACAGAGGCGGCCATCCATTCGACCCCATTGGTGCTGACGAGCACCGTCCCGCCGTCGCCTACGGCCACGACCCGATTGGATGAAGCGGCCACACTTTCCAGCCACTGGGTCTTGCCCGAAACAGCTGCCTGAAACACTTCCTCATCAGACCAGAGGATCGTCCCTGACTCGCCCACCACGATCGCCCGATCTCCCAGATAGGTGGCTCCACGCAACGCGACCGAGGTTCCGGTTTTCACCCGACGCCAGTCCGGCAGAGCGTCCGCCACCCACAGTGCGCCACGATCTCCCACGGCGAGGTACAGGCGATTGGTGCGCCACGCCAAATCGGTGATGGAATTGCCGAAGGGAACGGGGTTGGACCAGCGCCAGCTCAAATTGGTGCCTTGGGCGTTGGCCTTGGGCGATCCGGCCACGGCACCTATCAAGATCAGCAAGCAAAGAGGCAAGCCCCACCACCAACCCGTTGGTCCAAAGACACAGGCCTCCTTGCTGCCGCGGACGAGGGTGTTCATTGCGTTTCTATAGGCGTTCAGGAGCGGTTGTACAATGTGCTCGGATCAATTTCAGGCATCTGTCACAGAGACTTGCTCCGGAGGCGGGAAACGCACAACAAAGGTCGATCCATCCGATCCGGTGGACTCCAGTGAGACGTCACCGCCGATGCTTAGGGCCAGTTGTCGGGTGATGGCCAAGCCTAAGCCGCTGCCGCCCGGCTTGGTGGACACCGTGGGCTCGAAGAGGTGTTCCCGCACGGACGGTGCGATCCCCGTTCCGGCATCGGTGACGCGCACCATCAAACTGCCATCGGAGCCATCGACCGAGGCAATCCGCACCTCAGAATGATCCGGCGCCGCCTCCAGCGCGTTGCTGACCAAATTCTCCACCACCAGCAAGAGGATGTTGGCCTCCCGGTTGTGAAGCCGACGATGGGAATGACTTTGCAAAACGCTCCGAACACCCCGCGCCCGGGCCGCCGGATCTAGCCGCTGCAAGACCCGGGGCAGCAGTTCACTCATCTCAATCTCAAACTCGGAGACGCCACCGGAGTCCCGGAGAACTCGCACCACTCCATCTATGAGAGCTCGCATGCGGCGGAGGGTGACCAGGGCTTCAGCTCGATCATCGGCCGCCACGGGCTGGTCTCCGAGGCTGGCCAGAAACCCTTGAAGGCCCGCCAGGGGATTGCGCAGTCCATGCACCAAGTGAGAAGCCACGGCTCCCATCGCTCCGGTCTTGGTGGCCACCATTAACTCCCGATTGGCCCGAACCAAACCTTCGCTGCGTTCGAGCAAAACCCGGTTCGTGCGGGCCAATCGGGAAAAGGCGATCGTAATGGCCACCGCCAAGGCGCTGCCGGACAGCAGCAAGGTGACGAACCCTTGTCGCCAGAGACTGCGGTCGAGTTGGGCATACTCTTCCAACAATCCCGAACCCGCGACCTCCACACCCAAAATGCCGGCCAGCGACGGGGCCGTGGAATCCGGGAGAGGGATGTGCATCCGCAGGACGGCGGATTTGCCATCGGCCTGAACCCGGAATTCCGGAAGGACTTCTCCAGCAATCAAGCGCTCCAACTGCGAGGGATCCGGCTGCGGAACAGACTCCTCGCCGTAGATTCTTGAGGGCAATCCGCCGCGGGCGTCGAAGACCGTAATCCGTTGGACATAGGCCAACTGCGGCAACGTGGCCACTTCGACGGCAGCCAAGAGCGGGTCATCTACTCCCTCGGCGCGCAGAGCAGCAAAACGTCCCTGGAACAAGGCCGCCACACCACGCGCTTCCCGTTCGGCCAAACCCGCTCGAAGTTCCCGGCGCAGCTGGAGGCGCGTGCCGAGAACCGTCACCAACAACACAACCAAGGCCACCGCTACCGCCGCGAGCGTGGGCCCATGCATTCCATATTGGAGCCGGTTGGATTTCAGAATTCCCATTCCAATCCCCCGGTGGCCGTGTGGGAGGAGTATGTGTAGAGCAGCACGTTGGAATTCTGCCGCTCGAACAAGTACTCGGCAAACACCGTCGCGTGGCGGCCCACTTTTCGGAACACGCGGGCATTGGTTTCCACATCCTGGGTGTGGCGGTACTTGAAGAGGTCTTCCGGGGCCGGCGAAATGAACTGACGCTGGTAGTCCCATTGGCTCCAGCGCGCTCCCAACAAGGTCCCCCAACGGGTTCCTTCCCAACGCAGGGTTCCAGCCACTCCCCAGCGGTTAAAATCATAGAAACCCACGGCCTCATCCCGGTTCAGCATTTGGAAGAGGCGCACCGTGGAACGGAGTTTGGGTTTGTCCGACCACTGATGTTTCCACGCCAAATCGGCGTTGAGCTGGGTGAACCGCGCCACCGTATCGGGCTCGGGAATGCCCAGAAGATTGGAAGCAGGCCGCGAATCATAAGGGCGGTTTTCGTAGCGGACGGTGGCTTCGAGCGCCGATCCCTCGGCATAATCCCAGGCGATCACGGAGCGCGGCCCTGTCTGCCAGAATCCATCAATCGGGGCATTGAAGTTTTGGCGCTGCCAACTGTAGCCCACCTCCCAACGGAATCCGCGGCCCCGGGACCATCGAACGGAGGGTTGGGCGGTCAGGGAATGGACCTTGGTACGCACTGAACCCTGACCGTCAGCCAACGTCGAGGCATCGAAAACCTGATTGGCGTAGAGGTGCTGACCCACAAGGCCAGGGCTCCATCCAGACGGAGTTTGGTACCGATACTCGCCATAAGTTGAAACCCAGGCATCGCCACTCACCGGCTGGCCCACGAGGCCAGAATCCACCGTCTTGAGGTACCGACGTTCTTCACCACCGACAAACAAGGTCCATCGATGGGCGTCGATGGGCATGCGCATCAAAAAGGCCTCGAACCCATAGCCAGCAAACGGGGTTTCTTGGGCGTTGGTGCCCGAAAGGAGAGCGTTGTCCCGCCACCCGCCCGAGCTGCGCAAGCTCACCGTGGTGGTCCACACCGGAATCTCCCACTCACCCTCGAGATCTCGCGGATGCAGGGGACCCAACACTTGCTGACCACCGACGAGGTTTCCTCCCACCAGGAAGATCCAGACCCAGAACCCAGCCAAAAGTCTTGCCCACGGGCAGGCTTTCATTTGG
>Ga0209617_10000755_pt1 | contig 14693 bp, 8 predicted proteins | sample LakEriepJuly2011_2_FD_187459 | JGI IMG/M metagenome (GOLD analysis project Ga0209617, IMG submission 187459) | Freshwater microbial communities from dead zone in Lake Erie, Canada - CCB epilimnion July 2011 (SPAdes) (version 2) | ecosystem: Environmental > Aquatic > Freshwater > Lentic >... | reverse complement strand
TCAAACGTATATGCCTGTTTATTCGCTGTCGTGATGATCATGCCGTCTCAACAATGGGACCGTACCGGTGGTCACTTCGCTTTGGCAGTGCTATTTGCGATACCACTGGTGTTATGGCTACTCATTGGGTTTTTTCAGTCAGCTACTGAAGGCGGGCGTCAACTTTGGCGATGGACCGCGGGAATGGCAGGGGCATTATTTGTATTGGGCCTCATTCAGTTCTATTACATCTTTTTCGCAGCGGCCATTGCCGGCGGAATGACCGTGATCTATCTGTTTGCCGATCTAAAGCTTGCCCGATGGAAGTTGTTGCTTCACCTGGCTGCTCAGTTTATTATCCCATTCGTTGCCTTGCAGGTTCTATTGCACATGAGCACGGATGTTGTCGATCGCACGTCAATTCCCTGGGGCTTTATGGTTTTTCGCTCGTCATGGATGAGTTATGTGTTTCCTTTCGGCATGCCTTACGAACATTGGTTTAATGGGCTAAAGCCGGAGGCGGGACTGGAGTGGGAGGGATTGGGCTATATCGGACTGGCGGGCATTGTCCTGCTGCTACTCGTATTGTTTGCTTGGTTGCCGGGAATTTGGCGTCGGAGTGAGCAGCATGGTTCACAACGGATAGTGGTTGCTTTGACATTGGCCGTCATCGCGTGCATGGCAGCCTCCATGGCATTTCCATTCAATTGGGGTTTTGAGCGGCTGCTTTATCGCCTGGGGGCCATCCAGCAATTCCGAGGCATCGGCCGCTTTGCCATGGTGGCTTATTACCCATTGTTGCTTTTGCTCATTGCTGCATTCACGAGTTACTATCGTTCTCGCAAGTTCTTTCCTTATGTGTGCGGCTTGGTGCTATGCCTAATGCTGGTTGATGGCCATGCGCGTATGTCTCAGGTTGCAGCTCGCATTGAAAATCCGCGCGGATCATTGCTGTCTGCTATTGGTCAGGGAATGGAGGGAATCGACCCCGGACGTTTTCAGGCGATTCATCCATTGCCGTTTGTCCATGTGGGTTCGGAGAATATTGGTGCCGTTGGATCAGATGAAGCCATGCAAGCCCTTTATCAGACCTCCTTGCAAACGGGTTTACCGACAACCGCGGCAGTGATGTCAAGAACATCCATTGGACAATCTTTTCTTTCTTGTGGCATGTCGTGGGAACTGATGGAAGTTCCTGCCATTACCGCACAATTTCCCGATAATCGTCCTTTGTTGGTATTGGCCGATACCTGTCACATGCGGGATCCCGATCGTCAATTGCTCCAATATGCCGAGCCATTATTCACTATCAATCGCATAGGATATTACGCACTGCCTATTGCCGCATTTGATAGCGCGCTTTCTGCGAATGCCGCTCGCTCTGAACAGTTGGTGCAGGGATGCACGGTAAGTTTATCCGAAGGGCTTTTCGGAGATTCGTTGTCGGTGGGAAGCGTTTATTTAGACACTACGCTCAGCGTCACCTTTGCCCACGGTTGGAGACGATTATTGGAAGTACCTATCGAGGAGCGTTGGAAGGATCGCGAAATGGTGATCTCCTTTTGGGTGGAGGATTTCCGTCGCGATTTGATACCACGATCAGTGTTGGAGGTTATTCAGTTTGCCGGGGAGAAGTCGGTGGATTATCAAACGGAATTTTTGGGTAAGCGCATTGTCGGAATGCGAAAAGGAAGCGCGCTGGTCGAGTATCGTTTGCGTGTAAAACCCGATGCTGATCGCCTCACACTTGCTATCGAGAACAAGCTTATTCAAGGGAACACGCTCGAAATTAATTCCCTTTTGATTCAGCCTATCCAATCGAATTGTCGCATCTTGCGCCATGGTAAGGAATCATTGAACAACAGGATTTATTCACGGTAAGTGCGTTTCAGTCTTATTATTCCCAGTTACAACAATGCGCATGAACTCCTACAGGAGTTGCCTGCGTTGCTGCGTTATTGTCAAGATTCCGGGTGGAACGTGGAGACCATTATAGTGGATGATGGTTCCGTGGCTTTATCGAATCTTGCCGATAGGTGCAGCCAAGAGGGCTGGAGATTGATCAGGCACGAAAAGAATCTGGGCAAGGGCGCAGCAGTGCGAACGGGAATGCTTGCGGCATCGGAAGACATTCGAATTTTCACCGATGCCGATATTCCGTTTCAATACAACGTCTTTCAGGATATCATGAGGGCTTTTGAAGATCGGGAAACGGACATTGTCGTAGGCGATCGACGCAAGTCGGATTATTTCGCCAAATCACCGATGATGCGCCGCTTGGGAAGTTCTGTTTTTTCGTTTGCAGTGGACATGATCATGACCAAGCGATTGGGCGATACGCAATGCGGTCTGAAAGCATTTCGAAGCAAAGCTGCAGATGAGATATTCACCAACCAGCAGTTACATGGATTTGCCGCTGACATTGAATGGCTTTACCGCGCGCGCATCGGAAAGCGCAAGGTTGTATCCGTTTCGGCCGAGTTCCGCAATGCGGGCAACAGTTCTGTCGTTTTCTGGAAGCATGCCGTATTGATGCTTCGGGATGTCATTCGTTTGCGGTTTTCTTAATGTTTGCGAAACGAAGATGGGATGCCATCAAACCACATGAATAAGGTTATTTTTGCTCCATGCCGGTAAACATCGACAGAAGAAAATTACAATCACTGGGGCGCCTGGAGTTGCTTGCCAAGCAGGCGGTCGAGGGTTTTATTACCGGCCTCCATAAAAGTCCATTCCACGGTTTTTCGGTGGAGTTCGCCGAGCACCGTCAATACAATACCGGTGAGAGTACGCGTCACTTGGACTGGAAATTACTGGCCCGAACCGAGAAGTATTTTGTGAAGCGTTATGAGGAGGAAACCAACCTGCGATGCCATATCGTGATTGACGCTTCGGCCTCTATGTATTTTCCGTACGGAGTCGATCCCAACGGTCCGGAGTTCAATAAAATCAAGTTTTCCGTTTATGCTGCCGCAGCCTTGATAGAACTGTTGCGACGTCAGCGTGATGCGGTGGGTTTGGCTGTATTTGCCGATAAACTTCGCCTGAACACACGTGCCAGAGCAAGCGAGGCGCATCATAATTATCTCTATTCGGAGTTGGAGAAGCTGTTGGATTCTGTTGCTATTACGAGCGGTCAAACTACCCTTGTAACCGACACCCTGCACGAGATTGCCGAGAGTATTCACCAGCGCTCAATGGTCATCATCTTCAGCGACATGATGGATAACTCTGAGAAAGCTCAGGAGTTGTTTGCGGCCTTGCAGCATTTGCGTCATCGCAAGCATGATGTCATTCTGTTTCACGTTGCCGATAATCAAAAGGAGGTTTCATTCGATTTCGAGAATCGTCCCTATACCTTCACCGATCTGGAGAGTGGAGAGGAGATCAAAGTCAATCCTGCTGATGTACGCGATACGTATGTCAAACGCATGGCCGATTTCCGCAAAGAATTAAAGTTGAAATGTGGGCAGTATAAAGTGGATTTTGTGGAGGCCGATATTCATTCCGGCTTTAATCCGATTTTGATGCAGTACATGCTGAAGAGGCAGAAGCTGTATTGATTCTTATAGCAATTATTTGCTAGCCCAAATCTGTTGTTTTTTCGTAATTTTCACCCGAAGATGCGATTTATATTCCAACAAATCAACTTATTGCCTTTTGTTATTCTTGGAATGCTATTTCCGTTGGGCATCTATGCCCAAAGTTATGGTCATTTGGGGATGATAGATGCGGCCAAAGTGCGTGAGGCGGCGGCGAAGGCTTCACCCATGGTTGTGCTTCCAGCCTCAACCGATTTTTCGGAATGTGCTATCAACACAATCAATCAGCTGTATGTATTGGACGAGGAGCAGGCCTGTATTTATGTCTTCGATGAGTTGCTCTTCTTGCGTGAAGTCATTAAAACAATAGAAACCACAACAGGCAAAGTTGAATTGCGTGCACCCAAACACTTGTGTATCGATCGATTCAACAACCTGTATGTCTACGACAGTAAAGTTGGTAAAATAATCAAGAAGCCCGTCAAGGGTGATGCACTGCTTATTGGTCAAGCAGGCTGGGGAGTTGGTGAATTGGGGGATGTCAAGGATATCGCTGTTGATTCCAAGGGTTTGTGCTATGTACTGAATCGTTCGCGGAACGTCGTGGATGTTTATAGTCCAGATGGAATCTACCTGACGTGGGTGACCGGAAAAAAGGCATTTCACGATCCGATGTGCATCGGCATAAGCGGATCCGATGAATTGTATGTAATGGACAGTGAAGGTCCGACGGTCTATGTTTTCAACGATGCCGGTAATTTGGTCAATACCAATTCGGATCTGTCTTTGCGAAAGAATGTGTTGTTGAAGGACCCCGCAACCATGGCCGTATACCATAACGGTGATTTCATGGTCATGGATGAAAAGCTGTGTGTGGCTTATCACTTCAATCGGGTTTCCGATTTGATTGGAACCTTGGGGGCAAAGGGGGAATCGCGCGAGGGTGTTTTCGTGCATGCCACGCACGTAAGTATTGCCCCTGGAACGTCCAACCGCATGGCTATTCTAGATGAAAAGGCGGGACGTGTTCAGTACTATGAAGTGCAGCAGCTAAAGCCGCTGAAGGACGAGCCTTCACGGCGCGTGAAAATGATTGAATCTTCAACTTTACGCAGGCCTGTATTGGATCTGGCAGTGGGGAGCAACGGTTTACGGTATGTTATTCCTGCGGGCGACCGCTCGAAAGTGATTGCATACAAGGATACATCCCAAATGGATGAGTTCACTATTTCGGGAGTTATAGATGAAGCTGCGGCCATTGCTTGTGACACGCTGGGGAATCTCTATGTGGCAGACAGCGGTGTTGATGAAGTGCTGGTGTTTAATGGCACAGGGAGTTTGGTTCGTCGTGTAGGTAAAGAAATCACCGAGAAATTGAAGAACCCTTCATCGTTGGTCGTTCAATCCGATGGTTCGCTTATTGTTGCTGACGAAGGGCGTGGTAGTTTATTGCATTGGAATTTGCAAGGCCAATTCGTGAAGGTCATAACCTCGGCAGATAACTCTGTGATGCAGTCGCCGGTTCGTATTGATTGTGATTCGAAAGATCAAATCTATGTTTGGGATGATGAGCTCAATGCGATTCTTCGCGTTGGGCGAGGGGGGTGGCCTACAGCCGAGAAGCAATTACAAGTACGTTCGGAAAAGCCCGGAGGTGTGCCCGGAACAATCGGCGATTTTTATGTGGATCCCTTGGATCAAATTCACGTTTACAACAATTCGAATCATCAAATCGAGGTATATACCTGGGAGTTCGAACCAATCTTAGTTTACAGTATTGGTTACCCCGGTAAAGCGAAGGGTGCCATAGGTGATGTGGAGCAGATGATGCTCGACACGCGCACATTGAATATTTACCTGACCATGAATGATGGCGAAATGCAGAAGGTTTATCATTATCTCGTTCCGCCACCAATGCCATCCAATACCATGCTGTTTGATGTCATCGACAACAAGTTGGTCGCGAATTTTTCCAGGGTGAAGTCAAAGGCAGTCGTGGCCTATGGGCTTACCCGTCCCACAGCAACCGGCGATAGCGTTGTCTACCGCACCGAAGGGAATGCCTTCACCATACGGCAATCTCCTACTGATCATCAATTGTATCATTACGATTTTGTAGCCCTTAGCTGGAGTGATTATTCCGATCCATCGATGGGCTTTGACGACTATTTCCATTATGCGGAGGCAATGGTCCACGCTCATAAGTACCAGGAGGCGCTTGGTTCGTGGATGTTGGCTATGGAAACAATGGGCAAACAGTCGGGAATGGTTGAATACATTGCTCGTCGCATGGGAGAGGTTTCCACCAAATTGTTGCAGGAGCAGAACATAGACATGGCCATTGACTATGTCAAGGAGGCTTTCCGTTTATCACCTAAATCCGAGTTTATCAAAGATCGTTACCGTGATGCGGTTATGGCACATTACAGCCATTTGGTGAATCAGCGTGAGATTAACACGGTCATCTCCGACATGCAGTTGAACATTTCGAACGCTACACTGCGGGGGATTTATTTGCAAACGGCCGATACACTTGCACGCGTTTTGGCGCTGCAGGATAATTTGAACAGCATTAATGACGCCATCAAAGTGCAGAAAAAAATGCTCGAATGGGATTCGAATCCTATGCATGCAGAAGCACTGGGAATTTCATTCTTTGAGCTCTATAAGTTTAAGAGCATTCGAGAAACTTCTTCATTGGAGCTGCGGAGTATTTTGGAAGAAGCACTAGCGAATTCTCGTGAGGCGTATCGCTTGCAAAAGGGTGCAGGTAAACCCTACTTTTCGGCCCATCTAGTGCAGCTTGCAGCAATGAATGAATTGGGTAAATACAGCGAAGTGGAGTCGCAGGCGACTGCTGAACTGGGAAGTTCTGCAGCGTTGATGTCGAGGGAAGTCCTGATTGCTTATCGAAAGCAATTGGCTAAATCGTTCGCCATGCAGGACAATCATTCAAGTGCGGAAGGAGAATACAATACGATACTATCGCTCAATGCTGCAGATCGGGAGGCAAGTGAGTTGCTCATCGAAGAACTGATAGCGTTAGCGAAGTATGATGGCGCCTCGGATGCACTTCACCAATTGATGCTTGGCAAGGAAGAGAATGCGAATTACACCCTGACCCTCGGACGTATTTCATTATTGAAGAGTAATGGGGGGGAGGCGGTGTTTCAATTGGAGAAGGCGCTCTCTCAAGACCCTTCGCTACGTCGCACTTATGGTTTCCTGGCGGATGCCTATGCACTCTCGACCAATAATCTTCAAGCAATCAAATACTACGTATTGGCCATACAGTATGCCGATGAACAACTGACTAAGACGGGGCAGGGTAATCGCAACAAGCGCGAGGCGGCTGAGTCACCCGAAGAGCGTTTGCGTTTCCTGCGGGCTGCAGCAAAAATCTATGCTGAACTTCAAAATCATAAGGAAGCCTTGGCCATGAATCTGCGGTTGATTAAGCTGAAGGATTCGGATGCAGCTGCCCATTATGGCGCCGGACAAGCGAGTATGCAACTTGGCAGGGTGTATAATGCTGTCGAGCATTTTCGTCGTGCCGTTGTATTGGATGCTACCAACGCAACCTACGACTCTGCGCTCAAGAGCGCCGAAAAGCAACGCAATGATTTGATGGCATCAAGCAATCCATTGTCGATTGCAGATGTGCTGGCGAATGAGATTTTTCCAAGTATTTACAAGAATTATAGCGATGTTCATCAATTGCCTGCCGGTGAAATCGTGTTGACCAACAACACGGAATCCGCGATTTCACCGACATCATTAACGGTCTATTGTTCGGAGTTGATGAGCACCCCAACACAGGTTCAGTGCCAAGCCATCAATGGAAAAACAAATTCTATCGTGCGCTTTCCGGCATTGTTCAATGAGTCTATTTTAGAAAATACGGAGTCGAGAACCTTACAGATGGAGGCCGTGCTCACGTATGTGAGTAATGGTCAAGAACAGGTGGTACGCAAATCGGGTTCTTTTATCCTCAATAGTCGCAATGCCATCGTGTGGTCGGATAAGCGTCGCATGGCGTCATTCATTTCACCCGGCAACGAGTTGTTGGTGGATTATAACAAACAGGCGGAACAGGTATTTAAGGGCATGCCCAAGTATGGCTTGAGCCGGACGATTCTGAAGGCCGGACAACTTTACACGGTGCTGAATCGGTCGGGGTTAGCCTACAGCAGTGATCCGAATCAAGGATATGCAAGCTCATCATTGAGAACGGAGATGAAGGATTTCCTCCAGTTTCCGCTGGAGACGTTTATTCGCAAGGGAGGCGATTGTGATGATTTGGTAGCCCTTTATGCATCGTTGCTGGAAAGCGGAGGTGTATCGGCCGCCTACATCGATGTGCCGGGTCACGTCATGGTTGCTTTTGACTGTGGTGTAAAACCTTCGCAAATGGCGGAATACGGATTGTCGACAAGCGAAGTCATTGTGATGTCGGATAAAGTATGGATTCCCATTGAAGCAACGAAGATTGGAACAACCGGTTTCTTTTCTGCTTGGAAGGCCGCAGCCGATCGTTACTTCCGCGAACTGGAGGCAGGGCACTTCCCGGAGTTAATTCCGTTTAGTGAAGCATGGAATATTTACAAGCCCGCTACCTATCAACCCAAGGGGCTTGTGCTGGAGGTCCCCGGCGATGAGCGAGTGAAGGAAGAATACCGTCAGTTTGTAGTGCAATTCGTGAGCAAAACAAAGCAAAGTTCTTTGGATGAATTAAAGGCGCGTTGTGTAGCTGAACCCGATAACGTATTTGTGCGCAATGCACTAGGAACGTTGCTGACGCAAACCGGACAATACGAGGCAGCAAGAAAAGTGTTTTTGGAAACACTGGAAATGACGCCGGAAAGCGCGATTGTCATCAATAACTTGGGAAATGTTGCCTTCCTGGAGGGTAAGTATACAGAGGCATTGCAGCATTATACGCAAGCATTGCAACTCGATGAAGACGACGCTCAGATTCACATCAATATGTGTAAGACCTATTTACAGCAAGGAGAGAAAGCAAGAGCTAAATCTTCCTTTGATACAGCTATTAAGCTTGATCCCGCGCTGGCTGAACTTTATAATGAACTCAATAAACAATTCCAATGAAAAACCTATTTATCCTCATCGCATTGATGGCTGCCTTCGTTAACGTGAAGGCACAGGCTGACACCACCACAGCCGGTAATATCCTGTATTATGAAGGAAAAGTGGAGATAGGGAAGGAGTCATCATGGACTCGCGCCAAAATCAAGGCACCGGTGAAACGTAATCAGTTTATTCGCACATCACCCGAAGCAATGGTTGAAATTAAATGGCTTAATGGGAGCACTACCGTTGTTGGTCCTAACAGCAAAGTGGAAGTGAAGGCATTGGCACAGGCCAGTAATGGCAGTGGAAAGGTTGCGACGGAGGGTGTCTTCGGTGAATTCATGAATGTATTCAAGACATCATCAGGAGCCCGTCAGAGTGAAGAAGGGGGTATTCGCCGCGATAATGATGAGCAAAAGGAACCTGAAGAGGTGTATTGGAAGCATGAAGGCATCATCACGTTTGAGCAGGCATTTTCGGTGTATGAGAAAAAAACGTATGCGCAGGCTATTCCGGGATTGCACGCCTACATCGACCAAAATCCGAAGGCGGAGAATACAAAGTATGCATACTTCGCACTTGGTCATTGCTACATCATGGCCAACAACCCGCTGAAGGCAAAGGATATCTTCAAAAGTTTTATCATCATCTACGCGAACGACCCGTTGAAGGCGGATGCTGAGAAGGTACTTGAGCTGTTGCAGTAATTACTGGATTTTATGAGTCAACCGCGCATGTTCAAAAAGCTACTACAGGATTTGGCCGCAGCTGCTGTCCTGGGAGTGGTGTGCATGATTATCGTTGAGCTGCTTCAGTTCGCTTCGGCGAAAATGGTGCGCTCACCGCTGCAGGCTATGGAGGATGAGGTGGTCGATTTGTCTTTCCACCTGCGCAAGGAAAATCAAGGATACACTCAGCTGGACCCTGATGATGTCGTGATCATTGATATTGATGATTACAGCATTGAGCAATTGGGAAGGGCTCAATCGTGGCCACGCGGTTACGATGCACGCGTCATCAATTACATTGCATCAGGAGGTCCAAAGGCGATTGGAATCGATTTTCTCTATACCGAAAGTGATAGTATCGGTGCCGGCTATTTGGCGCAAATGGAGGCCAAAGGATTAAACAATATTGACGCCTTGGCGGATGCGCTGCGTTCGGATGATGAACTGGCACAAGCCATTGAATCTGCAGGTTGTGTTTACCTGTCCTTTTTTGATGACGACGCAAAAGCAACTGATCCGTTATCGTCTGTGGGGTGGTCATCTCTGATTAGGTTATCCGCAGAGAGAAATGCAATAGCAGCAACGAGGGAATGGGGTTATCCTGTGTTGCCTATTGCTCCTTTCGCATCGGCTGCCAAAGGAATTGGTGGTATAGCCATACCCACATCGCACGACGGAACGGTAAGGCGTTATCAACTGATTCAACGTATGCCTGAGCAAGTCGAATCTGCCGCTGCAGTAGCCAATTTTCCGTTGTATATGATGTTGGATGCGAAAGGAATCGACCGTAGTGAGGTGAAATTTACCGAACATGGATTGATGCATCGGGATAGTCTGTTGGTGCCCCTTGGCGCTGATGGAAGTTTTCGCTTGAATTGGCTTGGCAGTGAGGAGAAAATACGCTTCATCTCGTACTACAAAGTTTGGGATGAACTGGTGCCGGCTGAATTTTTTGAAGGCAAGTATGTGTTCCTCGGCGCGAGTGCTTCCGGGTTGCAGGATTTGAAGACGGTTCCCTCGCGCGATGATAAAATGCCGGGTGTTGAGGTACATGCTACGGCTTTCTTGAACATGATGAACGGATCGTTTCTTGAGGAACCATCCGCAGCGCAGATTCGCGTTGTTTACTACCTGTTGGCAGTCGTGATGATCTTGATTTTCTTGTTGCTTCGCCCGTTGTTTGGAGTCGTTGCAGCATTCATACTGTATTTCGTTTTTCGTTTTTCCTTCGAACTGTGGGTGCTTCCCAATAAGGGAATAATCATCCCCATTGCGATGCTTATGATGCTTACGTTGGTGTGTTATGTCGCCAGTGTTTTGTATTCCTATTTCATCCGTGAACGTCGAACACGATTCCTGAAAAATGCTTTTGGAGCCTATTTATCGCCTGAAGTGGTCAATCAAATTGCAGGGGATAGTGAGGCTTTGCAGTTGGGCGGACAAAAGAAGGAATTGACTGTTTTGTTTTCAGACATACGCGATTTTACCTACTTCTCAGAGCGCTTTGATTCGCAGCAAACGGTGGCTTTTCTGAATAATTATCTCAGTGCTATGTCGGAGGTGATTTTCCGACATCAGGGTACGATTGACAAGTTTATCGGTGACGCTATCATGGCTATTTTCGGTGCACCGGTGCCTCAGCAAAACCATGCTGAAAAGGCGTGTCTTGTTGCGATGGAGATGGTTGCTGAATTGCATCAGGTCAATCTGAATAATATAAATCTGGGTTTCCCCAAGGTAGCAATCGGTATTGGGATTAATACGGGCGATATGACTATCGGCAATATCGGCTCCAAGCGACGATTTGATTACACCGTGATTGGTGATGCAGTGAACTTGGGAGCTCGCCTGGAGGGGTTAACGAAATTTTTTGATGTGCAGGTTATCGTTTCGGAACATACCCGGAATGCTGTGGTCAATCCGGCATTGAAGTTCCGTGAACTCGGAAATGTGGTAGTGAAGGGGAAGGAGCATCCCGTTAAGATTTTTCAGCTGCTTCCTTCCGATGAAGACCAACTGGATACTGCACTCTGGTTGCAGCATTGGGAGCGGGCCTTTGATTGGATGGAGTCGCGCAATTTGCCTGAAGCTCTTAACTGTTTGAAGGCATGCAATGCCATCAGGCAGGAAGATTTGGCCACTTACTACTACATCAAATCGTGTGAAGCTTATCTGAATAATCCGGAGGCCTTTGATTTGTTGATCCGAATGGAATCGAAGTAAGGCTGATGAAAAATTCTTCATTAATCGCAAACGGCTTTAGATCAATTATAAAGGTCTTCATTTTTTTCATAGCGCTTCATTCCTGTGTGCAGGCGCAAGACACGAAGTCGTTGCAAGTCATGGCCTCCGACGGAATTAAGCCGATTTTGTCTTTCCCACATCGTTTAACCCTTCCGAATGAAAGAGATTGTCAAGTGGTTACCCTTCGCTTTTACCTTCATGAAGTTTTATTGATGCATGAGGGCAGATTGGTTTGGTCTTCGGGGGATAGCCACTACTTGTTTGACAGCAGTGTAGCATCAAGACTAGAGATGCCCCTAGGCATTTCAGCGTCAACCCCGGTGGATGAGATTTCCTTCGTGATTGGCGTAGATAGTGCGTTGCAGGTCAATGGCGCGCATTCCGGCGCATTGGATCCTATTCTGGGCATGTACTGGACTTGGCAAAGTGGCTATATCCATTGGAAGCTCGAAACGGAGTCCTTGGATAGCGCTTCCGATTCATCCCTGACCTGGCATGTAGGTGGTTATCGTGCTCCATATAATTCGCTGCGTATTATCCGATATGCAGTAAACACAGCCTCAACAAGCTACTTATTCACGGTCGATATCCGTCGCTTAATCAACGATGCGTGGGGCCGTGTTCCACTTTCGGTCATGTCGCCTTCAGCGCATGCAATGAAGCTTGCCAATAGTTTTCAATCCTGTATTCGATGGCAGGATTGACGCGCATATTCACCGCGATGACGGTGATTATTCTATTGTCGGCGCTCATGATAGTAGAAGGCGGACAATGGCCCGAGCGTGTCTACAAACCATCGGAATTACAAAGGCGTCAAGCATGCATTGATTTAGGCAGAGCACTCTTTTATGACCCGATTCTTTCTCGCGATAGCACCGTATCGTGCTCGAGTTGCCACAGTTCGTACGTCGCATTTACCCACGTCGATCATGCCGTCAGTCATGGTATTAATGACCGTATTGGTCGCCGTAATGCGCCCGCTTTGATGAACCTGGCCTGGAGTAATTCCTTCATGTGGGATGGCGCCATCAATCATCTCGATATGCAGCCGTTGGCTCCAATTAGTAACCCTTTGGAAATGGATTCATCGTTGCCGACAGTCATTCAAAAACTGCAAGATTCGCAGCTGTATCGCACGCTATTCTCGCGTGTTTATGGCGACAGCTTAATTACCTCCGAGCGCATGCTCAAGGCGTTTTCTGCATTTCTTATTACGCTGGAGAGTCGGTCTAGCAAATACGACCATGTTCACGCAGGGGAGGTGCAGTTCACCGAGCAGGAATCGCGGGGTTATGCGCTGTTCAAAGACCAGTGCAATGCATGTCACACGGAACCGCTCTTCACGAATCTAACCTTTCGAAACAATGGATTTGATTTGAACGGCAGGGATTATGGCCGAGGCGAAATCACTGGCATTGCAACCGATAGCGGACTCTTTAAAGTCCCCACATTGCGCAACGTCTACTATTCGAGACCATACCTGCATGATGGACGAATATCTAAGCTGAGCGATGTAATTGGGCACTATGCTTCCGGTCGGTTTCCCCAAACGGCTTCTCCGGAAATGAAGAACGTTTCCGGCATGAATGAACAACAGCGCGTGGATCTCATGGCTTTTTTGCTCACGCTTTCCGATAGCGCATTTGTCTTTGATAAAAGATTTCAATACCCGTTTAAACTATTTGAAACAGTTGGCGTCCAACACTGATTAATCACTAAACCATGAACCGAATACCATTCCTGCTTGCGTTGTTGGGTGTTTCCTTCAACACGCAGTCTCAGTCTAATCCTGCCATTCTACACTGGATTCAGAATCCGCAAGGCACAACCGGTGCGCACTATGTCGAAGGCAACGGCACGCTCATTCAGGACAATGTTGCAGTGAACGTTCAAACGGTTCAATACTCTACCGATTGGGTGTATGTAAGCACCAATGGCATTCCGGCCTATCCGACAGGTCCGTTTCTGGATGGCAATCCGTCTCAAGCATCCGATCAAAATGCGATTTATAAAATCTCCTTGTCACCACAGCCCAATACAGGAACACCCACCAATACCACAGGCGGTAATATCGGTATCTTCATCAATGGTGTTTCGCTTTTTGATTACCGCGACGGGGTGAGTTGGAACAACATGACCCAAGCCGAAGGCGGCGGCCCCATCATGGGACCTCCCGGACAAGGCGTATGGAATCGTGATGCCATTGTAGCTGAGCGTGAAGGATTTGATTGTTCCAAAGGTCACCCGGCTATGGGCAATTATCACCACCATCAAAACCCGAGTGCATTTGATATGGATATTGTGCCGGTTTCAGATGTATGCGACATCTATGGTTCAGATGGTCTTTATGTGATTAATGCGAATGTGCATTCTCCCTTGATTGGCTTTGCCTATGATGGTTTCCCTATTTATGGTGCCTATGGATATGTCAATACCGATGGCACAGGAGGCATCACCCGCATGAAGTCGGGTTATCAGTTGCGCAACATCACCGTGAGAAATACGTATGCTAATGGAACATCCGTAACGGCCGGACCACCTATAAATGATACGTATCCACTTGGGCGTTATCGCGAGGACTATGAGTACATCGATCACAGTGAGCCGGCCTTCATGGATGAGCATAACGGACGTTTCTGCGTGACGCCGGAATATCCGGATGGTGTCTACGCCTATTTCTGCACGGTCGATGAGAATTGGAATTCGGCCTATCCATATGTGGTAGGACCTACATTTTATGGCGTTAGAACAGGTGCGAAAGTGCAGAACATCACAGAGACAGTGACCACTTATACGGCAGTTCCGAGCGCAGTTACAGCGCAATTGGATGTTGAGCAACTCACTGTTTTCCCGAATCCAGCAACTGATTTTGTGGCCGTTCAATTGAAAGGGTTGAATACCCTGGAATGGAAAGTTGAATTGGTAGATTTAAATGGAAAGTTGATTCAATGTTCAACACTTAGTTTATTCACTATATCGCTCAGTGTCAAAGAGGGTAAATGTTATTCAAGTGTTGTAGATTTCATTAGGCAACCCGGCTTACCCGTCACTTAAACCATTGGGTTTAAGTTGAGTCCCCGTCTACACTTAGACTCGGACAAGTGATTTT
>Ga0209617_10000754_pt1 | contig 14699 bp, 6 predicted proteins | sample LakEriepJuly2011_2_FD_187459 | JGI IMG/M metagenome (GOLD analysis project Ga0209617, IMG submission 187459) | Freshwater microbial communities from dead zone in Lake Erie, Canada - CCB epilimnion July 2011 (SPAdes) (version 2) | ecosystem: Environmental > Aquatic > Freshwater > Lentic >... | reverse complement strand
ATATGTAATAAATGAACTCTCGTATAACTTTTGACAAATTGACATTGTTTCTGCCGGCGAATAGTGCATTTCACTGCTCGCCTTTTGCTGTAACAAACTTGTGCTAAATGGAGAAGGCGGCTGCTTCGTGGTTTTTTTCGCCGGCAAAACGGTATATATATGGTCGTGATTCACACTCTCCTCGAGAAACTCTTCCACTATACGCGATGTATCATATTGACGTGTAAGCGTAAACGCGATATTTAGTTTAGTAAAATATCCCGTAGTATTGTAAACCATCTTACCAGGAGCTGCATCGATTTCTTTTTGATTATCGTATACTAGGCGAAGAGCGGGAGACTGACATCGACCGGCAGATAAACTGTTTGTAGTGTTTGAAGCAATATGGCTCCATAGTGTAGGCGAAATATTATATCCAACTAAAAGATCCAGAATTTGGCGGGCAAATTGCGCATATACTAAGTTCATATTTAGTGTGCCGGGTTTACTTATAGCGGAGGCGATGGCTGGTTTTGTGATTTCGTGGAATACGATGCGTGGTGTTGTGGCGACGGGTAATTTAAACGTATCACAAATATGCCACCCAATCGCCTCACCTTCGCGATCATCGTCCGTGGCAATAATAACACCTCCCGGACATTCAGCCATCATAGTGCGTATGCGATGGATTTGCTTCATCTTCTCCGTCATTGATACAAATGTTAGCTTGAAATTGTTCTTAACGTCTATAGATTTTAACCCGTCTAATTCGCGGAAATGTCCATATGTTGCTACACATCGATAACCAGGGCCAAGATATGATTCAATTTTGGAACATTTTGCGGGGGATTCTACTAGGACTAATATGGTTTGAGATTTTGCTGACATTTGTCGGGGGCGTGATGTTATATGGTATAGACTAGAGTGTTTATATATTTATAATTATAATATTAATTATTTTCAATTTTAAGATTCGTGAGAATAATTAATATTTATATAAAGGATAATCGTGTGATAATCGTGTATTTATTTGGCGTTACTTGATGGTGTCGTGGTTGACATATTCTTTGCTTTGAATTCAGCCCACGATATCTTTTTAACCGCTGGTGGCTTCGAATGGTCCTTGTTTCCGCTACCGTGCGAATGCTCGTGTGCCTTATTTATATGTTCAGCTTTCTTCATTGCGCTGTCAATATAAATGCTTTTCAATAATTTGCCGACTTCATAAGACCCTGTATGCTGGTCCAATTTGCCGTCTTCAATCAGTTTAAGAATATGAATCAATTGAAATAAAATATTTAAGTCGATTTCGTCCTTCTTGATCTTATTGAAAATGTCCGTGTAGTTGTTAAATAGGAATGAACATCGCGATATACAAATACTGTCAAATTGCGACGGATTGCTTTTAGACAGTCTCTGATAATCGCGCTTAATCTTAATAAGCGTCATAACATCATCGGCTATAGGTTTACTATGTTTTAACTCTCGAATTGAATTTGTATTATCGGCAACATCATTTGCGCGGATTAGTTTATCCAATTGTAGGCGTTCTTGAGGATTCATATAACGTTTAATGAGTAATATATATACGTTCGCAAATAGTTTTTAAATATTTACGAATATAGATATAAAATATAAAATGTAAAATATAAATTTATTTGTTATATATATAAATAATTAAATGCCGAATTCTTCTTCATCTAAATATGTTAAAAGACATAGACATAGACGTAGACACACTAAATCTAGAAGACACGCTAAAAAATATACAATTAAAAAGGTAATGCGTGGTTGTAGTTCGAAACAATATGGTGGCACGACAACAACACTTGGAAGTAGCAGCGCGGGTGGGGCGGAGCTTTCGGTGCCACCTGGTACAGGCGGAGCTAATTTAGACAACCTAAAGGCTAGCGCAGCTAATTTGTTTAATTTACAAAAATTAGCTGGTGCTGGCATCCCTGTAGCAAATACAATTACTACTCCTCTAAATACTTCTACTCAAAATTCTGGTACACCATCTACGGCAAAAGGTCAAGGTGGCGGTTATAAATCCAAACATAGAAGACATCGCTATAAAAAGAGTATTGGTCGCAGGGGGAGAAGCAGACGTTTTAGAGGTAGCCGCAAGTAAACGTGTCATAATGAACTAAAACGATTAAATGATAAACAAATGATAAACAAATGACAAATAACGACAAAGCAAAAATAATAATAATGTAAAATAATATATTATTATTATATTTTAAGATGAGAACCGTAGATTTATTAAATTCAATATTCATAATAATAGTTTTTATTGTATTGTATGTATCTAATATTTTAGCAATAGGTAAACAGAATATTGAGAACAATTGGGCTGTATATAGGTGTAGCCCGATGGTAATGCCATTTGCCAGTATGTTTGGACACGATACTATGCAGAATTTTGCCTACTGTATTCAAAATATGCAGACCAACTTTATGGCACCTATGTTGGCGCCATCGAATTATTCCAATGTCCTTGCTGTTTCTGGTGTATCGGCGGCGATAGACGGTCAGACAGGTTCATTGGGTCTGCTATCCAATGTCCGTGGATTCTTAGAAAACAATTTTGGATCATTATTTAACGTATTTGGCAATATTTCACTACTTATGACGATCCTTGTTGAAAGAATGAGGGATATGATGGGCAAATTGGTTGGAACCTTTTATACAATAGGATATATGATGGTAGGAACAGCAGATACAGCCCAGTCTACTTGGAATGCCTTACCCGGTCAGTTGTTGAGAGGTCTTGGATGAAAGTAACTTCTTGCTTTTATCAAGTATTGTAAAATAATAAAATCGAAAAATTGTTATATTTTGTAGTAAATAATACTGGTTATATATAGGAATACTAATTTGTCTATTAAGTATATATACGCATATATATGTCATCCCCAATTATAGATAATGTAAATAAAATATATCAAAAAAGCAGTTATTTAGAAAGATATGGAGGTTCGTTAATATTTAGCATTTTTGCTGTATTAGGTGTTGCTTTATATTTCGTATATTTACATCTTAAGAATAATTCGGCAGTAATCAAAAAGGACTGGAATAAATACCGCTGTAATCCATTATACATACCATTTGCTGGGTTGATTATGAATCCCACAAATATGAGTAAACTAGACTATGCGACTGAAAACTTTTCGGATTGTTTCCAGGTTATATTGAAAGATATTATGGAGGTTATTTTACTGCCTTTAGAGGCGGCTTCGGTATTAATAAGCGCAAGTGTTTCTATTTTATCGGGGGTTATGAATTCTTTGGCCCAAGCGATTGCGAATCTAAGAGACTCTCTATTAGACAACACCGGTGGAACGGCACAAAAGCAGACTGAACTTGCTACTATAATTACAAAATTTACTGTTAAAATAAAAAGCGCATTGGCTAAGGGTGAGGGTATACTTATAACAATATTATATATATTCTTTTCAGTATATGAAATTATTTCATCGTCATTCTATGTTTTATTGGTAGGTAGTTCTGTCATTTTAGGAATAATGTTAGTGCTTCTAATATTTGTGTGGAGTGTATACATTTATTATTTCCTTATACCGTTTATAGGAGTATTAATTGCTAGTGCTTATTTATGGATTCCTGTTGGGTTAACAGTAATATACGTATCATTTATGATAATGGTTTTAGTAGTTGTCGTATTTACCTCGGGAGTAATAGCCAAGACTAATTAAATAGCGTTGAATACTGTCGAATACCGTCGAATAAAACATTATGTAATATTCACCCAAATATATTATTAATTATTTATTTAGGAATTAATTTAAAATAAATAATTATTTTTATCTAAGATTTATGTATAAGAAATATGAAAAATATGTTAAAAAATAAAACTTCACTTATTATTGTCTGTGTGTTTATTGGTATTTTGATTTGTTATTTCACTATGTGTAACTGTAGAATGAATTATAGCTTAATTGAAGGCTTGGCAACTACTACTACTACTATGCCGCCGCCAGGAAGCGGACCTGGTAGCACCGCGCCGCCGACTAATGCTATGGCTAATGCTATGGCTAAGGCCAAAAGTATGGGGGTCGCGCCTGCTCCTGCCGCTACTCCTGCTGCTGCTCCTTCTGGTTCTAATACTACAGCAGCAGTTGGCTCTAAGTCAAAAGTTACGGCACCTGCTACTTCTGCCCCTGCCCCTGGTAAAGCTGGTTTTCAAGCAGGGCGTGAAGGGTTTCAGCTAAAACAGCCCATTGAATTTGCCTCTCTTCAGGAGTCAAAGGGCGATGAGTGGAATCTGAGCAAGTGGGTCAAAGATGCTATGCGTTATGCCAAAGGAATGGGTAATGAAAACAGATTGGATAGTTATCAGTATAACACCGGTCCACAGATTCCTCTCCCTGAAGGCGAATTATTTTTCTTTAAGGATACAAAATTTTCTCCTCAATGTTGCCCTGGAACATATTCTAGCAGTGTAGGATGCGCTTGTTTGTCTAAACCTCAATTTAACTATTTAGTGACACGTGGTGGCAATAATACCGTCCCTACTGGCCGCAAAACCGCCTACTATAATGATATATGACACATTAAAACAGTATTATATTCGTGTTATGTTATATTCATAAAAAAATATAACATATCATTTATTCTATTACTTTATTATTTCATTAATTTAGCAGTGAATCGATTCTAACTATATTACAAATACATATTTAGAGCACTTTTGTTGACTCCGTTCTCATCCTTTTTAATAAGATTATTCACGATATCACACGTAACTGTAAAGGGGAATTCAACAGTAAGCGTATTTTCCTTATCAAATAGAGTAGTCCCCGGCTTTACAAGGCGATACAAATTCAGTTTCTTGTAAATGATTTCAATACAGCGCTTCAAATTTCGAACACCATCCTCCTTCTCAGTATATGTATCAATAATATAATTCAATGTCGAATCAGGAATAATAATATCACCTTCCTTGAAATTGACCTCGTAGCGGATCTTCGGAATCAAATATTGTTTCGCAATGACAATCTTGTCCTTTACTTGATACCCCGTCGTCCTAATCTTATACATACGATCAAGTAAAATCGGATTCACCTTAAAGGGATCATTGTAGCTAAAGATGAAGAGACATTTACTGAGGTCGAAATCAATCTCGGCGAAATACTTGTCGTGAAATTGCGAGTTCTGCGATGTGTCCGTCAAGTGTGTCAGAATGCCAATAATCTCCTCTCCTTTAGGTGTTTCACTAATTTTGTCCAACTCGTCAAAGTAAATCACTGGATTCATCGATTTGGAGCGTATCAAAATATCCACAATCTTGCCCCAAGTGCTGCCCTCATATGTATACGAATGCCCCTCCAAATAACTACTGTCCGTGGCACCCCCTAACGGCACAAATGCGAATTCACGGTTTAAAATCTTACTGATTCCCTCTTTCACAAGACTTGTATTATGCGTTACAGTAAAATCCCCCAATAGATATTTATGATTGTTATCCAATTCGAATCCATAGTATTTTCCCCATCCGCGCGGTTCTATTTTAATACCCATAACCATACTATCTTTGTTAATGACGCGATCTGTTTTAGCCACTTTCCGAGGACACTTTACGGGAATGGAAGATAGATTGTCTCCTGATAAATGTATTCTATAATAGGTTCCAGTCCTTTTTTCACCTTTATACATACAAGACTTTTCACATTCTTTCATATTTGCTGAAAACCCAAGCGATCTAGCCAAGAATAATATATCATCGGCCAATACTTTATTTTTTTGAATAATATCATACCCTTTAGAGTTGTCGAAATAAGAACCATCAGTGTCAATAATTCCGGCAAGAAGTTCCAGGCGCGTTTTTCTATCGTTGATTTTGTAATCATCGGGAATGTGTTTATTGCGAATCAACTTATAATCTTTTAACACCTGTAAGAATTTATTTTTGTTATTTCTGGTATCGTGATTATTCATATCATATGAAATACCATACGTATATTCCGATCTGTGAACCAAATTCAAATTATATTTTTTAAGTTCCGTTCTCAAGTAGTGTAAAATTGTAGCATCCTGGTTTGTAATTTCCGATTTGCTAGAAGTGCCATCACCCAACCAAACACCAATAATATATGGGTCAAATGGCACCTTTTTGCTAGAGAACTCCGCCCCACGCTTGTATCCCTTCAAATTTACACTAACATACTTGGGTAATTCCAGTAACTTTTTCACAGGAATTTCAACATAATCGTGCTCAAGTTTCAGATCTTGTAAGTGTCGCTTCGCTTCTTCCAAATCACTAAAGCGTTTGCTGTGTTGTTTGTAATCATTTTTATCGAAATAACATACTTTGTATCTATTGCCTCCAGACGCCGTCTTTACTGTCTTTATAAGATTCATCCCCGATTGTTTTAGACACATTATATGTTCCGAATTAACACCATACTTTTCTCCATTTGAATGAACAATATCAAACATATTATCTTCACCTCTTCCAAGTGAAACAACATTCCTACATTTTGAATCATCCCCCATCACTTTGTCGCCAACAACAATATCTTGAACCATTTTAATAGAGCCATCATACATCAGAATACTTGTATCATATGAATGACATTTACCAGTGCCCATAGGCCCGTTAATCGCAATAGCTGTGCCCATAGCACTGGGGTTCGAAATCCATTGACCCAACATTTGCATGATCTGCATCTTGGCGTCATTGAGACCATATACCGCACCATCAAGCTTCGATTTGGCGTCTTCCATAAAGTCGTGGCATTTTTCGATTCCGTCCGAGATAGTGAGAGGTAAGTTTGAATATGTGCCAAACGGAATCTGCATAAAAGTATCCACCCAATTTTTAATCTTATAGTATTCGCCGGCACCGGGCTCCATGTATCTCAGATTCGTGATCTTCTTCAATGCGATTGCCTTGAATGACTGCGGGATATCAGATTGAAGTAGAGCGAGACGATATGGCTTGTCGGTAATCGTCAGCTTATTTAATTTCTCCAGTTCATCAATAACCGACGTCTGCTCCTCAGTTGAAAGATTATCCTTGAAATACTTCAAATCATTTGTCGAGTTCTTCTTTCGCAATAATTTTTTGAAAGACTTGAGATGGTGGCGCTTCTGCGTTCTCAACTTCTTCTCCTCTCTTTCCTTGTATTCCTTTTCCTTATTCAACATTATATTCAGGGTTTCGTGAGCAATTCTGTCGTGTTTGTTTAACTTCAAAATGTCCTCCATCTGTTTCTTGATTGTCTGTATCGTCTCAAGGGATTCGGGAGACATTTCGGGATCATTGGGTGACTTTGCTTCCTTGGATGTGGACGCTTTGTCCTTGCTCGACTTGCCGCGTGAAGATGTGGATATAGAGGTGGGTGTATACGCCGGCAAGTGATTTGTCTTTTTGTGTTTAGAATCTGAACCGGAACTTATGAATGATTTCCCGGACACCTTATTGTCGTAAATTTCTTCTTCGTCATCATACTCGGATTCTTCGTCCTCTTCGGAATCATATTCAGAATCATACTCTGGATCATACTCCGAGTCATCGTCATCGCCACTATCCTCATCATCATCACTTTCATCATCAGTCTTCCATTGACTGTCGTCATCGCCATCGCCTCCACCTCCGCCCCCACCTTTATTACTCTTATGCTTGTCGCTTACAAGATTAATCACAATATTGAATTTGCCATTTTTCAATTGCTCTTTGGCAAACTCGTCGAAACCGGATGAGTATTCACCATCGCCTGACTCATCGTCTGAACACGTGGTGCTTGTGCTGGATGTAGAAGCTTCGGAAATGGTATCTTCGTCAGATGAAGGAGGAGGAGGATTGTCCGCGTGTTTCTTCTTTGACTTTTCATTTGTTTTGGTCTCAACCTTTTGTTCTTGTGCCGCTTTTGCGGCGCTTCTCGTAACCTTCTTATTTTCATCCGGCTTAGTTGATGTAGTCATTGTAGATTTTTTATCCCTTTTACAAGCAACCGCATCCTTGGCGGCGGCACCAGATGAAGGGGTCTGATTTTTTTCAAGCGCATTCACACGATTTGCCATATATTTAGACGGAAACATACCAGCAAGCATTTTCCGATATTCTTGAATATCGAATTCTTCATTTGATTGCTGCTGTTTCTGTTGTTGCTCTTCGGACTCGATATTTCCATCTTCGCTGTCGCTATTGTTGTTGCCTTGATCAGTGTCAGAACCAGAATCCTTATGGTTTGACTTTTTATATTTTTTGTCATTTTTTTCCTTTTTTGAATCGTCCTTCTTAGAATCATCTTTTTTAGCATTTTTCATCTTTTGAATAAACGATGGCATTATTTGTTATATGCGTGTTGGAATATTATGTAGCTGGGCAGTATGTTGTATATTATATATTTATCTTTTTATATCCTTCAATTTTAACATTAACGAAAATATGCCGAATAACACCGAATAATACCAAATAAACTAAAATCAAACGAATAATATAAAATTATAAACGATTAGCTATAGTTGTAATAATTAATCATATGAAAAATACTGTCATATATTAACATTTGAATACATAAATCAATATTATATTTATGAATTATTTAATTACATAAGGTATTTTTGTAATTAAGAAAATTGATAAAACAATCTAAATATTATTCTATTAATATAAGAAGGATACCAAAAAGAAATGTTCTCACAAAAAGGTCAATCAAAATTATCTCTTCAGAATGTATCCCCGATCATAGGGATACAGTTTAGTATAATGTCGCCTGAAGAAATACGGAAATCATCGGTTGCTCATATTACGGATAGAAATACATACGATAATAACAGACCTGTTGTCGGAGGGCCGTTTGATGCACGAATGGGTGTTCTTGAGCCAGGAATGATTTGTCCAACAGATGGTCTTGATTATATGCAGACGCCGGGATATTTTGGACATATCGAATTAGCGCGCCCTGTATTCTATATTCAATATTTAACAACAGTTCGAAAAATATTAAATTGCGTCTGTATCAAATGTAGCAAATTGCTTATCAATAAGGAAACAAATAGCCGGTTTTTGGAAATGAAGCCCGACCAAAGATGGAATAGCGTATTTCAATATTGTAGCAAAATAAATCGATGTGGTGAAGATACTCACGATGGATGTGGATGCTTACAGCCGAAGCGAATTAAGAAACAGGATATGGCAACTATTGTCGCTGAATGGGAAAGCACCGAAAGTGATGAAGCCGTCGAAGAGGGGGGTGTCAAAAAGAATCCGACGCTTCATTTGGTGCCGGAGGTCGTATTGAAAATCTTTAGGCGTATTTCGGATGAAGATGTATCGTTTATGGGATTTAGTCCGCAATTTTCGCGCCCTGATTGGATGATTTGTCAGGTGCTGGCTGTGCCTCCTCCGGCTGTGCGCCCTTCTATCAAAATGGATGGACAACAAAGGAGTGAGGACGATATTAGTCATATTTTAGTAAATATTATTAAGATAAATAAGACGCTACACGATAAAATTAATGAGAATGCTGCGCAGAAAGTCGTAGATGGATGGCGCGACGTTTTACAATACTATGTAGCAACGCAAATCAATAACAATATTCCGGGCATTGGTCAAGTGGCACAGCGTTCAGGGCGGCCGCTGAAATCGATTATGGATCGCCTTAACGGAAAGGGTGGGCGTGTGAGGGGGAATCTTATGGGAAAACGTGTTGACTTTTCGGCGCGTTCGGTCATTACCCCCGACCCCAATCTATCGATTCGCGAGCTTGGTATTCCTCTCAAAATCGCGAAAAATATTACGAAACCGATTACTGTAAATAATTTGAATAGAAATTTCCTGCTGAAATTGGTGCGCAATGGACCGGATGAGTATCCTGGTGCTAAAATCTTGGAGAAGCGAAATGGGGAGAATATTTCGCTGCGTTATGCCGATCGCGAGAATATTCGGATTGAAAATGGTGATATCGTTCATCGGCATATTATGGATGGTGATGGTGTATTATTTAACCGTCAACCTACACTTCACAGAATGAGTATGATGTGTCATATTGCGAAAGTTATGTTTCAGGGCGATACATTTAGGATGAATGTCGGTGATACTAAACCTTATAATGCGGATTTCGACGGAGATGAAATGAATTTACATATGCCGCAAGACGAGGAATCCGAGGCAGAGTTGAAGAACTTGGCAGCCGTGCCATATCAAATTATTAGTCCGGCAAATAATCAGTCCATTATTGGTATCTTTCAGGACTCTTTGCTTGGTTCGTATCAGTTTACGCGTGTGGGAGTGAAATTTGACAGTCGCGCAGCGATGAATTTGCTTATGGCACTAGATACAGTAAATGAAACGATGTTCAGTAATGTAGGCGATGCTCAAATTACGAATTTCGATATCTTGTCGCAAATTATGCCGCCCATTACGATAAAATACAAGAAAAAATCATTTGGCGAGAAGGAAGACTACAAAACTTCGAACAATGTGCTGGAGATTCGCGACGGGAAATACTTGCGCGGTCAATTAGACAAAGCCGTATTGGGTTCTGGAACCAACGGTCTCATTCACAGGACTTGTAATGATTTCAATAATATGACATCTGCTAAATTTATCGACGACCTACAGAATATTATTACCGAGTATATGAAAGTCAGTGCGTATAGTGTGGGAATTAGCGATTTGATTGCGAATACTGAGACCAATGTAAAGATCGCTGAAGTCATTACTTCCAAGAAGACGGACGTTAAGGGTCTAATCGATCAGCTACATATTGGAGTATTTGAGAATAAGACGGGTAAAACAAATGATATCGAATTTGAAAATCAAGTATCAAATATCCTCAACAGGGCAATTAATGATGCAGGGAAAATAGGTATTGAAAGTCTGAGCAAGGATAATCGATTTGTTACGATGGTAAATTCCGGTTCGAAAGGCACGGATATTAATATTTCGCAAATGACATCGTGCTTGGGACAGCAAGCAATTGACGGTAAACGTATTCCATATGGTTTCGATAGCAGGACGCTACCGCATTTTACCAAATACGATGACTCGCCAGATGCTCGTGGGTTTGTAGAGAGCTCGTTTATTAGTGGGTTGCGACCGGAGGAGTTGTTCTTTCACGCTATGGCTGGTCGTATTGGCCTCATTGACACTGCTGTCAAGTCTGTTACGTGGGAGACGCCTATTGTTATAGTTGAAAATGATATTCCAAAATATGTTAAAATTGGTGAATGGATTGATGGTCATATGAAATTGAATGACAGAATTCAAAATATGGAAGAGAAAAATATGGAGTATCTCGAATTAGATCACGATGTTACCATTTCGACTATGGATTATAATGGAAATATGTCGTGGGGTAATATAACCGCGGTAACGCGCCACGACCCCGGAGATATGTTATATAAGATTACTACACACGGAGGAAGAAGTGTTATTGTAACAGAAAATAAATCATTGCTGGTTTGGAAACCAGAGTTGAACCAATTTCGCGAAGAGTATACTGAAAAAATTAATGTAGGTGATTTTGTTCCTGTTGCTAAAAATTGTCCCCAAAATAGCGTAAGCTTAAATGAGATTAGTATGGATAAATACTTGTTAAAAACTGACTATATATATGGGAGTGAAGTTAATAAGGCAGTTAATAGTATGAATATTGCTATGGATAATAGAAATAAAATTCCATCAAATTGGTGGAATGATAATAATAATAAAACATTTACACTTCCATTTGATAGTAAGGCTAAATTACAGCGCGCAACAGTGCGTTCTAATATAAACGATATTAAGATAAATTGCGTATATCCGTTTAGGGGAACTAGGCAAAAATGTAACATCCCAGATACATTTCAATTGAATTATGATAATGGTTTATTCATTGGATTATTTATAGCTGAAGGAAATATTAATAATAATTCTATATACATTACAAATTTAGATGATACAATTGTAGAGTTCGCAAAAGGCTGGTTTAATACGTTTAATATAGAATATTCAGAGACCACAAAAGTAAATAATATTGGTGGAACTACTAGAACAATACACGGAAATTCGTCAGTTATGTCAAGCTTTATTACAAAATTAGTAGGTTCTGGCTCTGAAAATAAACATATTCCCAATGAAGCATATATTTCAAATATAGAATTCGCAAAAGGTATTTTAAGTGGTTATATTTCAGGAGATGGGCATATTTCGAAAAATTCAATTGAGTCATCATCGGCATCGAAACGGTTGACCGAAGATATATCATTATTATGTTCCCGAATTGGTGTATATTCAAGAATATTTAAAACGCAAAATAAGAATAATAATATTGGAACTTTAAATATTAAGCCATCGTATAGACTATCCATTCGTTCTACTAATGGAAAAATATTTGGTGAACAAGTAACACTTCTTCATCCTGAAAAAAATAATAAAATGAAGTCAATTATTTGGAAAGATAAATTAGATAAAGTCGCTGTTCACAACGATGTAATATTGGATGAAATTATTTCAATTGAAAAAGTAGATCCGGCACTTCATCCCAAAATGTATGATTTGACTATTCCTAAAACATTGAACTTTGGTTTGGCGAATGGACTTCAAGTTCGTGATACGTCGACCACTGGATATATTCAGAGACGGTTAATCAAGGGTATGGAAGATTTGAAAGTAGGATATGATATGACGGTGAGAAATAATAAGGACCGTATTGTTCAATTCTCATATGGCGATGATGGAATAGATACCGTAAAAGTGGAGAATCAGTCACTACCCCTGGTTTCGATGTCATTGGAGGAAATATATGCTCATTATTACGTGTCAACGCAGGATGATAAAGATGGAATCTTGATGACAGTGTTTACGAAGACGGCAGCGTCGCGTATGAAAAAATATAGTAAGGAACAAGATCTGAAGACGAAGGTCTACATTGATATGATGATAGAGAAACGGGATGAGATTATTCAAAATGTGTTTAAGATGAGGGATAATAAGAATATTCATTTACCGGTTTGTTTTACACATATTATTAATAACGTTCAGGGGATGCAGCACATTACCAAAAATTCGATGGTGGATATTACGCCAATTGATGTATTTGATATGATAGAAGAGAACTACAAAATAATGGAGAATCTTTATTATGCTCCGCCCACAGAGTTATTCAAGACATTGTATTACTTCTATTTGTCGCCTAAGGAGTTGCTGGTTGTGAAGAGGTTTAATAAAAAGGCGCTTACTGTATTATTAGAGACGATTACGCTGATGTATAAACGCGCCATTGTTGCTCCTGGAGAAATGGTCGGAATGATAGCAGCGCAGAGTATTGGTGAACCTACCACTCAGCTGACTTTAAATACATTTCACTCTGCAGGTGTTGCATCTAAGTCAAATGTTACGCGTGGTGTGCCACGTATTGAGGAAATATTGTCACTCTCGGAAAACACGAAGAATCCGTCTTTGACTATTTATATGAAACGCGAAGAGGAGACGGACAAGGAAATTGTGCGCGATAAGATTCCAAATGTCGAGATTACGATTTTGAAAGAAATTGTTGAAAGCATTGAAATATGTTTCGACCCTGATGATATGAATACATTGATTGAGCAAGACAAGGCCGTAATGGCGCAATATTTCGAATTCGAACAAATGGTGGATGAGTGTATGTCTTCGGCACAACCAGAAGGAGGGGCTGCTGCTGAATCTCCTGCAACACCTAGTGCGGCAGGTGGTGGTGGTGGCGCTGCCGCCGCCGCCGGCGAAAATGCTCCCCCAAGTGATAAATCTAAATGGGTTATTCGTATGACACTTGACAAGGAGTCGATGCTTGATAGGAAGATATCAATGGATGATGTTCACTTTGCTTTAAAGAATATGTATGACAAGGAGGTGACTTGTATGTATGCCGACTATAACGCCGACAACCTGGTATTCCGCATTCGTCTTAATAATGTTATCACAAATTCCAAGAAGAAGATTAGTGCCTTGTCTCTTGATCAGTCAGACCAGATATATATTTTGAAAAATTTCCAGGACAATATGCTGAACAATGTTGTTTTAAGAGGTATTAAAGGTCTGTCGCGTGTATTGCTTCGAAAGATTACGGATTCGCTTGTTAAAGTAGATAGCACATATATCAAGAAGGAGACGTGGGTATTGGATACAACAGGGACAAATTTGTTGACTGCTCTGTCGCTTGACTATATCGATGTGACGAGGACGATAAGCAATGATATTCAGGAGATTTATAATGTGCTTGGTATTGAAGCGGCGCGAGTTGCGATTTACAATGAGCTTTCGGAGGTTCTTGAGTTTGACAATACCTATATTAACTATCATCACTTGATTATGTTGGCGGATAGGATGACAGCAAGTGCGAATATGGTATCGATATTTAGGCACGGAATTAATAATGACGATATTGGGCCGATTGCGAAGGCATCGTTTGAAGAGACACCCGAGATGTTCTTGAAAGCCGCCAGACACGCTGAGTTAGATGAAATGCGCGGTGTTTCGGCAAATGTGATGTGCGGTCAGGAGGGATATTTTGGAACAAGCTGTTTTAAGGTATTGCTTGATATGAATAAGATGATTAAATTCGCTGGTCAAGATGAGTATAATATTACAAATGCCACTGATGAAATAGAGAAGGCGTTTATGATGGAAAATCCTGATGATGTATGCTCTATTAGCAATCTGTCGATGAATGTGACTGTTTCGAATATTAAGAAGGAGAACTTGGGTAATGTGATGGCAAACTACAATATTG
>Ga0209617_10000749_pt1 | contig 14739 bp, 15 predicted proteins | sample LakEriepJuly2011_2_FD_187459 | JGI IMG/M metagenome (GOLD analysis project Ga0209617, IMG submission 187459) | Freshwater microbial communities from dead zone in Lake Erie, Canada - CCB epilimnion July 2011 (SPAdes) (version 2) | ecosystem: Environmental > Aquatic > Freshwater > Lentic >... | reverse complement strand
CTTGAGAGTGCTTTCTTCTGTGGTGTTTTCGTCTTGTTGGCTCTTCCAGATTTGTTCAACGCTTGGTTCGATATGGTGGAAGCGGGCCTTGAGTTTGCTCTTGGTGGTCTCGTCGAAACCTTGATTGCGTAACATGATACGTACGAGGTCGAAGATGGTTTCGATATCTACTTTATTGCCATTGGGCATGAGGATATCGGACAGAATATTTTTGTCGTTGATCAACTCAGTGACGAGAGGAATACGCGCGGTTGAATTAGACTCGAGCGCTTCGATGTCGATGCTGCTTAAGATGGCACCGAGCAGGTTGGGATTAACTAAGGGGGCGACAATCTCTGCATATTTTTTGGACTCACGATTTTTGATGATCCAAATAATGACTGGTGGGCGGAGGTCGCGTGAATCGAGCCATTCGCTGAAACGTTTCGCAACTTTTTCGGCGAGTTCCGCGTCGCAGAGATAAGAGATGCATTCGGAAACTAATTTAGCGGAACCCGTTTTGGTTCCACCGATATCACGATTGCGGAGTAAATCGAAAGCGCGATCGGCCCAGCGTTCGCCACTGTGTGCACGAATTAAATCGAGTAACGCACGGATTTTTTCGCTGGTGTGAGGGATGTTTAAGGCGATGGTGGCGAGGTCGGAGTCGCTGCTTTCAGCGATGATTTCCGAAGCCGTTGGGCTTTGGGTGTCGACGGTTTCAACCGCGGTGCGGAAGAACTTATCGCGATTCCAAATAGCGCATAAAATCTTAGGTAAATGGGTGCTTCGACGGGAACCGGTGAGACCTTTGAGGGCTTTGCTGAGGTCGCTGGAAACTTTAGCTAAATTAGCTTCATTCGCTGCGGAACGTGTTTCGTTGGTTGGGCTGTCGGCGAGTTCTTCGAGGATGGCAATTTTGCGTTCGAAGATGGGTGACATTTCGTACTGTGCGAAAAGATCTTCCCCCACGTCCTTCGGCGCTTCGAGTAAAGCGTAGGCTCCCCCTTTGCGTTCAGGGATTAAAATAGCGCGATCTTTGCGAATGGCGGCGCGACCTTTGGTCCACCAATTTTTGAAGGCCGTTGCGCGATCTTTACCAGCGGCCAGAGAGGCGAAATAGATGCGATCTAATTGTGCTTCGAGAGCGTAGGAAGAACATTCGCCGGTTGGGTATTCAGCTAAGATGCTTTTGATTAAAGTCGGTACATCGTCGGCGACCAATTTCGCAATTTTTTCTTTGCTGCCGTCTGCGTAAGATTGGGAGAGGATGCTCTCGGGATTTAAAATCTCAATTTTGCCGTTGGAGAAAAAGGCCACGTCGATGACGTGTCCTTTTTTGGACTGCTCAGGGAAGTCGATGGTGAAGCGCTTTGTCGCTTCTTCGTACGCACGAATGATTCCGATACCCCAAGCTTGGTGTAAGCAAAAACCGTTTTTACCAGCCGTGACCAGGCTGATGGTTTCTGGGATGAGGTGGTTTTTGCCACCGTGTGGGTTAAGGGCCTTGTTACTCATTGCAAATTGTGGTTTTGAGGGTAACAAAACTTACTTGCAAGCCGGAAGGAAGGCCCATCGTCTTTGCCACCTAAATAAGTGCAACTCGTCCTAATCAACCATGGCCTTTAAGCCTTTAAAACCATCCATTCATGGCGAAACCCCCGACTCCTTGGGGCTTAAGCTCGCTGAAGCCGGTCACCCCAAATACCGGGCTGGGCAGATTTTTGAGTGGATTTATCCCCGCCGTGCCGAATCCGCGGAGATAATGACTAATTTGCCCGCTAATTTGCGGGTTTGGCTGGCCGAAAATTATGATTTTACCTCAACCGAGGTGCTTGGACACAAAACGTCCCAAGATGTGACCCAGAAACTTTTACAAAGACTCCGCGACGGATCTTTAATCGAGACCGTCATCATCCGCGCTCCCATGGAAGGCGTCGGCCAAGATAAATCCCGTCGTACGATTTGTATCTCCACCCAAGTCGGCTGCGCCTACGGTTGTAAATTCTGTGCTTCAGGTCTCGATGGCTGGAAGCGTGACTTGAGTATTGGCGAAATCGTTTCGCAACTTGTGCAAGTTTGTCGCATTGAAGATCAAGCCGATCCCGCTCGCGCCGCCGAAGGTTTAGCTTCGTTTGATAATATTGTGGTCATGGGTATGGGGGAGCCTTTGGCTAATTATGATAATTTGATGTCGGCCCTAAAAATTGTAAACGCCCAGTGGGGCTTTGGTTTTGGCGCTCGCCGTGTGACGATTTCTACTTCGGGCGTTGTTCCCAAAATTTTAAAATTAGCGGAAGAGACTTTAGGCTTTCGTTTGGCGATAAGTTTACACGGAGCGACCAATGAAGTGCGGGAAAAAATCATGCCCATAAATAAAAAGTACCCGCTGGAAGAATTAATTCCCGCCGCTAAAACTTTTGCCCGTGAACACGGCCGTATGTTAACGCTAGAATTTATTCTCATCGAAGAGATTAATGACTCACTCGAACAGGCCCAAAAATTAGCGGTGATTGCTCGAGAACTACACGCCCACGTTAATTTAATTCCTTACAATACGGTGGAGGGATTGGATTGGCGTCGACCTTCCATCACCCGCCAAGATCGCTTCGTTAAAGAACTACGTGCCCTGGGTGTTACCGCGACTTTACGTCGGGAAAAAGGGCATGATATCAATGCCGCCTGTGGTCAGTTAAGACTGCAGAAGGAGAAGAGTTTAGGCGCAGATTCGACGCCAGTCGCGGAAGCTTAAGCAGTTAATCCAGCGATAAAAGCTCGGCGATCAGGTGCTTTGTAAAAAGCGGTACCTGCCACCAAGGTGTCTGCTCCGGCGGCGCGACATTGTAAACCAGTTTCGTGGTTGATTCCGCCGTCGACTTCTAAGCGGAAATTTAAACCGCGATTTTTTCGTTCGTTGTCTAAGAACTTAATGCTCTCAAGTACGGAGGGCATAAAAGACTGTCCGCCAAAACCAGGAAAAACTGTCATGCACAATACGAGGTCAACCGAATCAAGATAGGGTAAAAGTCTCTTCGGGTCGCAATCGGGATTCATTGCGATACCCGCATGAACACCAGCGTCTTTAATCGTTTTCAGAGTTTTGGCGACGTCATGGTCGGCTTCGACATGAACGGTAATCGTTTCCGAACCCGCTTTAATGAAAGGTGCAACGTAACGATCCGGATTTTGTAACATCAGGTGCACATCGAAATGCAGTTTGGTCCGCGATCTTAAATCGGCCACCACCTGTGGACCAAAGCTAATATTTGGCACAAAGTGTCCGTCCATAATATCGAGGTGAACCCACTTTAATCCGGCCTCTTCAATCGCTTTAATCCCGAGTGCAAATTCACCGTGATTAGCGGCCAGCAGGGAAGGGGCAATGATGGGCGAGTTCATATTTACCAAGCCGTGGTCGCAGCTTCTCGTATTTGGCTAACGATATCCGTAAACAAACCCGGTGCGATGCTGCGCTCTTCCGCGGAAGCATCGCCCTTGGGCTGCAAGGTTGAGGAGGCACTAAATTCTCGGTCCTTAAATAAAACTTTAGTTCCGTTATGGGTGGTCAAAGTGCAACGCACGGTGATCGAAATGTTAAAGCTACTGTAAGTATAGCTGTCGATTGATTTCGTGGTGAGACCTTGGTGGGTGTAGCGTGTGACGACGGTTTCTAATCTTGCACCACCTGGACCGATTTTAATGCGAGGATCGGCGGTAAAGGATTCAATTAATTTTTGTTCAAGCACAACCTGCGTCCCGATACGTGAAGTAGTATTTTTTATGGGAGCAATTTCAATCGTCGTGAACACGGGTTTAGGTCCACCGAGCTCATAGGATGAGCAGCCGGTTTGGCTGATGGTTAAACTCAGGCCCAGAAATAAAAAGAGTGTGCGCAAGCTCATGGACGGGAATTTTCGGTCGCCGGGTTAATCGTTTCTTTACGGAAACCCAGTGCATCTAATTCATCACCTACCGTGACGGGTTTGTTGTCGGTGCGGGAAGTGGGACGTGGATAAGCGCCGAGTAATTTATCCGCAAGGGTCGTGGGTGGACTAGGATTTTTCTCGATTTCCGTGAGTAAATTTTGGGCTTCCACCGCGGCGGCGGATTCTGGCGAAATACTTCGGCAGGCATTGGCCATGAGTTTAGCGGCTTCAGGATTGTTGCGGCTGTACCAGTAGAATTTTCCGAGATTGAGTCGGGCCCGTGCCGCGCGATCGCGTAAGATTTTAATTTGTTCCGGTGCGCTTTTCGCGCGTGGATCGTTTGGATATTGGTCGGCGAGAGTCTTCCAGTGGTCTGCCGAATCGATGGTGCTCGCTTGATCCCAATCGGGACCGAGTGATTCTTCGCTGCGTAGTTTAGCCAGTCTTTCGAGGGCTTCGGGTGCGTATTTCGAAGTGGGATAGTCACTCACAATACGTTCGAGGGCCTCAAGGCTTTCGGCCGTACGACCTTGTTCCGCATTCAGGCGCGCGATGCGGATCAGGGCGATGTCAGCGAGTGGTCCATTGGGCGCGACTTTCACGACTTTTTCGTAAACGACGACTGCGTGTAATCGGTCTCTAAACCAAGGAAACCAACCACCCAATTGCGGGCGAGCTCCGTCCGCCAAACGTGAAGCGATAATAAAATCTAAATCGATGGCGTCTTGGAAATTCACGTAGTTGGTGTGACGTTTGAAAAATTCATCCAAGTCTTCGCGCTCGGCTGGTTCAAACTGATTACGCGCAATATGAATTTTTGCTCTCGCAATCAGGGCAATCGCTTCGCCTTCGTGACCAAACTGGGTTTCCGCAATTTTATTCCAGAGTGATAAAGCTGTGGAATAATCTTTCGCATCCGTCGCGGCCTGGGCTTCGTTAATTTGATTTAATAATTCCGGTAACGTGGTCGGTGCGATGGCGACAGAAGTGGTACCTTCTTTGAGCGTCCAGCGAGGTCCGGTGTGAATCAGTTCGGCCTGACACGTGAGTGTGAGGGCGAGAGCGAGGATGCTGAAGAATTTATTTTTTAGGTTCATGCCAACGAAGGAGTGTTGCGCCCCAGGTTAATCCTGAGCCGAAAGCGACGAGCAGGACAAGGTCACCGTGTTTGATTTTGCCTTCCCGCCAAGCCTCTTCGAGGGCCAGGGGAATAGAGGCAGCCGAAGTATTCCCAAATCGGTCTAAATTCGAAGGAAATCGCTCAAGCCCAACATTCAATTGGCCCGCCACCGCTTCAAGAATACGCGCATTCGCTTGGTGGGGGATGAACCAGGCCACTTGATCGGAGGTTACTCCACATTTGTTTAAAACGCGCTGACAGGATTCGGACATCACTCGCACGGCGAGTTTAAAAACTTCTTTGCCATTCATGCGTAGGCAGTGTTCGCGATTTTGAATCGTTTCAGGTGTCGAAGGTTTAGCGGAGCCGCCCGCCACGCTATGAATAAGTTCAGCGTTAGTTCCATCGGAGCCCAACATGTTTCCGAGAATGCCCACATTAGGAGTGTCGGTTAATTCTAAAATAGCGGCTCCTGCTCCATCGCCAAAAAGTACGCACGTGGTGCGATCTTGCCAGTCGAGAACTCCGGAAAGTTTTTCGGTTCCGACAACGAGAGCGCGTCGGTAATTTCCCGAACGCAACATATCGGTGCCCACTTGAAGGGCGAAAATAAATCCAGAACAAGCGGCGGAAACATCGAAGGCGGGGATGTCGCGACGGAGTCCGAGTTTAGCTTGAAGAATACAAGCCGTTGAAGGGAAAGGGACGTCGGGCGTCATGGTCGCGACGATCAGAAGGTCGATATCTTCAGGATTCAGTCCGGCATTTTTAAGGGCGTGGGCGGCGGCCTTTGCTCCCATGTCGGAAGGATTTTCGTTGGGTCCAGCGATGCGACGTTCGGCAATTCCTGAGCGTGTTTTAATCCACTCATCGTTCGTATCGACGATCTTCGATAAGTCATCGTTGGTCAGTTTTCGCTCGGGTGTATGGACGCCGAGTGAACGGATGAAGACTGAGGATTGAGCCGGGTTCATCAAGTAGTCGAAGTAAGCCCTGCGCGGGGAGGAAGGGAACACTAAAACCTCATTCTTCTTCCGGAGTCGAAGAAATTACGGCATTTGCTTCCGCTAAGGCGACTAACATTCGGCGGTTTGCATCATGTCCCACGGCTTCGAGGCCTAAGCGAATGGCACTGGCGATACTTTGACGATTACTCGAACCGTGAGCTTTCATGACTAAACTGGAGAGTCCTAATAAAGGAGCTCCGCCGTATTTTTCAGGCTTAAGTTTTCCTTTAAGTTCACGCAAGAGAGGGAACATGGCGATACCGCCTGCGAGGTAGACGGGATTACTTTTTACTTTTTTACCGACCATGTCTCTCACCATGTAAACCAGACCTTCCAGCGTTTTTAAAATAACATTTCCGGTGAAACCATCGGTGACCACGACATCACAAGCGTCGCCAAATACATCAAATCCTTCCACGGGTCCGATGTAATTAATTTTATCACCCATCGCTTTTAATAAAGTGTGCGTACGATTAATTCTGGCCCCGCCTTTACCTTCTTCGGTGCCCACGGATAATAAACCTACTCGTGGGTGGGCGATGCCTAATGCGCTTTGTGCATAGATGGAGCCGAATACGGCATTATGGACTAAATGTTCAGGTTTGGCTTCAGGATTTGCGCCCACATCAAGCATCACGAAGTGGCCTTCGCGGCGTGGCATAATAGCGGCGAGGGCAGGACGTTCGGCGCCTTCCATCGGGCGCACTTTAATGGTTCCAGCTGCGACTAGTGCTTTAGTATTACCGGTAGAAATAACGAGATCAGCCTGACCTGCTTTCAGCATATCTAAAGCAATCAACATGGATGAATCGCGTTTCGATTTAATGACCGTCATCGCCGCGTCATCGGGATTCACCACCGTTGCAGCATGTTTAAATTCAATGCGCTTAGATTTAAGAATGCGGTGCTCGGCGGCGAGTTGGCGTAAATTATCTTCGTGACCTACTAAAATAAGTTTATCGTTGGGGCCGACAAAGCCTTCACGCAGTGCAAGGGCTGCACCCGCGACGGCTTCCGATGGACCTAAATCGCCACCCATACAATCGAGGGCGATCCTTTTTCCAGTGGGCGTGATTTCTTCGCTCATGATTGCACGGGCGTTGCCCGTAAAAATTGCTTAAGCCTCGGTGTCGAGGACTTGACGACCACGGTATTTACCGGTGGTTGGGTCGACACGGTGTGAACGGCGGAGGGCGCCTGATTCAGCATCGCGTACGAGCTTGGGAGCACGGAACTGATTGGCTCCGCGACGAAGGCGACTGCGGCGTTTAGACTGTTTGCGTTTCGGATTTGCCATGGTTTTGCTCTGGTTGAGGGTCAGATGTAGAGTCTCCCTGCCCCCACGGTCAAGCCCCCATTCAATGGCTTGCTCTACTTAATTGTCCCGATTGGCTGGGGTATGGCCAAATCGCCCGCCCTTTTCCTCGATCGGGATGGAAATCTCATCGAAGACCACCACCACACCTGCCAAGTTGACCAAGTAATCCTTATTTCTGGGGTAAAACCAGCCCTTAAGGCCTGTTTATCGGCCGGTTATAAGCTTTTTATTCTAACTAACCAAAGTGGAATTAATCGGGGGATTTTTACCTGGGAGCAATACCATGCCTGCAATCAACGCATGCTCGAATTGCTGGATTTACCAGCCCCAGGAATTTTAGAAATCAAAGCCGCCCCCGAAAAACCGGATGAGCCATCTTTGTACCGTAAGCCCAGTCCTCAATTTATTTTAGAAATGATCGAGCTTCACCAACTAGATGAAACAAGGTGTTGGATGGTGGGCGATCGTATCACCGATTGGGATGCGGGATTAAATGCGGGAATAAAATCTTGTGCCGTGCGCAGTGGAGCCGGTCGCGTCGAAGATTTTATTTATGCCGAGAAAATGAAATTCACCATTCGCCAAGATTTCCCTGAGTTTGTTCGTCAGGATCTCGGCTTGAATTGGCATAAATAAAAAGGGCGAACTCGAAAGTTCGCCCTTTAAAATCAATGGCTAAACTGAATTAGACCTTAGGAGTTTCAGTAGGGGTAGGTGGGCACTTTTCGCCGTCTTTTTTCTCACAACCACCACAGTGGTTTGAGATTTCGCCTTTCGCAGGCTCGGTCTTCGCGGGGTCAGTGCATGGTTCGTCTTTTTTATCGCCGCACTTGCCGCCATTCAAGATTTGGCTCTTGGGAGCATCGTTAGGGCAACAGGGTGAGTTTTCGTCACCTTTCTTTTTTTCTGTCTCAGCAGCAAAGCTAGTAACAGAAGTAATCGCCAAGGCGACAGCAGCACAGGTTAATAAACGGAGGAATGAGGATTTCATAGGATAGTATGTAGACTGATAAAATTAAAAGTTTGGTCTACTTTGTCAAATAGTGCTCTAGGTCTTTGTGGGTTAGGAGTTTATTCATTTTCGAGCAGGCATTAAATAAACTGCTACTAGGCAACCAGTTACAACCACTGTTGGTCGAAAAGACCTTTTTATTTTTTACGGCACTTACCTCTCTGACCGCCGGTAACTCCGCAAACTCACTCCAATGTTTCGGGGACAGGGTGATCGGTCCATCAACCGGATTATTATTTATCCATAAAATTATATCGGGGTTATATTGAGCAATCATTTCCCAGTCACACTTAATCCATGTTGAATTACGGAACGGCAGCTCGAATCCACTTTTTTCTAATGGCCCAGCAAGATAGGAATTTTTTCCAGCCATCATCCCGTCCCAGATCACTAAAAGTTTCTTGGCTGAAGTAGACCGTTTTTTTTCCAACTCGGATATTAAATCGTTGGCCAGCTTTTCTTGGTGAACGATTTCTCCAATTAAACGCACGTCCTCGCTGACACTATTCTTACTTTCAGGCGAAAGAACTAATACTTTCAACCCAGCCTGTCGGCAACGATCGGCCCACAGCGGATTAGCTAGTCTTGGCAAAATCACCAAGGTCGGCTTTTTCTGCAAAAGTTTTTCTAGGTCGGGGTTGAATACATCGCAATCGCGTGACGCTGAATGTTGAGCGGGCAGGGGACACCACTTGGTGGTCGCGATGATTTGTGACGCGCAATTTAAATCAATCAGCGTTTGGGTTGCCCCCGGACTGTAACTGGCAATCCGTAAGGGTTCGGCAGCACCTGCCCCACTGAAACATAAAAGCGTTAATAAAAACTGACGAATCATCGAGAAGACAGAATCTCTGCTAGTCGTAACGCTGAATTGAAACTTCCGCAATCCACCACGCCTTTTCCAGCGATTTCAAAAGCGGTGCCATGATCGGGGCTGGTGCGCACCTGTTTTAATCCCAATGTCAGATTGGCGGCTGTGGCAAAATCGACCAACTTTAGCGGGGCTAAGCCTTGGTCATGATACATCGCTACGACTGCATCAAACTCACCTTTTAAGTGACGGTAAAAAGCGGTATCGCCCGAAAGGGGTCCGGTGACATCGAAACCTTCGCCCCGAAGTGCTTCTACGACGGGTTGAATGACGGTTTTATCTTCCTGACCTAGCAAACCATTTTCACCGGCGTGAGGATTCAGTCCGCACACCGCCATACGCGGATTTTTATCACCGAGTTTTTTGCGCAACTGAATGAGAGCTAAAATAGTTCGGCGAATATTAGCGGAATTTATTTGGGTCGAAACCGATTGTAGCGGGATATGCCATGTGACCAATCCCACGGTCATTTTACCGCCTGCAAAGGCCATCACCGGTTCGCCCTGCCAGTGGTGGGCGAAGAATTCTGTTTGCCCAGGAAACTTATAACCTACTTGCGTTAAATTATTTTTACTGACGGGGCCAGTGACGACGGCACGAAACTTTCCGTCCGCGACTCCTTTGGCGGCACATTCCATGGCGGCGATAGCGATGCGGCTACCTTCAGCATCGGGCTTTCCTGGATTGATCAGATAATTATTCGGCCCCACAGCGAAGGCCTCTGGATTTTTTATACCCAAAGTTTTTAACCAAGAGAGTGGTCCGATAGGTGCGACCTGATCTATTAATTCGGGATGTGTTTTAATCCACGCCGCAATGAGTTCTGGCCCAACTCCCGCTGGGTCACCACAGGTTAAGGCAATCGGGACTTGGCTCATTCGGGCTGGACGGTGCGTCCACGTTTTCCTCCTAAAAAGAAATTAAGAAATTCCAAAGCTTCGAGTGTGGTGAATTCGCCTGATTTGAGAGCAGATTGCGCGAAGTCCGTACAATTTCCGCTGGGTGCGTAGACGCAGTGGTAGGCTTTTTTAATTTCGGCAATCACTTCGTTGCTGTGTCCACGTCGGCGCAGGCCCACTAAATTTAAACCCGAGATTTGATTGCGTGAATGGGCCAAGCCGTGCGGCGGAACATCTTCGGTGATGACGGCATTGCCCGAGGTCATAGAGCCACCACCGATACGACAGAATTGATGAACCGCAACGCCACCACTAATAAAAGCATGGTCGCCCACGTTGACGTGGCCACCCAACATACAGCCGTTCGCGAGGATGACATGATTGCCCGTGGTGCAATCGTGAGCGACGTGTGCACCCGCCATAATAAAATTATTTTTACCAATCCGTGTCGTGCCGCCTTCAGAGGTTGCTCGGTGAATGGTGACGTGTTCACGAATGACCGTGGCATCACCGATGCTCACATTCGAAGAGGTCGAAGAATTAAAATGAAGGTCTTGGGGGTCTCCGCCAACAACGGCGAAATGATCTACTTTTACTTTCTCTCCAAGCACGGAACCTTTTTTGATGATAGCCTGGGCGCTAATTTCACATTCATGGCCGATTACGACATCCGCTTCGATAATCGCCAATGGCCCAATAACGACAGCGTTTCCTAGTCGGGCGGAGGGATGAATCTGGGCGGAGGGATGAATCACTTGGCAGAAGGATTGTTCGAGAATAGTTCAAGCTGCGCCGGTTTGACCATATCGTAGACGCGCAGTAGGCGTAAAAGTTGCAAGGTATCGGAGCGGGCGTAGCTTTGATTAGATTCTACATTCTGAATCATGTTTTCTAAAATCGTTCGGAATGTAATCACATGGTCAACGCCACTTTGTTTAAGCAGAGCAATACTTTCCGCGCGTTGGGGTTCCTGTGCGGGTAGCCCAGGGAGAATTAATATTTTAGATAAATTCTCATTTTCCGTTTGGCGTAATTCCGCGAAGGCAGCTTTAGCCGCTTCGACCGCTTCTTGTCGGACAAACTCGAGCAAGTCTCCCTTGCGGATCATCGTGGGCGTAATCGCTTTGGTGGTATGCCAGGCTTTCACTGCGACGACCGCAGCGGTAATTCCTGGCAAGTCGGCGGAGAAAAGTTGAAAAGGAAGTTGGACGTCACGACGGGGCGATGGATTGATGACGTATAAATCGCCTTCTTCGTCGGCCCGCTTACGTCGCGATTGCACGGCATACTTGCGTGATTGGCGCACGAAGAACCCGTTCACTTCAAAGTATTCTCTTACTAGGCTGTCGTCAAAACCCGCCATAGTCAGAACATTGCCACCGAATGGTCGTTCGGGTCAATCTGCGATACACGATTATAAAACGAAATCGGCCGGTGCAATGGCCACGGTGAATTCACCTTTCATCGAGCCAGCTTTCAGTAACGGGACTAATTCGCCAAGCGGAGCCGTACGAATCGTTTCATGTAATTTAGTCAGTTCGCGTCCGACGCAGACTACGCGGGCTGGGCCAAGAATCTCGAGCATCTCATCAGCAAAATCGGCCATCCGATGGCAGGATTCGTGGAGCACGATGGTTTCATCGCCTTGCAGTGATTGCTCGAGGAAGCGTCGACGTGCGGCAGACTTTGGCGGGAGAAAACCGACAAACCGAAATGCATTGGTGGGGAGTCCCGAGGCGGAAAGCAGGGCGATGATCGCGCAAGGACCGGGGAGGGGAGTAACGGTGAGTTTCCGGCGACGGCATTCGCGCGTCACCCGAAATCCTGGATCACTAATTCCAGGCGTCCCCGCATCGGTAATTAACGCTACTACTTGTCCGGCCGAAATTTTTTCTGCTAACTCGATGGCCACTTCTTTTTCATTATGCTCGTGGTAGGCAATCATCGGTTTAGATATTCCAATGTGTTTGAGTAACCCAATGGTCACCCGCGTATCTTCGCACGCGATCAAGTCGCAGGCGGTTAATTCTTTTTTAATTCGATCAGTGAGATCGCCCAGATTTCCTAACGGCGTAGCCACGACGAGAAGTCGACCACCCGCCTTGGGATTTGACCCAGGTTCATGTGAACCTGGCGTAGTCATTAGCGGTAACCAGATCCGCCAGTCGGACCCATCATGCCAGGAAGACCACCTTGCCACGAAGCGGGTTGCGCTTGTGGTAAGGTCGAATCGATAGGCTTTTCGGTGGTCTCACAGCCCGCCAACGCAATTAAGACAAGGGCGAGGACAATGAGATGAACGAAACGCATTCGAATTAGTTATTCGCGATTTTACCGGAGATTGGCTCGAGGGTAACCACTGCACCATCAGAGAATTGGCCCACTTCGGAATCGATTAAAATTTGTGCGATGCACTGAGCAGTTTGTACTGACTCGATACGAACTTTGCCCACTTCGGCACCATTGACTTGTACTTTGAAAACGCTGCGGGCTTTGATGCCGTTTAACTCACCTACGGAGAAACAGACTAATCCATTATCTGAATCAAGACGGACCACGCGGGTTTTGACGGTTTCTGGGGCGAACTCAGCTTGTAATGAGTTGACCGAAGGTTGGGAGAGTGGATCGCGAGGATAGGATGGCTTGGTGCCGGTGGAGCTTAAGAATGAATTGTAAAGTTGAGCGTAGAGTTGCACCACGGAGTTGCGGCTCTCTTCAGCTTTAGTGGTCTTAGCAATTTCGGCATCGAGTTGTTCTTTGGTGAACATGCTCGCCGTTTTTTCTTTCTCCCTAACTAACTCTTGTTTGATGGAGTTGAGTTCCGAAGTCAGTGAATCTTTTTTGCTGGTTACATCAGCTAATTGGGAACTGAGTTCATCACGCTTACGGGTGAGTTCAGCCACGTTGCCTTCGAGACCTTCAACCTTAGCATTCAAGCCTTCGATTTTGGTTTTCTTATCGGCCACATCCGCTTCGAGGTCTTTTTTGATGCCTTCGAGCTCAGCGATTTTGGTACGCTTTTCGTCGACGAGATTCTTCAGTTTGGAACCGATGACTTCCATGCGCTTTTCGAATTGTTTAGGCGCCGCAATTTCAGCGTCCGTGACAGTCCACTCAGTATTTTTCATTCCGGCGTCGACTTTGCCTTTCAAGAGATAGGCAAAGACGCATGCAGCAATCGCAAGGACGATTCCAAGGATTCGGATGGCGAGATTCACGGACTTATTCATGGGGGGTAGGATGGATAAAAAGTTATTTATGCCGGAAGGTAGTCAAACGGGGGTCCGGGTTTTCTATTGATTCAATAGAGCCGGGGTTGGACGAGGCATGGTGTAAGACTTTGAACACAAGTTCCTCCGAGCCTACAAGTCCAATCTCTTTACAGATATTTACAGGGGTAAACCACTGTCCTTTATGTTTATTTAAGTGCAAAATGGCACTGGTCCGAACCTTGAGGGTTTCCGCGGCCGCCTTCTTTCCCGCTTCAACCCCAGGTTGGTGGTAAGCATTGAGATTTAAGAGGCTAGCGTAGAGCCCGACTGTCCGTTCAAAGAGAGCGATTATTTGTCCAATGGTCTGAGCGTCGACCCGATTAAGGGTGAGGGTGATGCTTCCGCGCCCACTGTCGGACAAAGCTTGGCGAGTTCCTAGATAGAACGCCTGCAGGTAATCACCCGAAGTGGTATCAGGATCCACAAAAGGAGAGGGTCCTTCACGGTCTTTTAAAACTTCGATGAATACCGCAAAAAAATTATTTAACCCATCACGCAGCTGTTGCACATACGCATGCTGATCGGTGCTCCCTTTGTTCCCGTAGACAGTGAGTCCTTGATAAACTTTTTTACCATCGAGATCGGACTCTTTGCCGAGCGACTCCATGATTAATTGTTGAAGGTAGCGTGAAAATAAAAGTAAGCGGTCTTTATAAGGAAGGACGACCATCGCTTTTTTACCCTGTCCGTCGGTTAAGTGATACCAGGCGAGAGCGAGTTGTGCCGCGGGATTTTTCTCTGCGTTTTTTTCTCGAGTGAGTTCATCCATTTTTTTCGCACCCACTAAAAGTGCATCGATATCGATTCCTTGCAGCGCGGCGGGAAGTAGGCCGACCGGACCTAACTCACTGGTGCGTCCACCCACCCAATCCCACATGGGGAAACGCGCTAACCATTTTTCTTTGACCGCAATTTGATCGAGCTGACTGCCTTCACCGGTAACGGCCACTGCATGCGCCCCAAAATTTAATCCCGCTTTTTTCCAAACGAGTTCACTTTCAATTAAACCATTACGAGGCTCGGGTGTACTGCCTGACTTTGAAGTGACGATGACGAGCGTAGTGCCTAATTGATTACCTAGATCTGCAAATACTCGGTCCATGCCATCGGGATCCGTATTATCAATAAAATGAATTTTCAATTTGTCGGTCGCGGTTCCTAAAGCGTCCGCAACGAATTGTGGTCCTAAAGCCGAACCTCCGATACCGATACAAAGACAGTCCGTAAATTTTCCTTTAGCTCCTTGAATGGATCCATTGTGCACCGACTTAGTAAATTGATGAATCGATTGTACGGCTTTAATAATTTCTGCAGTGAGTGAGGCTTGCGGAGCTA
>Ga0209617_10000748_pt1 | contig 14759 bp, 20 predicted proteins | sample LakEriepJuly2011_2_FD_187459 | JGI IMG/M metagenome (GOLD analysis project Ga0209617, IMG submission 187459) | Freshwater microbial communities from dead zone in Lake Erie, Canada - CCB epilimnion July 2011 (SPAdes) (version 2) | ecosystem: Environmental > Aquatic > Freshwater > Lentic >... | reverse complement strand
TCAATTTCGTGTCCGACCTCCTCTACGAGTTCCTCGTAGATTTCGTCCATATAATCAAGATAATCGTTCATTAGATTACTCCCAACTTCTAGTAGTAGCATAAACCTTGCGAGTGCTAGGCTTGTAGTTAGGTAACTCCGTTAGAGTTACTGTATCTATAACTCTAGTCTGTGAGACTAGGTCTAGAAACTCGTTAGCGTATTCCTCGCTAGGAACTAGGAGGGTAGTAGAGCCTAAGCCTACTGTGTATTTTAGTGAAAACATTTTGTTTTCCTTTCTTTATCAAGAACCTTTCTTGATTTTCTTTATACTATAAGCCTAACACGGGGGACTGACATTTAGGGGGGTTACTCGCTAGTATTCGCAAACTATTTTTGTGAGTTGCACCACACTCACGCTCAAATCTAGAAATGTATGGGCGCACTATATAGACAAAACGGACATTTTAAAACCCTGGATCATACATGATAAAAATATATTAACATTTTGTGAAATATGAAATGCTAGTCGACTGAGATTTTATTCCTAAGATTTTTTCTATACGAAGTATCGACGGGTGCATACCTAGGATGTTTCTTTGGTTCATTTGTTCTATTACCTTTAGTAAGGTTGCAGATACCGTGGGAAGGCTTTACGTTTATAAGCTCGTCAGATCCTCCTTTGGTTAAAGGAATTACATGATCTAGCTGTAGTCCATATTGCCATCCAGGCACGAAGGCTTGGCGGGGGGCAGAGTAGTCTATCTGCATACCACATATGTGACAATTACCACCGTGTATAATAAAAATTTCATAGAAGGAGTATAGGTGTGGATCCGTATATCTTTCTATGTTTGCTTTATTGTTTACTGGCATAATAAAATATTATCAAATAAAAAAAGTTTCGTCAACCCCTTGACCTTAGAATATTTTAAATGTTATACTTCCATAGGGGGGTCGGGGGGTCAGAAAATACAAAAAATACAAAATATAAAACATATAACATATATAACATATATAGTACATAATAGTTGACTAGAATGTATAGATAGTATATAATAAATTAATGGCATCGTCAAGATTAGTAAAATGTGATAAATGTGGGCGGGAGATTGAAGTAAGATCTGGGTTTGCACATATGACACTTAATAATCATCAGAAAAGCTGTAAATAAAATTTTATTAACATTTAATAGAATCCAAAAGTAGGATAGGTATACAATGACAATCAAAGCATTCATTTACGATATTGCAATCAAGGTAGCTGTAATGGCTGAAACCGAAGAAGAAGCAAATGAAAAAATGGACCAGGGACAAGCTTCACAAATCTCAATGGATAAGAAGCTAGTCAATACTGTAGATATTGCGTAACCCATAGCATGTCTGTAAAACCTTGGGATATGTTAAATCCTAATGAACCTAGAGCTAGCGAACAGCTATTCAAGGAACGATGGGAGATATGCAAATTTTGTCCAGAATTAATTTCGCTCACTTCGCAATGTAAAAAATGCGGTTGCGTAATGAACTGGAAAGCCAAGTTAGAAAAAGCCACATGCCCAATAGGCAAATGGTGATATAATTAAATAATGCACGATCATAACGACATGACATTCGCCCCAGGTGGATCCATTGATGAGATGACTCTGATGTGGATCCTAATGGGCTTGATGGCTATTCACCATGCATGGATGTGGTGGAAGATGAAAAAGAAAAAGTGTAACTGTAAAGTAATATCTTAGTCGACTGGGATTAATATGTATAATTTTGATGTATACGAAGTTCCAGGACCTACTGCAATTTTAGAACCTTTACCAACGAAAAGACAATGGGCTACAGATCTGCCTTATCCTCACGCATATAAATGTTTTCCTATGACCCTTGCTAACCAAATGGGCTATGGGATATCTTTCCCAGACGATATCATATTTGAATGGGATGGGAACATGAATGTGTTACCTTCTAGTATTAAAGTAACTTCTGGACATAAGTGGGTTAACATGGACAGAGGCTGGGGAACTGTAAGTTTTAAAACAGGTTTAATATTCAAGACAGATGAAGATGTCAGTATGTTATCGTATCCAGTACCAAACCTATTTGTTGACGGATTTCAAATTTTTACAACACTTATATCCACTTCTTTCTTTGAAGGACCCTGGCAAGTAGCTGGACAGGTTACAAGATCAAATCATAAAATAGTTATACCAGCAAGAACTCCAGTGTCTGCTATTATGCCAATATCATTAAGTCAACTAAATGAGTCTGTGGGAACCAAGAAGCCATTTAAAGAATTAGAGTATCAGAAGAATACAGGAGAAGAGTATTACAGATACAATGCAATGATGCAGAAGCTTGGAAAAACTACTGGCAACTACAGAGATGGCATAAATCATAATGGTAAAATTTACGGAAAGCACGAAGTAAAATCTATTAAATTAAGGTATGATAATGGTAACATTCCACTGGATGAATAGAAACGAAACCAATCTTGGAATATCTTCAATGAAAAGAATGTATTCCCATAAAGAAAAATATGGATACGACTCTATACTGCTTACAGCAAAAGGAGTTAACTCAGATAACTGGATAAAATCTGCTCACATAATAGATCCTGCAAAGAAAATAAAATACATGATTGCAGTCAGACCTTATCAACAAAGTGCTCAAATTGTAAACCAAATGGCAGCTGCATTTGCTGAAATTTCTCCTAACAGATTAATGTTAAATGTAGTATCTGGTGAAATGGGGGGCAAAGAAACTAATATTCTCCCAGAGCCAAGCTATGAAGTAGATGTCGATATATCAACTCCTATAGGAAGACTTGAATTCATGACGGGGTGGATGGAAAGACTTTCTCAGACTTATGTTATGGGCAAGAAGCCATTGATCTTATTAGGCTCTAGACATGAAGAGACAATACTAAAATGCGCTAAGTACGCAGATATCGGTTTGGTTATGATAGATGACTTCTTGAGGAATCCAGATCTATTTACATCAAACTATAAAAGACTTATGGTAAGTGCTCAAATTGTAATTAGAGATACAGATGAGCAGGCACTTAAAGAGGTAGAAGAAAGTGTTTCAGATCATCATAGAATTAAAAGATGGGCAATATACGGAACAAAAGAAACTGTAAAGAAAAAGATTTTAGAGCTAGAATCTATGGGAGTAACAGATATTCTTTTAAATAATGGTACGGACGTTATAATTCAAAAAGAGTCAGATGTCGATTTATTAGTTTATGAAATTATAAAAGAGAGTAATAAAGTAGTTGACTAAGATATAAAAAAGCGGGATAGGCTAAGAAGTATTCTTTGCTACAATTAAGCCATAATGATCTATATCTCAGGCATTATCTAGCATGAAGAGTGAAAAGCTCTCTATAGCCAAACAGAAGGCTCATTTGGCGCAATACATTAGAGACCTTAAAGAAGCATCCCCTTGTATGGACTGTAAGGAATATTATCCATACTATGTCATGGACTTTGACCACGTACGTGGTAAGAAACATGCCAATGTTATGGAACTTATTCCAACTCTGGATAAAAAGAAGATTGATCTAGAAATAGCCAAATGTGAGATAGTATGTTCTAATTGTCATCGTATTAGGACTCATATGAGACGTATATCTAAAATTAAGTAGTTCTTCTTCCGCCGACGCACTTTCGCTGCTATCTTCTAAATATAAACCAAAGCTTAAATCTAATAGACTGGATAATGCTCTCTATTTTCTGCTCGACTTTAATATCCTTCTGATTGTAGCTTTTAGGATTATTTCTTAGATTAAAGAAGTGTCTGGGCATATAATAATTATATCTTATATTTGTATAAGGCTTCTACTTCCGCCGCACTTTTTCGGGCGCACTTTTCAATTCGCACTTTATTTAGTATAATGGAATTATTGGACCATAGCTCAGTTGGCAGAGCGGGAAGCTGTTAACTTCTAGGTCCCTGGTTCGAGTCCAGGTGGTCCAGCGATGCGAGTGTTACATAATGGTAGTGTCTCTGCCTTCCAAGCAGATAGTGCCAGTTCGATTCTGGTCACTCGCTCCATATCTCTATAGCTCAGCGGAAGAGCAACAGGTTTCTACCCTGTGTGTCGGGAGTTCGAATCTCTCTAGGGATACAAAGAAAAAACCCCAATCAGAGGCGGATCCGATTGGGGTTTTCTAGTGTATTGCTACACGTTATACTGGGAGCTTAATCTGTGGGATGCTACAACCAGTACTTATGAAGTATAAAATAGCTTAAATTATATGTCAAGGGTTTATTCCCAAAGAAGTTTTTTCCCTGGATCAAATAGCCACTCTTCTTCTTTGTACTTGTTGTCTTCTGTCATTTCGTAAAGTATGTCCATTAAGACCCTACAGTCGTCATGTTTCCAGGTTAAGTTACACCTGCCATCTTTTACATTTAAGCACTTGTTTAAATAAGACTCTACAACATTAATGCTTTCAGGGCTATGCATTGTCTTCCTGTTCTCCAGGGCTAAATGATGGGGCAGGACCCAATAGGTATCCCTGATCATGATATTCAACCATCTTAGATACATCTTCTGGGCCAACTAGCTTATTAGCAATAAGTGTTAAAAGGTCATATATTCTATGTAGCATTATGTAATTAACCATTGGTAGGTTATCTTCTAAATTTTGTGGTTGTTCTTTATTTTCCGTCATTTGGTCGTCCTAAATCTTCCCAAAACTTTTCTCGACCCATTTGGTCTGTTTCTATTATTTGTCCGCCGTCAGTATTAATTTGAATCGACGGTTCTTTTGAGTCTTTCATACATCTCCAGCCCAATATTGTTTTTATACTGACAAGATAAGCAGTATAGATAAATTATACCCTCATTTGTTTCGTTGCACATTAAAGGGCCCTGATCCATGGGACATTCAAGTCTAGGAACAAGGCCCTTCTCTGCGAGTTGAAGGTACTTAGACACGTACTGTATCTTCATGTACCTTCCTCTCTAATCTTTGAATTCGGTTAGGAACTCTTTGTATCTTGCCCCATTCAGGGAAGACCACGATGACCAATCATTGCCGCCTTTAGTCATATAATACGTTATCTCTGCATTTATTACGGGGTCAAACAATAAAATGTTTGACCTTAGATCAAATTTTTCTTTACGATCAATGCCGAGTTCACCCAACATATTAATCTGAAAAATTCCGTAGGAACTGTCTCCAGTTTTCCTGTTACCATTGTAAGCCATAGGTCTTGAATTAGACTCTGCCTTAACAATAGCCCAAGCCGTTTTAAGGGCTTTTCCTTCAAAGCCAACAGCTGATAGGAGTTCTTTTAGTTCTCCGTCTGTTAGCGTCTCAGAAGGCTTGTACACAGTAGTGCTGTACTTCTCTAAGGTTTCTTTCTTTAGTTGTACTGTTGATTTAGGTGTTTCCACCTGCAATGCTTGTGTAACTGTTGGTCCAGGCTGGACAGTAAATAAAAATAATGTTATCATTCCTATATACGACCAGTTATGAGCAACATCACTCAAGCGCTGTTTTATATTCTCCATTGGCATTTCCTCCTTTAGAGATAACGAACTATAATAATAACATTACTTGATAGTAGCTGTCAAGTTAGTCAACCAGAAAGAAATACATGAACATATCTCTTTATACGCCAAGATCTGGATTAAATCCTGCAGTAGGCTTTGGATATGCTTCACAACATATAGTTAAATCATTACAAGAATTAGGTCATACTGTAAATTGGTCAAATCCAAAAGCTCCAGTACAAATAAACTTTACTCAACCCCATTTATATAAATTACATAAAGGGCAATATCAAATTGGATATACTCCCTGGGAGTCTACTGGGATGCGACCAGATTGGGTAGACAGATTTAATTTATGCGACGAGGTTTGGGCCACATCAACTTGGAACTCAGAAGTATTTAAAGAAAACGGCGTTACTAAAGTTACAAAGGTTTACCCTCATGGTATTGAAGATGTCTGGAAACCAAAGCGAAGAATTGTTAAAGATGTTTTTAAATTTTTGCATATTGGAGAGCCTTCGCCTAGAAAAGACGGACAATTAGTTCTAGATACTTTTATTAAAATGTTTGGTAATGATCCAAAATATCATTTAACCATTAAAGCTCATTTAACAACTTCAATTAGAATTTATGATAAAGTTGGAAACCTTGTTTCTCCATCTTCCGTATATAGCAATATAACTATAATTACAGACGAATATAACATGAATGAATTGGTAAGCCTTTATCATAGACACCACGTTCTTATCTATCCTACTTGGGGAGAAGGCTTTGGATTTATTCCCCTACAAGCACTTGCATCAGGAATGCCAACAATAACAACTTATCCATGGGCGGAGTATAAAGAGTTTATTGGACCCCTTGCATTAAAGTCTAGACTCACAGATGAGACTCTTCCAAAAGCAGTAGGTGATCCTCATATTGGTAAAATGTTTAAACCAGATGCAAAACATTTAGAAGATTTAATGTATGATTCCGTTATAAACTTTAAAGCATATTCAGGTTACTATTTTGCTCAGTCGACTAGGATACATGAAAAGTATAACTGGATTAAGTTGACCAAGAATGCTTTTAGCGATTTAGATAAAAAATTTTCTTAGCCCTTCCCCTTTTAATTAAACTTTGGTAGAATTGAGCTTCAACTAAAAAATCATATACCGCAAGGCGGAGAAAAGGTGTCACTTAAAAAATGTCAAAAACTATTGAAAACCCATACGAAAACTTTATTGCTTTATCTAGATATGCACGATGGATTCCAGAGGATAACCGTCGTGAGACATGGGGAGAGACAGTAGATAGATACTTTGATTTTATGTTAAATCACCTTTTTACAGAATACTCATATGAGCCAGAATCAAAACTAGTTGAAGAACTAAAGTCTTCAGTGTTTAACAGAAATGTTATGCCATCAATGAGATCTGTAATGACTGCAGGTGCAGCGCTAGATAGAGATCATGTTGCAGGATACAACTGTTCATTTGTACCAGTAGATAATCCAAGATCATTTGATGAAACAATGTATATTCTTATGTGTGGCACAGGTGTTGGCTTTTCTGTTGAGTACAAGTATGTTAATAAACTTCCCGCAGTACCAGAATCATTTGAAAAGTCTGATACAGTAATCGTTGTAGAAGATTCTAAGCAAGGTTGGGCAAAGTCATACCGTGAACTACTTGCATTGCTTTGGTCTGGACAAATTCCAGCAATTGATGTATCTAAAGTTCGTCCCGCAGGCGCAAGACTTAAAACAATGGGTGGCAGATCATCTGGTCCACAACCATTAGTTAATTTATTTGATTTTACTATTGCAAAGTTTAAATCAGCAGCAGGACGCCAGCTAAAGCCTATTGAAGCGCATGACATTATGTGCAAGATTGGCGAAGTAGTTGTAGTCGGAGGAGTTCGTCGCTCAGCAATGATTTCTCTTTCTAATATTAATGATATTGAAATGGCTGCAGCAAAGTCTGGTAATTGGTGGGAGAATAACACACAACGTGCATTGTCAAATAATTCTGTTGCGTATTCACGCAAGCCAGATATGGAGCAGTTTATTGCAGAATGGAAATCTTTGTATGACTCAAAGTCAGGAGAACGAGGTATATACAACGTGGCCGCAGCTCAGGCCCAGGCAGCCAAGTATGGAAGAAGAGATCCAGATATTCACTACGGAACTAACCCATGCTCAGAAATTATTCTACGTCCTTACCAGTTTTGTAATCTTTCAGAAGTCGTACTTCGTGAAAACGATACAAAGAAAGATATCGAACGTAAGGTTCAATTAGCTACAATCCTTGGTACATGGCAATCTACTCTTACAGACTTTAAGTACCTACGTAAAATTTGGAAAGACAACACAGAAGAAGAGCGCCTACTAGGAGTATCTTTAACTGGACAATTTGGACATAAGTTTATGTCAGGTAAAGAAGATTTGGTTTCTCTAGAAGCATTCTTGATGACTCTTAGAGAATCAGCAAGAGCAAAGAATAAAGATGAGGCTGGGAAAATTGGGATTCCTGAGTCTGCCGCCATTACTTGTGTAAAGCCATCTGGAACAGTATCTCAATTGGTCGGGGTGTCTTCAGGAATGCATGCATGGCATTCTCCATATTACATTCGTACAGTACGTGGTTCAAAGGGAGATCCTATTTCTACATTTTTGAAAGAAGTTGGAATTCCAGTAGAAGACGACGTAATGAAGCCAAACGAAACTTACGTATTCTCGTTTCCAGTAAAGGCACCAGAAGGTGCAATTGTTAGAAATGATTTAACAGCTATTGAACATCTAAACATTTGGTTAGTTTATCAACGTGCATGGTGTGAGCATAAGCCATCTATTACAGTTTCCGTAAAAGAAGATGAGTGGATGGAAGTTGGAGCATGGGTCTATAAGCATTTTGACGAAGTGTCTGGAATTTCATTCTTGCCACATTCTGACCACTCATACAAGCAGGCTCCATACCAAGAAGTAACAAAAGAAGATTACGAAGCACTTCTTGCAAAGATGCCAAAAGAAATTCGCTGGGAAGATTTGTCTTTTTATGAAACAGAGGATGGAACTTCTACAAATGCTACGCTTGCCTGCAGTTCAGACGGTAATTGCGAGCTTGTAGACATTTCTGCCTAAACGGTATATAATAAATATTGGGGGAAACCCCAAAATTCCTGGGCACAATGCCCAGAAATAGGAGGATCTAATGAAACAAGATCTAAACAATGATGGAAAGGTAACCATGCAAGAGAAAATTCTAGCAGCGTTAGCAAGTTATGGTCGTCACTTTTTAGGTGCAGCCATTGCTCTTTACATGACTGGAAACACTGACCCAGGAGATTTACTCAAGGGCGGTATCGCAGCCATTTTGCCAGTAATCCTTAAGGCGCTTAATACTAATGAGCCAGCTTTTGGATTTACCAAGAAGTAATTCTAAAAAGTAATTGGGATGACTCCTGTGCTAAAATAAGCATAGGAGTCTTCCTATTAGGAGAGAAATGTCAGCCCAAAAAAACTTTCAAGTTGATCAAAACACAACCTTCAGGTTTGTTGTTGAATATAAAGATAGCCAAGACAATCCTATTAATCTGACTGGATCTTCTGCAAAAATGCAGGTAAGAGATGGAACATCTGCTTCTAAGCTAGCAGCAACTTTAACATCACCATTGGGTGGAATTGTGATAGACCCTCTTCTGGGCAAGATAACAGTCACCATGACGCCAACTCAAACAAATAAATTATTTTATCCAAAGTCTGCTTACGATTTAATCGTGGTAGACAGCAATTCAAACAGAATAAAAATTATTGAGGGATTTTTAACCCTTAATAAAACGGTGACTATCTAATGCCAACTAATAACAGTAATAATATCGTAGTAACCGAAGAAGTTCACAAGGTCGTAGTTCCTAATGTTGGAATTCAAGGACCTAGAGGAAAGAGCATACTCAACGGTCTTGGAGAGCCCGCAGCCAATTTTGGTGTCGAAGGAGATTTCTACTACGACAAAAATACAACAAGATTCTATGGCCCAAAGCCAAACGATCTTTCTTGGGCGGGAGCAACAAATTACCTTTTAAGCACAGCAACCCTTACGTATCCATTTTCAATCAGTCAGGTTATAAATCAAGGAACTTATTGGGCGCTTGAAATAACCCATAACATGGGATACAACCCAAATGTCACTGTTAAAAATAGCGCAGGAGACATATTAGAAACAGGAATAGACTATAATAGTAACATGAAGATTACGCTGACAATGGCTCAACCATTCGGCGGGACAGCATACCTGTCTTAAAGGAGAATAGAAAATGGCAAGATTATTTGTAACTGATATCAATCTGAATAAGAATGAACTTCAGAATGCCAGAATTCAGGGGCTTACAGCAAATCCATCAGCTCCTGTAACTGGACAGATTTACTACAACACAGTAGAAAATGTAATGTACTACTACAATGGACTCGCATCACCTAATGGTCCATGGATGCCAATGTCTGGCTCCCAAGAAGTCATTCAAGATGTTATCGGTTCATCAGTTCTTGGCGGAACAGCATTAACTGCTACATATAACGATACAGCAGGAACAACAACTCTTAAACTTAATGATACTACAGTAACACCAGGATCATATGGATCACAAACACAGATTCCTACTTTTACAGTAGATGCACAAGGTCGCTTAACAGCAGCAGGAACAGTAGATGTTGCAACAACACTTACAGTTTCAGGCGATGGAGCAGACTCAACATCAATCAATTTATTGACAGAAACACTAGAGGTTAACGGCGGAGAAGGAATTGATGTTCTTGTAACAGATAACACAATTACAATATCAGCAGAAGATGCAACCTCATCAAATAAAGGTGTTGCCAGCTTTGATTCAACAGACTTCACAGTAACATCTGGAGCGGTAACATTAAATGCTGAGCGTGTACAAGATATTGTATCTTCACAAATTGTTGCAGGCGAAGGCATTGATGTAACATACAATGATCCAGCTGGAACTCTAACAATTGATGCAGAAATTGCAACAACTACAAATCGTGGTGTTGCTTCCTTTGCTACAGCAGATTTTACAGTAACAGATGGCGCAGTATCTGTTAAGAACGTAAACCTTGGAACACAAACCACTGGTGATTACGTTGCAAATATCACAGGAACAGCTAACGAAGTAACAGTTAGCCCTACATCTGGAGAAGGAACCACAGTAACAATTGGTTTACCAGATGATGTAACAATTACCAACAACTTAAATGTTGGCGGAAACCTTAATGTAACTGGAACAATTAACTCAGTAAATACCACTCAGGTAAATATTGTTGATAATAAGATTAACCTTAATACTGACTTTACTGGAACTCCAACAGCAGATGCTGGAATTCGTGTAGAGCGTGGCGAAGGTGCAGATGTAGAAATTCTATGGAACGAGTCTGATGATCGCTGGACCCTTACAAATAATGGTACAAATTATCACGCAATTACGAGAAAGTTTTCAGGAACAATTGGAAACGGTGCTTTAACACAGATACCTGTAACCCACAACCTTGGAGCAAGAGATGTCTCTGTTCAAGTTTATGATTCTAATACATACGAAACCGTAGAGTGCGATGTAGTTAGAACTTCTACAAGTGTTGTAACACTAGGATTCACAGTAGCACCAGCCGCTGGAGCATATACGGTAGTAATCGTAGGATAAGGGGGCATTAAGTGTCTGTAAAAAGATTAGTCCCTTTACATGCAGTAGCATTAGAATCAGATCCAGTTGTAGGTAGAATTGGCGATCTTTATTATAATATAACAGAATCAGAGCTAAGATACTATGACGGCACCACCTGGAATCCAATCGGTGGCGGAGCAATTACTGGTTTGCTAGACCATGTTCATACATATGACGGAAATGTTTATTCTGTTTCAGAATCTACTGTTGCATCAACTGGTACGCTAGACGGAGGAAATCCATTTTCAGAGTTTGGAAACTTGCCAGGAAATCTTGATGCAGGTGAAGCATAATGGCTATTGTACAAATAAGACGTGGTACTACAACGCAATGGAGTCAATCTACTAAAGTTTTAAAAGTAGGCGAGCTTGGAATAGATACAACACTTAACAGATTAAAAATTGGCAATGGAACAAGCCTTTGGTCTAACCTTCCTTTTATTATAGGAGATACAGGCCCAGCAAGTACTGTGCCAGGTCCAAAAGGTGATACTGGCGACATAGGCCCCGCAGGACCAGCTGGCGCAGCAAGCACTGTCCCTGGACCGCAAGGACCAGCAGGTTCGCAAGGTCCGCAAGGTTTAAAAGGCGATACTGGTTTAACAGGACCCAAAGGTGATACAGGATCAACTGGAGCAGCAGGTGCACAAGGAATTCAAGGTTTAACTGGTTCACAAGGCTTAAGAGGCGAAACAGGTTTAACTGGCGCTACAGGCGCAGCAAGTACTGTACCTGGACCACAGGGTTTAAAAGGAGATACTGGTAACACAGGCCCACAAGGTCCACAAGGATTAAAGGGCGATACTGGAGATCAGGGTCCAGCAGGCGCAGCAACTTTTAATGGACAAACAGATGCAACAAACGCTGGGATTACAATTGATAAAATTGCCTATCCTGCAATTACTAGGTTAGACGTAACAAATAGTGGAGCTTCAGCATATTTATTTATGAATCAATACGGTGGAAGCAATCCAACAATATATGCAATTTCAGGTACAACCATAGCATTTAATTTAAATGTTTCGGGACACCCGTTTTTGATTAGATTTTCTGGAGCAAATTACAACACAGGATTGATCCACGTTTCAACAACAGGAGTTGTATCTACTGGCACCGATGCTCAAGGCAAAACTAGCGGAACTTTATATTGGCAAATTCCTCAAGGTATAAACGGGAATTATGGATACCTCTGCTCGTTTCATAGTGGAATGGCTGGTACTATAACTATTAAGGATATAGCAACAATATGACAATAGAGACCGTAGGCAATTGGGAATGGGAAGTAGAGGAAAGCGAGACAGCACCTCTGCTTAATTTGACCATCAAAAATATTTCTGAAAATAAAACAGTAAAACTACTTAATATTAATTGGGCTACTGGAAGAGAAGACTTTTTAGAGCACTCCTACAATATGGCAATCGAAACTCTGAGCGGAGGAGACAACTGCTGTCTTGAAGGAAAGGTTGTGATGATATAAAATGGCATCTAGAATAAGAATAAGAAGAGGCACAACAACTCAATGGAACTCTTCTACCAAAATTTTGGAGTCTGGCGAACTTGGCATTGACACAACTTTAAACAAGGTAAAAGCAGGAAACGGAATTAATATCTGGTCAGCTTTGCCTTATCTAACACCACCAGTTGCAGAAGTACAAGAAATGGCACAAGACGGCGTAGCCTCAGCTTTATCTGCTGGAACACATTCAAATATAGTTGTATCCTATAACGATACAAATAATAGCATTAGCCTTTCAACTGGCCCAGATGTAATAACAACAACTAGTCTATCTAACACTTTAACTAATTCAACAACTGGGTATGTTCCATACGGAGATATTGGTCAGCCAGATGGAGTGGCATCACTAGATTCAAATGGTAAGATTCCAGACTCAGAAATTCCAGCTACTATTGCTAGAGATACAGAAATTCCATCATCAACATCTTTCCTATCAGAAGGAACAAATCTTTATTTTACAGATGAGAGAGCACAAGATGCGGTAGGAAACAGCCTTGGATCTGGATTATCCTACAATGATACAACTGGCGCAGTATCTGTAGATACTTCAATTATATCTACTAAGACATATGCTGACACAACAGCTACTACAGCAGCTACTACAGTATTTAATAATATACTGGACTCTGCTCCGACAGCTTTAAATACTTTAAATGAACTTGCAGCAGCAATAAATGATGATCAAAACTTTGCAACCACTATTACAACGGCTTTAGGAACAAAATTAAATACATCAACAGCAGTTTCTGACTATTTAAAAATAACTGATGCTGCTTCTACATATTTAGCACAAACGGCAGCTACAACAACCTACCTAGATAAAACACAGCCAGCTTTAGACTATCAAATTTTTAATAGCGGAACAGGTGGATATATTGTAAATGGAACCCTGAATGGACCAATTACTTTAATTCCTGGAAAGCCTGCCAGAATCTCTATACAGGCATCAGGCCACCCATTTTGGTTTCAAACTTCTTACGGGGCATATACTCAAGCAAATGTTTATGAGACTGGCATAGAAGGATCTGGAACAGCTACTGGACAGATTGTAGTTTTGCTTCCACTAAATGCTCCACAGCTTTACTATGTATGTCAATTCCATGAGACAATGAAAGGCGTTGTCTTATTTGAAAAGGATAGCAGCCTTCAAACATTTTCTGCCAAGACTGGATCTTATACTGCAGTCTTAATGGATATGGGAAAGATTATTGAAATGTCAGGTGGCGGAACCCTTACAATAACAGATTCAGCATCATTCCCAGTAGGAACAACATTTGAAGTTCTTCAAACTGGATCTTCTCAAGTAACAATAGCTGGAGATGGTTTTACTATTAATGCTACACCAGGTTTAAAGCTCAGAACACAGTGGTCTGCCGCAACTATAATCAAAAGAGGCACGAATAGCTGGGTCGCTTTTGGAGACTTGGTAGCTTGATAAATGTCAAGACTCAATAAAAAATTTTTTAGCCGATTAGGTATCAGAAAAGTAGATGTACCCAACCTATCTGGATTAACCAGAGATCAGTCTATGGCTGTATTAAATGCTGTTGGCTTAGTGCCAGTAGATACTCCAACAAATACAGAAAATATTAATTTAAATCTAGGAATTGTTTCTCAATCACAAGCTGCAGGATCTACAGTTTTAATTGGCTCACAAGTTTCTTTTAATTATTACAATTATGTAGCTCCACCAAACTTTAACCCAGGATTCGGACCAGATTTTTCTAACCCAGGATTTAACCCAGGATTTAACCCAGGATTCCAAGCAGCTTGCGACTACGTAGATGGTCCAACACGTTGTGAAAACGTAGATGCTCAAGGTTATGGAACTCTTTATCAAGCTTCCTGGACTGCTGGATGCCCAGAGGTAAACCTTGGACGCAGTTTTTGTGGAGTTCCAAACCCAGGATTTTCTAGCCCAGATTTTTCTAACCCAGGATTTGCTAGCCCAGGATTCAATGAACCAGACTTTAGCAACCCAGGATTCGCTAGCCCAGGATTTGCTGATCCAGGATTCGATATTACTCTTACATCTTTAGACCTTAGCTCGCTATTTAGCGGCGG
>Ga0209617_10000746_pt1 | contig 14768 bp, 6 predicted proteins | sample LakEriepJuly2011_2_FD_187459 | JGI IMG/M metagenome (GOLD analysis project Ga0209617, IMG submission 187459) | Freshwater microbial communities from dead zone in Lake Erie, Canada - CCB epilimnion July 2011 (SPAdes) (version 2) | ecosystem: Environmental > Aquatic > Freshwater > Lentic >... | reverse complement strand
TCCTGAATACCTCTACAAAAACCGCACGCGTGCAACGCACCTTCACGCAGATCGGTCTCACCACCGACAACGTCGGCCTCCGCCGCGCAACCCTCGATCACAACCACCGCCTCGGCGCCCGCGCGGCCCTGCGCGTCAACTTGCTTCACCACGACACGGACGGCTGGCAGGAAGACTCATTTGCCGAGGGCCGGCGCCTCCACCTCACCGGCACCTGGCGCCCCTGGGACAAACTCACGGTCCGTGCCGAGGTCGAATACGGCCACGTGAAGAACTCGCTCACGCGCCTTTACGCCCCGTTCGACAGCGTCTCGCTCTGGCGCACGAGCGGTTCACCGATCGTCAATGGCCTCGCCGCCGCCAACACCCCGCTCGGCATCGGCAAACGCGCCGCCACCACGCGCCTCACGTTCATTGGCAACGACGATACCGTCCGCAATTTCTCGCAGACCGTCTTCAGCCAACCCGCCGCCAACCGCGTCAACTCCGTCGTCCTCCCTGGCGACTGGGCGGCGTTCGAGCCGCGGGCGCCGTTTCCGCAAACCGCGAGTTTCTCCGGCCCGGGCGGCACCAGTGAATACAAACAAAAGCTCGTCGGCGCCGTGGTCGAAGCCGAGCCGTTCAAAGACTTCTTCGTCGAGTTCGCCGCCGTGAACGATCTGCGCGACCACGATGTCTACGACACGACGCACGACGTGTATCGCCTCCTCGGCGAGCCCGGCAACACCTTCCGCGACGGCGCCGCCAATCCCTACGCTGGTCTCTACTATACGGATACGCGCTGGATTCTCCGGCGCGCGCGCGACAGCGGCGAGCGCTTCCGGCTTACCACTTCCTACCAGCTCGATCTCGGGAAATTCGGACGGCACAACCTCTCCGCCCTCGCGAGTCGCGACAGTTCTGGCAACCCGCGCCACGTCGCCTTCCTCGTGGCCGACGGCTCGCCGTTCAACGCCCAGCCGCAGAACGCCGCCAACCAGCTCTGGACCCGCCGCTACATCACCAACCCCGCCGACAGCTCCCAGTTCGCCGCGCCCGATTTCCGCCGCGTGCCGCGCACCTTCACCGCCGTCGTCGATCCCAACGCACCGGCGCGGACGTTCTCCACGGCGTGGGCCTACAACGAGCGCAACGACCAGTGGGGCCACGGCGACACCCGCCTGCTCGCGCTCCAGAGCTACTTCTTCAACGACCGCCTCATCACCACCGCCGGCTGGCGCTACACCGAGGTGATCAACTACGCGCGCCCGACTAACAGCCCCAACACGCAGGTTGCCGCCCGCCCCGATTCGTTCGGCGAACTGCGCTTCCTCGGCGCCGCCCCATCTGCGCAGCCCTACGATTTCGAGCGCCGCAGCTTCGGCGTTGTCGCCAAGGCCACCAAGTGGCTCTCCGCCTACTACAACTATTCCGAGAACGCCCAGCCACCCGGCACCACCCAAACACTTATCCCCGACGACTCGCCCTTCCCGCTGAATTCCGGCCAGGGCCGCGACGCCGGTGTCATGGTATCGCTCTTCGGCGGCCGCGCTTTTCTCCGCGCCGGGTGGTTCAGCACCACGTCCGTCGATCAAGCAGCCGCGTTTGCCGCAGGCAACGTCTCCGAGCGCAACGATCGTATCATGGACGCCCAGCTCGCCACGGGTCTCGTCAACCCCGCCAACGTCCCACGTTTCGTCGGCGGCGCGTTCGACTTGGTCGATCTTGCGACCGACGGCTACGAGCTCAGTTTCACCGGCAATGTCACTCCCGCCTGGCGCGTGATCGTCAACGTTTCGAAAACCGCGTCCGTCCAGACCAATATGCTCAAGCGCAGCCGCGCCGCCGCCGCCCGCGTCGTCCCGCTATGGCAGAATCCCGCGGCGCAGAATCTCCAGACCACCGCTGGCGTCTCCGTCGCTCAGGAGATCATCAACTATCAGAACTGGCTCGCCGCCACCACCGCCGTGGAAAACACCGGCACCATTGGCCACCGCGAGCTCGAGGCGCGCGCCTTCACGCGTTACGATTTCACCACCGGCCGGCTCAAGGGGGCTTTCATCGGTGGCGGCCTCAGCTACGGAAGCGCGCCCGTGATCGGCCGCAGCACCGCGGGCTCGCTCTTCAAGGCCAAAGTTCGCCGTGAAGCCGACGCGCTCCTCGGCTACCGCACGCGCCTGCCCCAATGGCTCGGCCGCGCCGGCGTCGATTTCCAATTCAACGCCACCAATCTCCTCCAGCAAAAAGACTACACCCTCGTCCGTCGCGACCCCGACGGCCAACTCTTCCGCGCCGCCGTCAACCCGCCGACGAATTATGCGTTGAGCGCGCGCTTCACGTTCTGATCCCGCCACGATATGAAAATCTTGCCCATCTATGCCGCCGCCTTCGTAGCCTGAGCAGCCGTCTCCGCCGCTGCGCCGACGCGCCGACGCCTGCCCGCCCCAACATCGTTGTCATCCTCGCCGACGGCCTCGGCTTTAACCCCTCCCGGACCCTACCCCCCTGACAATCCTGTCCCCTATCAGTAAAGAACTCCCCGCCAAGGTCTGCGCTTGGGCGAAGACCCTGCCCGCCAGCCCGGCCCGCGCCAAGTTCGTCGCTGGCGCAATCAAAGCAGGGCCGAAGACCGCAACGAAGTCCAAATCCACCCTCGACCGTTCGAAGCTCTTTGGGTCACGGGGCAAGGGTACGGACGGCTTCCTGAGCAAGGAGGAGTTCATTCCGCACATTGCCGATAAAGCCGATGCCCCGGCCCGCTTCGTCCGCTTCGATCCGGATAAGGACGGACGCCGCTCGAAAGAAGAGTTCGTCAAGGCCGGCAACTAAGACCAATCCAAGTCCATGCGCTTTCTCACTATCCTCGCCCTCGCCTGCGCCGTCTCGCTCGGCGCCCAAGACGCTCCCAAGCCCAAATCTCCAACCAAGAAGGCCAAGGCCACCGCACCTATGGGCGACGCCTATTCAGCCAAATTGCCCAAGCCTACCGCGGCGAACGTGCGCTACGGCGACCACGAACGCCAAGTGCTCGACTTCTGGAAAGCCGAATCAGCCACACCGACCCCTCTCGTCTTTATCATTCACGGCGGCGGCTGGGTCGGCGGCAGCAAGGAGCGCGCCGAGAAGTTCGCTGATGTCGACGCTCTGCTCAAGGCGGGCATCTCCGTCGTCTCCATCAACTATCGCCTGATCAAGCGCGATCCCGCGGTCGATACCTCGCCCGCCGTGAAGGCGCCCTTGCAGGACGCCGCCCGCGCCCTGCAGTTCGTGCGCAGCAAGGCCACCGAGTGGAACCTCGACCAGACCCGCGTCGGTGCCGCCGGCGGATCCGCGGGCGCCTGCTCCAGCCTCTGGCTGGCTTTCCATGACGACCTCGCCGATCCAAAATCGGCCGACCCCATCGCCCGCGAATCCACCCGCCTGACCTGCGCCGCCGTCACCGGACCGCAGACAACGCTCGACCCCGCCCAGATGAAGGCGTGGACCCCGAACAGCACCTACGGCGGTCACGCCTTCGGCCTCGGCGCCTTCGCGGAGTTCCTTGCGGCCCGGGAGAAGATCCTCCCGCTCATCGCCGAGTATTCGCCGTATGCTCTGGTGAGTTCCGACGACCCCGCGGTCTACATGACCTTCGGTGCCCCGCCCGCCATCGGCCAGGACCAGAAGGACCCGACCCACACGGCCAACTTCGGCGTGAAGCTCGCCGAACACTGCGCCGCCCATGGCGTCTCCGCGGAAGTCCATTACCGCGGAGCCAAAGACATTAAGCACGAATCGCCCACGGCCTTTTTACTAGCCAAACTTAAGCCCGCCGGAAAATGAGGGGCGCGGCCGTCATCGGCGCCCTGCTGCTCGCAAAACCCCTGCCGGACCCAATCCCCCTGGAAATCTAGTACCCTATCAGTTAGCAATGGTGCATTGTCACCCTCGCCGATAGCTGGTCAGCCTCATGGAGCTCTCGTGACTGATCAGACGTCGACCACCGACTACCCCACCTACTATGAGAATCATCCCCAGTCTTAGCCTGTTGCTCTCCGCAGCAGTTTTGACCCCGGCCTTCGCCCAAGTTGCACCAGCTGTTACGCCAACCTCCGCCGCCGCCAGCGCCAGTGCGACCAAAGCCGAAGAGGCCGTCGTCCTCTCGCCCTTTACGGTCAACAGTGACAACGACAAGGGCTACGCCGCTTCCTCCGCTCTCGCCGGCACGCGCACCAACGAGAAACTCGCCAACCTCCCCAACTCGATCTCAGTCTTCAACTCCGACTTTCTGAGCGATCTCGCGCTCAACGATTTCTTCGGCGCGGTTGATTTCGCCATCGGCGCGGAAAACATCTACAACGACTCGGGCACCATCGGCGCGCCTGTCAACATCCGCTCCGGCAATCAAATTAGTTTCCGCGGCATCCCTTCGATCCGCCAGCTGCGCGACGGTTTCCCGTGGTTCCTGCCCGCCGACACCTACAACACGGAGCGTATCGAAATCTCGCGCGGTCCCGGCGGCCTCGCCTACGGCGACGTTGACCCCGCCGGCGTCATCAATGTCTCGACCAAGCGCGCCACCTTTCGCAACCGCGCCACCGGCACGATGCGGATGGACTCATTCGGCACGCAGCGCTACTCGGTCGACGTGAACCAAAAGCTCGCTCCCCGCCTCGGTCTGCGCTTCAACGCCCTCAATTCCGAGACCGAACAAGACCGCCAGCGCGGCGGTTTAGAATTCCGTGGTTTCGCCGGCGCCCTGAGCTGGGAGCCGTTCCAAAACGGAAAAACCCGCGTCGATCTGAACTACGAACGCGGCACGACGCGCAATCACATCGCCGCCCTCCGCATCAGCGACCTAAGCTTGGCCTACGTCCGCGGCTCCGCCACGAATGAGGCCGACGGCAACCCCAACCTCGCCGGCGTGCAGCCCAACGGCATCGGCACGCGCCGCATCGCCGCTCCAGGCAATACCCGCGTCTTCCTCAAGATCGCCGGCACGTTTTACGACATGCAGTCCACTGCCACCACGACCTATCGCAGCTCCTATCTGCCGCGCACGACTGTGGTCGCCGACCCCGGCAATCCCCTCAACCACCCGCTGATTCCCGCCTCCCTCAGCATCTTTCCCTATGGCATGGATTGGGGCGGTCCCGACAACCGCCACGACACGAAATTTCATGCCTACAACATCGAGGTCACTCACCGTCTGGGCCAAAACCTGCGCCTTCTCGTCGGTCACAATGCCCAGGTCGACGACACGACACGGCTGCAAACCCACTCCAGTGCCGGCGCGCTCGGCGAAAATGTCCGCGCGATCTTCATCGATGTGAACCGCGTCCTCCCTCATCCCACCACCCCCAACGCCACGATTCCCAATCCGCGCTTCGAGCAATATTTCGTTATCCACACGCCCACCTTTGCCACCGACGGTAACAAGTCCACGAGCTGGCGCACGTCGCTCGTCCACGACACCAAGCTGCCGTTCTGGAATTCCTCGCTGCGCACTGTCGCCGGCGGGATCTACCGCGACGAGAAGAACTACACCGACACATTCGGTTTCGCGATGGACCAAAGGGAAATTGCCCGCCGCGGCATCACCGGTGTCGCCGCCACTTACGCCAACAATCTCGTCCACCCCGTCTACTACGTTTCGGGCGGCAACGGCGACGCCACCCTCAACGTCCCCTTCGATCCCGGCATTACTACCTTCTTCCGCCAAGGCACCAACCAGACTCGCTTCAATAACACGCTCGGCTCGGCAAATCTCACCTCGCTCGGCGCGTTCTTCTCCGGGCGCCTTCGCACCACCGCCGGTTTCAGTCGCGACTACTTCCGGCAAAACCGCTCCCGCCTACCCGTCACGTTCGCCGCCACGGGCGAAACCCGCCTCGTCGATCTGAGCGGTCAGTCGATCCTTGACGCCTCCGGCTACAACGTGCCCTACGAGCGGTTCAACCGCGCCTATACCACCAATCAATCCTACGGCGGCGTCTTCCGCCTGCTCCCGTGGCTCTCGCTCAGCAGCGGTTACTTCGAGTCCGCCCTCTACACCGATAGCGCGAGCTTTGAACTCACCGGTCGACCCCGCCTTCCGCGCACCGGCGAAGGTATCGAGACCAGCCTGCGTTTCAATTTCTTAGACGACCGCCTCAACGCCACCCTCACCCGTTTCAGCACCACGGCGGAAAATAACGGTGTCGGCCTCAGCGTCCAATCGCAGAATGAGCTCAACGCGCTGCTCCCCGTGGGCGGCCGTCTCCTGAGCGGCGCCGACTACCGCGATCAAGCGACCGAAGGTTGGGAGTTTGAAGTGCAGACGAACCTCACGCGTCAGTGGACCATGCTCGCCACCTATTCGGTCAACTATGTGAAGTTCGGCCGCTTGTTCCCGCTCGTGCGCCCCTACCTCGCGGCCGCCCGTGCCGCAGCAACCGCCCAAGGCCTCGAGCCCGACGCCGCTACCAGTATTACCCAACTCGAAATCGATACCGCCGAGGGCAACATCTCCACCATCCGCCGGGAGACCGCCGCCCTGACCACGCGCTACAGCTTCACCGAAGGCAAATTCAAGGGCCTGGCCATCGGCGCTGCGTTCCGCTATGCGCTGGGGAAAATCCGCAACCCGGCTCTCGTCAACGGAGTCACCGTGCTTCCCAAGATCCGAACCGAGAGCTACGTCCTCATGAACCCGTTCATCAGCTACCGAAAGAAGCTGTTCAACCATCACTTCACGGCCCAGCTCAACGTGAACAACCTCTTCGACAACGACTCCGACCAAGGCAACAGCTACACGTGGCCGCGCCGGGTCGAACCGCGGAGCTACGTCACGACCGTCACGATGGAGTGGTGAGCCGACGGCTTTCCTCAGGTGAGTCCGCTCGCCCGTCGATCGGACTCTCTGAGCCTGATTTCTTGATTTTCGGTGGATCGAGGTCGAGCCGGGACCTCAGGGCCCGGCCACGAATGAGCGGCAGACAAAAGCCACCGGGCCCTGCTGTGCCCGAATTCGCCGTGCTATCCGCCCCCGCCGGCCTGGCGGTGCGCTTGAGCCACCACGCGGAGTCGCTGCCCGCTGCGCCGCTGGCCAGTTCAACGTGTGGGGCCGGCCGCGCGACGGTTACCTCAGTCCCGAGCCGATCGTGGGCCTGCAGAACCCGCTCAACCCGCGGCAGGGCCTGATCGAACTCCCGGCCGGTCGCACCTGGTCATGGTGGCTGTGGATCGATTTAGAACGGATGCCGCTGCATTAGATTGAAGGATAATAAGGGATACGATCCGAACGGGTCCTCCAGTTTGAGCTTACCGAAGTTACCTCAACAGCGATCACCAGTAAAATTAGATTCGCTTTTCTAATTCATCATTTTATCTAGTGCTTGTTGACGCTGGAATCCAGCACCCCACCCCTAAAAAATGGAGCTGTCGCGGAGCTGCTGATCGCATCGCCTTTCAGCCACCTCCGGGTTCGTCCCCCTAGGCCCACCGCTTTGTTTCCGTAGTCAAGAATCGTAAAACAAGATTAGTGATCATCCCAACCCTATGAAAAAAGCATCGCTGTTCCTCGCCCTCGCACTGACCGCCGTCGCCGCGGACAACCCGCCCCGCATGTTGAGGCTTTATCAAACTGAAGTCCCGGCCGAGTCTGCCGCTGACCTCTACGCCGCCCAGCGCGATATTGCCGGAATCTACCAGGCCAACAAGGCGCCGATTCCGCGCAGCGCTTGGACCAGCATGACGGGACCGCCAATGCTCTATTACGTTGTGCCATTCTCCGGCATCGCGCTCATGGGCGAGACCACTTGGCTCCAGCAGCAGGGCGACGAATCATCGCGTCAAGCCCGAGCCTCCCGCCTCAACAAGGTCGGCGGCGCCACCGCGAGCAAGATCAGCAGTGTCGAGGAAGACTTAACTTGGACAACCGCGCCGCAGTATGCTCCTAGCGCGTATGCCACAGCCGCGGTATACAGCGTAAAACCGGGCAAGGTCACCGATTTTCTCGCTGCCTTAAAGGAAGGAGCGATACCCACAAAAAGATCGGCAAGGCCAAGAGTCTCACCGTCGCCCGGGTCATCTTTGGCGGCGATGGATATGAATTTCACGTATTCGCCGAGTATGACTCCCTCATCGACCTTGAGGCGGGCCGAGGCTTCCGCGCCTCCATGGGGGAAGCGGGCTACAAGGCCCACGCCCAGAAAATCGGGGACAACATCAGCTCCGTGCAACGCAACGTCCTTCGCTTCCGGCCTGAGTTTAGCTACGCTCCCTCCAAGTAATTTGTTTCACGGACCGGCGCCTTTCATCCGGTCCGTGATTTTGCCAGCCTGACGGGCCCCAAACACACCATAATTGCACAGGCCGGGCCAATCCGACCCACCAGTATTTGCCACACTTTCGCTTCCCGCCCGCGATCTCATTGCCGGTCGCACGCTTGGTTTAGCTTTTTGTGATGAACCGCCCTATTCATACGTCTTCGCCGTACTGCCGGGTATCGTTCTCGATTCGCCGGCTGCCGCCGGTGGCGCTCCTCCCATTGGCATTTATCGGGTGGCTTTCGATTGTGACTTATCGGGATTAACCCTTCCTTTCCATCCCATCACGACCCCGGCTGGCACCTGCCCTGCTTGCACCACCATCACGCCCAGGGAGATAGCTCCCGCCCGCTACAATGACACTGCGCTTTCAGCCTTGGTAAGGCTGCGGAGCAAATTCTCCCTTCGGCCACACCTCGATTACTAATGCAGGCCCTGCGCGTTGCCCTTTCGTTTTTGGTCCTATCCTCCGGCGTCGTTTTCGCCCAGTGGCAGCAAAGCGCCGGCACCGAAGGCCGGAATTTTCAATCCCTACTCGCTACCGGGAACGACACGTTTGCCGGCGGCGCCACCGGGGCTTATTATTCGTCAGACAGCGCCGGCAGTTTCCGGCCCGCGAATCAGGGGAACGATAGTGCGGGTCCCACGCGCAGTCTCACGGCCTCGGCCAAGCACGTCTTTTCCTGCACGAGTCAGGGTGTCTTCCGGACCGCGGATCGCGGCGCCCCATGGGTGTCGAAAAGCAGCGGTCTCGGCAACCTGCTCGGTAGCGCCATCAGTTTCATCGCCCCGGATATTTTTGTCGCGACGCCCACTGGCATTTTTCGCTCAGGCGACGAAGGTGACACCTGGCAGTCCGCCGGACTGCAGGGCAAGGACGTGCGCTGCATCGCCGGCCGGCCTGGTCTGATCCTCGCCGGAACCAATGGGGATGGTATGTTTAAGAGCACGGATGGCGGGTCTACCTGGTTTCCGGTAACGGCCGGACTGCTGACCTCCAATTTTCGAGCCATGGAGATTAAGGGTTCGACGTTTTTTGCCGCCGGCGGCATCGGGACGGGGATCTACCGCTCGACCGATGGCGGCACGAGTTGGGTATTGCTGACCGGCGGTCTTGAGGGCGCTGGCACCTTTCGCGGCTTCGCGGCCAATGCTCAGCTGATTGCCGCGGCGGGCTTCGGTTCTGGGGTCTTTTACTCCGTGGATAACGGCGATCGTTGGATCAAGCTCAACGACGGCTTGGGCGATTTGACTCTCTTTGATGTGGAGCTCACGCCCACTCACCTCGTGGCGGCGACGAACACGCGGGGTGTTTTCCGGTACGAGCTGTCCAATTTGAATCTGGGCACCAGCCCTGCCGAACGCCCCGTCATCACGGCGCAGCCGGTTTCCGTGTCGGTGCTTTCCGGCAGCACCGCCGTCTTCTCCGTCATGGCGACTAACTCACCGACTTCCTACCAATGGCGGCGCAACGGGGTGAGCGTGCCCACCACAACCCCCGGGGCCAATGGCGCCACCCTGCTCCTGCCGGCGGCGACCGCCGACCGGGCCGGCGCCTACACGGTCGTGGTCACCAACGGCGCGGGTAGCGTCACGAGCAACTCGGCCACGCTGACAGTCGTGGCCAACAGTGGCTTTGGCCGCCTGCTTAGTGTTTCGACCCGAGGCTACGTGGGTACCGAGGGCGATATTTTAATTCCCGGCTTTGTCATCGCGGGTAATGGGGCTAAGCGTTTGCTGATCCGCGCCGCGGGTCCTGCGCTCAGCCAATTCAGTGTAACCGGAGTGCTGGCCGATCCGCAACTGGCCGTGTTCAAGGACTCTACTCAGCTGTTCATTAATGATAATTGGAGCGCCGATGCGGCTAATGCAGCCGCGGTGACATCGGCCGGCACCTCGGTTGGCGCCTTCGCTTTGGCTGGAGGCAGCAAAGACGCTGCGCTCATCACCAGCCTCGAACCTGGCGCCTACACTATTCACGTCTCCGGCGTGGGCAACACCACAGGGACGGCTATCGTGGAAGTGTATGACCTCGATGCGGCAGATGCAAATAAGAGCCGCTTAGTGAATCTGGCTACCCGTGCGCTCGTACAAGCAGGCGCTGGCCCGTTGATTTCTGGCTTTGTAGTTCAGGGAGCGGTGGCGAAGGCGGTGCTCATTCGCGCAACTGGCCCCGCGCTCGCCGGGTTCGGCGTAACCGGAACCTTGGCGCTACCCAAACTCACCGTCTTTGACAGCACATCTTCACCAATCGCGGAAAACACCGGTTGGGAGTCCTCGGGCTTTTCCGATCAGATCATCGCAGCTTCGCAGAGCGTGGGCGCCTTTGCTCTTACCCGTGGCACGGCGGATAGCGTCGTGCTAGCCGTACTGCCTCCGGGCAGCTACACGGCGCAAGTGATCGGGGCTGATAGCGGCTCCGGTGTGACCCTCGTTGAAGTTTACGAGCTGCCTTGATTCGACGGATTAAGCGCACACCCAGATTTTAAATTTGAACCGAGTGCCTTCCGCTCAACGTGAAGAATTCTCAATAAATTTCGTGGCAATCGGGGGGGGCATCAGGCGGTTGTTACATTAGCGTGAATTCGTCGTTGGCATTTTTTGAAATTATTGTTCTCATGCGGTCAAATCCTGATGCTGACCCACAAGCACCAAACTCACCAACCGACCCAAGTCCCATGCGTAAAACACTCAAGAAAAGTTTCATTTTGGCTGCTCAATTCGGCCTTATCACCGCTTTCGCAACTAGCTTAGCCATTGCCCAAACTTCCGCGACACTCGGCAGTGAAAAACAGGCAGCCACAAAACTAGAAAAGTTTGTGGTTACAGGGTCGTTGATCCCAATCGCGGCTGATTCCCCGGCCATTCCAATCACGATCATAACGTCGGCTGAAATCGAAAAGACCGGCGTCGGTACAGACCTTCTTGAAATCTTAAAAAAGAGCGCGCCAAATTTTTACGGATCAAATAACATTGGCACCGAAAATGGTAATGTCTCCTCAGGTTCAACCAACGGGGGTTCTGCCGTCGCGCTCCGAAATCGCGCAACCCTCGTGTTGATTAACGGTCGCCGAGCAGTCCTATCCCCGGTGATCGCCTCAGGCGGTGCTGGCTTTGTTGACGTAAGCGTCATTCCAATCTCGGCCGTTGAGCGGGTTGAAATTCTATCCGACGGTGCCTCCGCGACCTATGGCTCCGACGCCGTTTCTGGTGTGGTAAACGTTATCATGAAGACCAACTACGACGGCGCCGAGGTGGGCGGCCGATACGGCTGGAGCCCTAACAAAGGCAAGTACGCCGAGCGCAGTTATTTTATGGTTGCAGGCGCCAGCTCAGCCAAAACAAGCGTTACGCTGACGACTGAGTGGAAGAGCAGCGACCCGATCATCCAATACGAGCGCCCTTTTTCGACCGGTCTATTTCGCACCCCAACCTATGCAGGCACGCTGAACATCGGCAACAGTTTCTATTATTTGAATCCGAGCCTCAACGCGCCTCCGACCAACCGCGACCTCACAGCCGCGCAAATCGTCGCGCAGGGCATCTATCAAGGTCCTCTCACTCAAGGTGAGGCGGGCGCTTTTCTAGACCTAGCGGGTTATCCGACCCTCAAGCTGCAGGCTGAACGCCGCAGTTTTACCGCCGCCATCGAGCATCGCCTCACTCAACGCACCAGCCTATTCGCCGACTTCATCTACTCACTCAACGAAACGGAGTCAGTGCTTAATGCCCAGCCGGTTTCCGGCAACGTAGTGGCATCCAATCCTAACAATCCTTTCGACGTAACCGTCACTGCCCGAAATCGCTTCCTTAAGTTTCCTCGCATCTACGCCAATGAGTCGGCAAGCCTGCGAGGGGTTGTCGGCGTCAAAGGCTCGATCGGCACAGGCTGGAACTACGAAATTGCCGGTAATTTCAACCGGACCAACCACCACTACCGGAACAAGAATCTGATCGACGCGGCCAAATATTCTGAGCTGACCGCTACTGGAGCGTACAATCCTTTCGCTCGCAACCAGAGCCCCGGCGTACTCGAGAGCATGCTCGGCACTCAAGTGCGCGATTATCAATCGGGGCTGACCAGCTTCGATATCCGCGTCAACGGCGAGTTGCTCCAATTGCCAGCCGGTCCCGCACAAGTGGGCTTCGGCGCGGAAACTCGCTGGGAATCTCTCAGCTTTGTAAACGATCGCCTCGACCAAACCGGAGGCTGGCTTCAAGCCACCCCACGGCAACCATTCCAGTCGCGGTCCACGATAGACGGGCTCTTCACAGAAGTTCGCGTACCGATCTTTGGTGATAAGAATGCGCGCGCCGGGTTCCATTTATTGGAACTTTCAGCGGCTGTGCGGCGAGATATCTACAGCAAGACAGCCGACCCGACCGTACCGAAATATTCGCTGCGATGGTTGCCATTTAACGATGATTTAGCCTTCCGCGGAACCTATTCTGAATCGTTCAGCGCACCTTCGCTCTACGACCTATTTGGCCCGATCTCGCAGGGGTTCACTTCCGCCATTAATATTAACCGCTACGATGCCAGCGGCAATGCCCTCGGCACCACGACTGGCTCCCGCCAGTACCGTTCCCAAAGCGGTGCAAACCCGAAGCTTAATCCCTCCCAATCCCGTAATTGGACCGCCGGTATTGTGTGGTCACCGAAGGCAATTAAAGGCTTTTCCGTCTCGGCCGACTGGTTCAACATCGACGAGCGTGATCTGATCTCATCGATCAGCTCTGCTCTCATCGTCAGTGATGTTGAAAAATTGGGTGCAAAATCGAATTACGCCTCGTTAGTCAAAATCGCTACGAGCGTCAGCGGCGAAACCCACTTCACTGACGGTGCGCCAATCACCGCGCCGGGCCAAATGAGTTCGGGTCCTTCCGATGCCGTTTGGATTTCCAATTCCATCGTCAACGTCGCCGGGGTTTGGCAAGAGGGCGCTGACATCCAATTAAACTACCTCTACGACACCAAAAACTTTGGTCGCTTCGCCCTAAGTAACGCGACTACCTATCTCCGCAGTTATGTCGTGCAAAGCCTCCCAACTGATATCCCCACGCAGTACCAAGACGGGTACTCCGGCACGAGCGTGTACGCCCGCTATCGGATGCAAAATCGCCTAAGCTGGTCTCTAAAAGAATGGCGCGCTAGTCTCGCTCATACTTACATCCCCAGTATCGATGATTTGGCAAACGGCACGCCTTACCGCGTTTCGCGTTATAATTCGGGTGATCTGCAAGTGAGTCGCTCTTTCCGAGGTATGAGTAACAAATGGGTTAGGGGCCTCGATTTGTCCCTCGGGGTTAATAATTTCACAAATGCCCAACCCCCACTTATCCCCTCGGAAGGCAATCAATCGCACGACATCAACGCCTACGATCCGATCGGCCGCTTTGTTTACATGCAGGCCCGCTACAAATTCTAAAGGGCTGATCCCTTCTGCAGTATAATCAGCCGGGCCCAAAGCCCGGCTTTTTTGCGGCTAAGCCTCGTCGAAATGCTGTTCCGACGGGTCGAAATAAGTATGAGAGCGTGGTCAAAGTGGTTCGATCCGCTTCCGAGTTCATCCGCCGTGCAGCGCGCTGGCCGCCTTAACCACCCGGATAACGTCGGCTCGAACCGATCTGGCGCTCGGGACGCGACACGTGCACTTCCTTCGTATACTGGTCCAGCACCGCGAGCATACGCAGGGTTCCACCATGCACTGTGGCGTCGGGCGATAAAGTCCCAGGTTCAAACGGTTCGCCTGGGTCGGCAGCCCGGTGGATGCATCTCGGCGTGGGCTGCAACGTGCTCCTTGCTCACCTCCACGATGCTTTTGCCGCCATCGGCTGTCCCCCTCCGCCGCGTTCCTCTCAAAAACGCCCAAACCCACTGGTAATACCAATGGCTGTTGATTTTTAGACTGCGGGTTCCGTAGTGGCACGAGCATCTTGCCCGTGGGTTTGAGGATGAAACTCAACCGCTGTTGGTATCACGTATTACCCTAAAAAGCTGTTTGAACCACGGATAGACCCGAATGGACACGGATACCAAACAGATGGGAGCACCGAGCGGCTCACCCCTGAGGTGGAGCCGGTTCCCCGGCTTTATCCGGGTTAATTCGGGTGCATCCGTGGTTAATAAATCTGCAGATTTGGGCTGCGGCGGATTCAAGGATTACGTGACAATCCCCCTAAAAATCACTCTGGTTTCACGTTTTTTCGTCCGCCCCCAGTGATTTTTTGTCCCCGTCTTTCTGGAAAAGGTCTCCACTCCCAACTCCACCTCCCATGCGCCTCACCAAGCAACGCTCCGTCCACTGTCCGCTCGCTGGCCTCACCCTCCGCCCGCTCCTCGCCTGCTTCGCACTGCTCCTCGCGGCACTCTCGTCGCCTTCCGCCCTCGCCCAAACCGTCGCTACCTTCACCGCCACCGGTGCGATCCAAGGCCGCGTCTTTAACCCCGCCACGCAGGAATATGTCCGCAACGCCGAGGTCGCCGTTGCCGGCACTAAC
>Ga0209617_10000745_pt1 | contig 14773 bp, 13 predicted proteins | sample LakEriepJuly2011_2_FD_187459 | JGI IMG/M metagenome (GOLD analysis project Ga0209617, IMG submission 187459) | Freshwater microbial communities from dead zone in Lake Erie, Canada - CCB epilimnion July 2011 (SPAdes) (version 2) | ecosystem: Environmental > Aquatic > Freshwater > Lentic >... | reverse complement strand
GGCCATGCGAAGTTCGCGCAGGTACTTGGCGGTCATGCTCGACAGCGCCACCGGCAGATGGCGCGCGTCGGCCTCGGTCTCGAAGTGCACGCGCAGCGAGCCGCGACCTTCGCGCAGTTCGTAGTGACTTGCCTGTTCGCTCTCGCCCAGCACGCGCACCATGGCATCGGGGAAGGCGCGCGCCAGTTCCTCGCGATAGCGCGTGCGGCCGCCGTGGCGATCGCATGCAAGGTCGATGTCGGCATCGGGATGTGTGGCGCGCAGCTTGCACGCAAGGCGCATCGCGGCCCAGCCGTTCACCGCACCCTTGCTGCCCGCGGCGCCGGCGATGCGGTTGAGTTCCTGTGGTTCCACCATCACGGCGCGGCAGCCGAGCAGTCGAAGCCCCGCGTGATCGCACGCCACGCGCAGGCGGTTGGCGGCCAGCGCCAGCGCATCGCGTTCGTGGCACACCGGCAGCGAGGCGGCCGGCGTGTGCGCGTACCACGGCAGGCTGGGCGCCGCATCCAGGCTCACGCGTTGCAGCAGCGCGTCCTCGCTCTCCGGAATCGGCACGCCGCCTTCGCCGGCAAGCATGGCGCCGAGCGCCGCCAGCGCGCCGCGCTCCAGATGTCGCAGCGGATGCGCGGCGGCATCCTTCGAGCCCTTCAGCGTCTTCGAGTCGTCGATGGCGATGCGGCCCTTCTTGTCGTTGGGGCGTCGGCACACGGCGGTGGCCAGGCGCGACCACAGGTCGGTGGCGTCGCTGTCGGCGTCGCGCACCTCGATGGCCCAGCAGCACACCACCAGCGGCCCCAGCAACGGGCCGTAACCGGCTTCATCCATGCCTGCCACGATGCGCATGGCGCAAAGGTAGCGGGTGCGCGGCGCGATTCGGCATCCACGCTCCGTCCACCTACGATGCCGCCGCATGGCAGCCAAGCCCAAGGTTCTCGTGGCGATGAGCGGCGGCGTCGACAGTTCGGTCGCCGCGGCGTTGCTGCAGCGTGCCGGTCACGAGGTGGTGGGCGTGTTCATGCGTCTGGGCTCGCCGGGTGAATCGCTGGACGAGGCTCTGCCCGCCGAGCAGGCGTGCGCCGCGCCGCGAGGGCTGAAGATCGGTCATCAGGGGTGCTGCAGTCTGGAAGATGCAAGCGACGCGCGCGCCGTGGCCGCCCGCATCGGTTCGCCGCTGTATGTGGTGAACTTCAAGAAGGACTTCGGCCGCATCATCGACCACTTCGCCGAGCAGTATCACGCGGGCCGCACGCCGAACCCCTGCGTGCGCTGCAACGACTGGCTGAAGTTCGGTCGCCTGTTCGATCACGCGCAGCAGCTGGGCTGCGAACTGGTGGCCACGGGTCACTACGCGCGTTGCATGCAGCGCGACGGCGTGTGGAGCCTGTGTCGAGGGCTGGATGCCGCCAAGGATCAATCCGCGGTGCTCTTCGGCATCCAGCGCGATCGATTGCAGCAGGTGCGGTTCCCGGTGGGCGACATGCCCAAGAGCGAAACGCGACGCCTCGCGCAGGAACTGGGCCTGCCCACCTTCGACAAGCCCGACTCGCAGGAAATCTGCTTCGTGCCAGATCAGGATTACGCGGGCCTGCTTGAACGCCGCCAGCCTGGATCGGTGCGGCCGGGTTCCATCCTGGATCTGTCGGGGCAGATCCTTGGCGAGCACGGCGGACATCAGCGCTTCACCATCGGTCAGCGCAAGGGCGCGGGCGTGGCTGCGGGGCAGCCGCTGTATGTGATCGAGAAGGATTCGCAGGCCAACACCATCACGCTGGGCCCGCGTGAGGCGCTGGGCGTGCGTGGCTTCACGGCCAGCGAGGCGAACTGGCTGGTGGAGGCGCCGTCGCGGCCGCTGCGCTGCGAGGTGCAGTGGCGCGTGCACGGCAAGGCCGAGTCGGTCATGGTGCAGGCGATCGAGGATGGCCGCGTGCAGGTCACCTTTGATGAAGCGGTGACCGCTGTCGCGCCGGGTCAGGCCGCCGTGTTCTACGACGGCGATCGCGTGCTGGGTGGCGCGTGGATCGACGCCACGCAGCGCGCCGTCACGGCTTGACGATTTGCGGCGCGCTGGCCGTGCGCAGCCACAACATGCCAAGCACCGCACTCGCCAGCGAGCCCGCGATCACGCCCAACTTCGCTTCCGTCAGCAGCAGCGAGCCATCGGCGGCCTGCTCGAAGGCGAGCGTGGCGATGAACAGGCTCATGGTGAAGCCGATGCCGCACAGCAATCCAACGCCCGCGATCGATCGCCATGAGGTGCCTTCGGGCAACTGCGCCACACCCAATCGCACGGCGGCACCACTGGCCAGCATCACGCCGATGGGCTTGCCAAGCAGCAGTCCAAGCGCCGCGCCCCAGGCCACGCTGCCGAAGGCGCCCCAACCCATGCCGCGCAGATCCACGCCGGCATTCGCAAGCGCGAAAAGCGGCAGCACCGCGAACTGCACCCACGGCATCAGCGAGTGCTCCAGGCTTCGCAGCGGGCACGCGGCCTGCGCGGCGGGTTCCACGGCACCGCGATCCATGGGCATGCACAGACCAAGCACCACGCCAGCCAGCGTGGCATGCGCGCCGCTCTTCACCGTGCACAGCCACAGCAGGGCACCCACGCCGATGTAGGCCGAGCGCCGCCGCACACCCAGGTGGTTCATCACCAGCAGCGCCACCACGCAGGCACCCGCAAGCCCCAGTGCCAGCCAACCGATCGCGCCGCCGTAGAACAGCGCGATGATCACGATGGCCGCCAGGTCGTCGATCACGGCCAGCGCCGTCAGGAACACGCGCAATCCCGGCGGCACGCGCGAACCCAGCAGCGCCAGCGCGCCAAGCGAGAAGGCGATGTCGGTGGCGGTGGGAACGGCCCAGCCTCGCGGCGCATCGCCTCCGCGCATCCACGCCAGCGCCAAGAAGATGCCCGCCGGCACCACCACGCCACCCGCCGCCGCGAACACCGGCAGCGAGGCCGCGCGCCAGGTGCGCAACTGCCCATCCACCATCTCGCGCTTGATCTCCAGCCCCACCAGCAGGAAGAAGATCGGCATCAGCAGTTCGTTCACCCACTCCACCAGCGAGTGGTCCAGCGCAAAGCCCCAGCGCCCCGTCAGCGCGATGCTCAGGCGCGTGTCGTGAAAGAGCTCCATGTAGGCACCCGAAAGCGGACTGTTCGCAAGCACCATGCCCGCGGCCGCGGCCGCAAGCAGCACCAGTCCTGCGCGCACCTCGCCGCTTCCTGCCTTGTGAGCCATGTTTTCGAAGGTACCATCGCGCCGCCGCACCGCCGTGCAGCGATTGAACGAAACGCAACACCGGAGACATGCACATGCCCGCCAACGCAACCACCACCGCACTCCTCGGCAAGGATGCCGACTCGCTGCTCTCGCACAAGGCCAAGGTGCCCGCAAGCATGCTGCAGCTGCCTGGTCCCGACTTCGTGGATCGTGTGTGGGCGTGCAGTGACCGCCATCCGCAGGTGCTGGTGAACCTGCAGCGCATGTACGGCACCGGCCGCCTGGCCAACACCGGCTACCTCAGCATCCTGCCCGTCGATCAGGGCATCGAGCACAGCGCCGGCGCCAGCTTCGCCAAGAACCCCATCTACTTCGACGGCGAGAACATCGTGAAGCTGGCCATCGAGGGCGGCTGCAATGCCGTCGCCACCACCTTCGGCGTGCTGGGTTCGGTCAGCCGCCGCTACGCCCACCGCATCCCGTTCCTGGTGAAGATCAACCACAACGAGCTGCTCACCATGCCGAACAAGTTCGACCAGATCATGTTCGGCACCGTGCGCGAGGCGTGGAACCTGGGCGCCGCCGCCGTGGGCTGCACCATCTACTTCGGTTCGGAGAACAGCGACCGCCAGATCATCGAGGTCGCCAGGGCCTTCGAGGAGGCGCATTCGCTGGGCATGGCCACCGTGCTGTGGTGCTACCTGCGCAACAACGCCTTCAAGAAGGATGGCAAGGACTATCACGTGAGCGCCGACCTCACGGGTCAGGCCAACCACCTGGGCGTCACCATCCAGGCCGACATCATCAAGCAGAAGCAGGCCGAACTGAACGGCGGCTACGAGGCCCTGAACATGGGCAACAGCAGCTACGGCAAGTTCGACAAGCGCATCTACACCGACCTGTGCACCGATCACCCGATCGATCTCACGCGCTACCAGGTGCTGAACTGCTACAGCGGTCGCAGCGGCCTGATCAACTCGGGCGGCGCCAGCACCGGCGCGGACGACATGGCGCAGGCCGTGCGCACCGCCGTCATCAACAAGCGCGCCGGTGGCACCGGACTCATCTCCGGTCGCAAGAGCTTCCAGCGCCCCATGAACGAGGGTGTGCAGCTGCTGAACGCCATTCAGGACGTGTACCTGGACAAGGGCATCACCATCGCATGATCGATCGTCGCGCCATGCTTCGCTCGCTCGCGTTCCTGCTGCTTGCAGGCTGCGCCACGGGTGGGGGTGCGTCTGGTCCGAATGGGTCGGCCACGCCCGGCACGCCCGTGTTCGAGTTGCGCGCGGCCAGCGGCAAGTTGCGTCCGGGCTGGACCGAGATGCCGGCACGCGGCGGCGGAAGCCTGATCGTGTCGCCAACGCCGCTGCTTCGGCCGCAGGACTGCGACAACGCCGCGCTGAGCAAGTCCGACAGCCCCGCGCTGATTCTCAGCGTGAAACCCTCCATGCGCGAGACCCTGTCCGCCGCCACGCTGCCGATCGTCTACGACGAGAAGCGCAACACCACCGAGTCGGTGGTGTTCATGGTGGACGGCCAGATCGTGTGGGTGGCGCAGCTGGGCATGCCGTACGGTCGGCAGGTGGCCGTGCGCATCGGCCCCAACGGCCTCACCGAGGACGAGGCCGAACGCTGCATCAAGGAAGTGAAGCGGATCGGTCGCTGACCGTCCGACCGTTCTCAGCCGCGCGTCGACGCGCGCTGCAGTTCGGCCTGACGCGTGGGCTTCATCGGACGGCTCGCCTCGGTCTGGCGACGCAGTTCTTCCGCATCCATCACGTCCTCGCCGAAGCGCACCAGGCGCAGCGAGTTGGCGATCACGAACACGTACGCGCCCGCCTGATAGAAGGGCGTGATCCAGATCTGGATGCGGCCGGAGGCGGCAAGCGCCAGGCCGATCACCGCCAGCAGCAGGGCCGCCGCGATGTTCATGCCGATCACGCCGCGCGCGCGACGCGCCAGTTCCAGCAGGAAGGGGATGTTGCGCAGGTCGTCGTTCATCAGCGCCACGCCGGCGGAGTTGGTGGCGATGTCGCTGCCCGAAAGGCCCATGGCCACGCCCACCTCGGCGCTGGCCAGGATGGGGCCGTCGTTGATGCCGTCGCCCACCACCAGCGTGCGATGGCCCTTCTTGATCAGGTACTTCAGTTCCTCGTGCTTCTCTTCGGGCAGGCACTCGGCCTCGATGCTGTCCACGCCCACGGCCTCGCCCACGCGCGTGGCCACGCCCAGGCGATCACCCGTGAAGATGCACACCTTGCGCACGCCCAGCTGACGCAGGCGCGTCACCACATCGGCGGCGTTGCGGCGCAGCTTGTCCTCAAGGCCCACCGCACCCAGGTAGCGGTCGCCCACCATCACGTGCACGCCGCTCATGCCATCGATGCGCGCGCTGGCCTTCTCCACTTCGGCGGCGATGCCGGGCTGCAGTTCCATCAGCCACTGGGCGCGGCCCGCGCGCACCACGCCATCGGGGCTCTTGGCGGCCACGCCGCGGCCGTGCAGCTCCTGATAGTCGCTGATTGCGCGCGGCGTCAGGCGCGCCTTCTCCGCCGTCTCCAGGATGCTGCGCGCCAGCGGGTGGTTGCTGCTCTGTTCCGCGTCGGTGGCGGCCTGCAGCAGCACCGCGGCATCCACGCCCTCGGCGGGAGCCAGGCGGCTCACGCTGAACTTGCCGGTGGTCAGCGTGCCGGTCTTGTCCATGATCACGGTGTCGATGTGCGCCGCGCTCTCGAGCGTGCGCGTGGTCTTCACCATGATGCCCAGTCGTGCCGCGGCGGCGAAGGCGGCCACCATGGCGGTGGGGTAGGCGATCAGCAGCGCACCGGGGCAGGTGACCACCAGCACGGTGATGGCGCGCTCGGCCGCCTGATCACGGATGGCGGCCACGTCGCTCTTGCTGGTGAAGAACCACACCAGCGCAGCCACCATCAGCACCACCGGCACATAGGCGCCGGCCAGTCGCTCGATCAGTTCCTGACGCTGCGTGCGTGCGCTCTCGGCCTCGCGGATCAGTTTCTCCACCTTGCCGATGGTGCTTTCGCTGGCGATCGCGTTCACTTCCACGTCGATCTGGCCGGTGAGATTGCTGGTGCCCGCGTACACCATGGTGCCTGCTGCGGCTTCCACAGGCACGGCCTCGCCTGTCAGGCTGGCCTGATTGATGCTGGTCTGGCCACGCAGCACGCGACCGTCCGCCGGCAGGTTTTCGCCGGGGCGCACGCGCACCACCTGGCCCACGCGGATCGAATCCAGGCTCACTTCACGCTCGCTGCCACCTTCATCCACCACGCGTGCGATGTCGGGAGTGAGTTCGATCAGGTCGCGGATGGCGCGCTGCGCACCCCACGCGGTGCGGCTCAGCACCAGTTCGCTCAGCCACAGGAAGAAGGCCAGGAAGCCGGCCGCCAGGTACAGATTGTTGGCCAACGCCGCCAGCACCGCAAGGCTGGCCAGCGAGTCGCTGCTCGGTCGGCCTGCACGGATCTCCTGCAGCGCGCCGAACGCAAGCGGCGACACGAGGATCAGTGCGCCAATGGCCGCCGGAATCTGCGACACCTGCGGCTGCATGCCCAGCATCTCGCCCAGCCAGCTGATGAACAGCAGCGTGCCGCCTGCCAGGGCCACGAACAGGCGTCGCTCCAGGCGCTCGCCACCGCTGGCAAGGTCGCGGCGTTCGGTGCGGCGGTCGGCGGAAACGGTTGAGGAAAGCTGGCTCATGGAGGGGTGTCTCGCGAGATCGATCGAAGGCTAGCAGGGCCGCGGGGCGCGCGGCTACGGTGAGTTCGAAGGCCGGTTCGGGCGTTCAGGCGATGCGTTCAGCGCCCGCGGCGCGTCCCATCAGGTCGCGCACCGCCGCACCCGGGGCCAGCCCCTCAAAGAGCACGCGATGCACGGCCTCGATGATGGGCACCTGCACGCCCAGCTCGCGGCTCACGGCGCACAGCGCCTTCGCGGTCTCCACGCCCTCCACCACGCTCTGCGTGGCGTGCAGCGCGTCCGCCAGCGATGCGCCGCGACCGATGGCCTCGCCCAGCGTCCGGTTGCGGCCTTCGGGGCTGAAGCAGGTGGTCGCCAGATCGCCCACGCCCGCCACGCCGAAGAAGGTCTCCGCACGCGAGCCCAGCGCCAGACCCAGTCGCACGATCTCCGCCAGCCCGCGCGCCAGCAGGGCGCTCTTGGCGTTGGAGCCCAGGCCCAGCCCATCCACCATGCCTGCGGCCAGCGCGATCACGTTCTTCGCCGCGCCGGCCAGTTCCACGCCGGTCGGGTCATCGCTGGTGTAGATGCGCAGCCACGGCTGCGAGAAGGTGGCCTGCATGCGCCGCGCGAACGCGTCGTCGCTGCCCGCCGCCACCATCACCGCGGGCTTGTGCAGCGCCAGTTCATGCGCGATCGTGGGGCCACTCAGCACCGCCACTGGTCGCGCGCCCAGCACGTCGCGCAGCACTTGGGTGGGTCGCTGCATCGATCCAACTTCCACGCCCTTGGTCACCGTCACCACACCCACGCCAGCAGGCACATGCGCCGCCAGTCGCGTCCATGTGGCTCGCGCGAACTGAGCCGGGATGGCGCTCACCATCAGCGTGGCATCGGCGAACGCCGCCGCCGCATCGTCCGTCACGCGCACCGCATCGGGCAGCCGAAGCTCGGGCAGGCGCGAACTGCTGCGCTGGCGTGCAAGCTGCGGCGCCTGACCCGGCAGCGGGCACCACAGGCTGGCCGCATGGCCAGCGTCGATCGCCACGGCCGCAAGCACCAGGGCCATCTGTCCGTCGCCGGCGATCGCGATGCGTTCAGTCATTCATTCCTCCTCGAAGCGGCTTTCCACCAGGCGCACCAGTGCGTCCAGCGCCGCCTGCTCGTCGGCGCCCTCGCAGTGAATCTCGATCTCGGTGCCGTGCGTGCAGGCCAGCATCAGCATCTGCATCACGCTCTTGCCATCCACCAGCTCGCCGCTGTCGATGCGTCGCACCTTCACGCTGCACTGGAAGCCGCCGGCGGTGCTGGCGAATCCCATGGCAGGACGGGCGTGCAGGCCGAGCCTGTTTCGGATGGCCAGACGGCGATGCACCATGCGTTCAGCGGGCCGGCGGGTTGGCGTCCGCTTCCTCGAGCAAAGTGACCACATCGGCGACGGTGCGGGCCTGCTTCAGGAACTTTCGGAACTGCTCCTGGCTCAGCGTGCCGAAGAGCGACTCCATCGCGTCCAGATGCGCCTCGGGCTGTTCCTCGGGCGACAGCAGCAGGAACACGGCGTGCACCGGCTGGCGGTCCAGCGCGTTGAAGTCGATGCCGCCCGTGTGAAGCCCGATCGCGGCCACGCAGCCGGTCACTTCGGTCGTCTTCACGTGCGGCACGGCCACGCCATGGCCGAAACCGGTGCTGCCCTTCTTCTCGCGCTTCACCACCGCCTTCAGGAACTCGCTTCGCAGCGAGGCCTTGAAGGCACCCGCCTTCACCAGCGCATCCAGAAGCTCGCCGATGCACTCGTCGCGCTTGGTGCCCTTCAGGGCGGGCAGGATGGCCTTCTCGAGAACAAGGTCCTTCAGTTTCATGGGTGGGGTTCGAGTCTGGGGTCGTGTTGGCCGCGGCCGTCGGGCAGGGTGCCCTAGTGCTTCCGGTTGCGCAGCAGATCCTTCAGATCGGTCAATTGCCGCACGCCTCTGTCAAGAACAAGGTCGACCGCCGCGTACACGTCGTCGTGGTGGGCGTTCGAGACCAGGTCCTCATGGTGTTCCAGGTCCAGGATCAGTTCCACATGGAAGCCGTGGCGGGGGTCCTTCTCCAGCACGAACTTGGCGTCCAGCACCTTGTCGTAGTGACGCTCCAGGCGCGCACACTTGCTGCGGATGAACTCCTCAATCGGAGCGGTGATGTCGAGATGCTTGCCGGAGATGGTGACCTGCATGAGAAGACTCCTTGGGATGGGTGGTTCGCGCCCGTGCGTCCAAGCACAGGCTACGGTTCGCACGAACACTTCACAAGGAATGAACCTTCGGGAAGATCCATTCGCGTGGGAACACGATGTTTCAGGCCACCGGATCGCGCGCGAGCGGCTTGGATCCATCGCCTCGCCGCCAGCGCGCCACGCGGCGGATGGCCTCGGGCATGGCGAGCAGCTCCTCGGCGAACACGCGGTCGGCCAACGCTTCCGGCGTGTCGTCGGCCAGCACCCGGCATCGACGCTGCAGGATCGCTTCGCCATGGTCGTAGCGCTCGTCCACCCAGTGCACGGTGCATCCGCTCTCCCGATCGCCGGCCGCCAGCACAGCCTCATGCACATGCCGACCGAACAGGCCCTTGCCTCCGTGGCGCGGCAGAAGCGCGGGATGGATGTTGATGCACCGGTCGATCCAGGCCTGCACGCGGAACATGCGCAGGTAGCCGGCGAGCACCACCAGTTCCACGTTGGCCGCGCGCAGCGCATCGTCCACGCGGTCGTCCACCGTTTCGGGTGGTTGCGGTGGCACCACCACCACGGGCAGGCCGCGGGCGCGACACAGGTCGATGGCGGGTGCATCGGGCTTGGTCGCAAGCACCACGGCGATCGTGGCGGGCAGTTCTCCGCGCGCGATGCAGTCCTGCAGGTTCATCACATGTCGCCCGCCGCCAGACACCAGGCAGCCCAGGCGCAGCGGGGCGCCGGCGCTCATGCCTCGGCCACCACCGTGGGTGGGCTGCGGAAATCGATCGATTGGCCGGCGTGATTCACCGCCACCATCTTCACCGTGGCCACCGTCACGTCCTCGCGGCCACCGCCCAGCCAGCGTTCCACCTGCACGCGCACCTGCACGGTGATGCTGCTGCGGCCCATCTGCGAGGCGTGCGTGAACAGGCTCACCACGTCACCCACGCGCACCGGCGCCTTGAATTCCACGCGGTCCATGCTCACCGTGACCCAGCGATGCACGCCATGGCGACGCACCTCGAGGTAGGCCGCTTCGTCGATCAGGCTCAGGATGAAGCCACCGAACACGGTGCCCTGATGGTTCGCATCGCTTGGATGCGCCACGCGGCGAAGCGACAGCATCGGCTCGGGCTCGCTCATCGAAGGCGAGTGTAGCGGTGGGGTGTTCAGGGCTTGGCTGCGGCGCGCTTGCGTCGCGGTGTGGGCGCGATGGTCGGCACCAGCATTCGCTTCAGATACGCGCCGGTGTGACTGGTGGCATGCTTCGCCACCTGTTCGGGCGTGCCGCTGGCCACCAATGTGCCGCCGCGATCACCACCCTCGGGGCCCAGATCCACCAGCCAGTCCGCGCACTTCACCACGTCCAGGTTGTGCTCGATCACGATCAGCGTGTGGCCCGCCTCGGCAAGCCGCTGCAGCACCTCCAGCAGCTTGCGCACATCGTCGAAGTGCAGGCCGGTGGTGGGTTCGTCCAGCACGTACAGCGCGGTGCCGCTGGAGCGGCTGCCAAGTTCGGTGGCCAGTTTCACGCGCTGCGCCTCGCCACCCGACAGCGTGGTGCTGGCCTGCCCAAGCTGCATGTAGCCAAGGCCCACGTCGCGCACGCATGCCAGCATGTCGCGGATGCGCGGATGCGCGTCGAAGAAGGCCACGCCATCTTCCACGGTCATGTCCAGGCACTCGGCGATGTTCTTGCCCTTGAAGCGCACATCCAGCGTCTCCTTGGCATAGCGCGTGCCCTTGCACGCCTCGCACGCCACGAACACGTCGGGCAGGAAGTGCATCTCGATCTTCTTCACGCCTTGGCCCTGGCACGCCTCGCAGCGCCCGCCCTTCACGTTGAAGCTGAAGCGCCCCGGCTCGTAGCCGCGCGCCTTGCTCTCGGGTACGGCCGCGTACAGCTTGCGGATGTCGTCGAACACGCCGGTGTAGGTGGCTGGATTCGAGCGCGGCGTGCGGCCGATGGGGCTCTGATCAACCTCCACCACGCGGTCGATGCCCTTCAGGCCGTTCACGCGGTCGTGCGGCGCCGGCAGCGCCTTTGCGCCGCTCACCGCGCGCTGCGCCGCCTTCAGCAGGATCTCGTTCACCAGCGTGCTCTTGCCGCTGCCGCTCACGCCGGTCACGCACACGATGCCGCCCATCGGAAAGGCCACATCGATGCCCTTCAGGTTGTTGGCGCGCGCACCCTTCACCACGATGGCGCGCTCCTCGCTCATGGGTCGGCGCTTGGCGGGAATGTCGATGCGGCGCTCGCCGCGCAGGTACATGCCGGTCAGGCTGGTGGGGAACGCGGCCACTTCCGCGGGCGAACCCTGCGTCACGATGGTGCCACCGTGGCGGCCGGGCCCCGGGCCCACATCCACCACATGGTCGGCGGCACGGATGGTGTCCTCGTCATGCTCCACCACGATCACGGTGTTGCCGATGTCGGTCAGGTGGCGAAGCGTGGCCACCAGCCGGTCGTTGTCGCGCTGATGCAGGCCGATGGTGGGTTCATCCAGCACGTAGCACACGCCCACCAGTCCGCTGCCCACCTGCGTGGCAAGGCGAATGCGCTGCGCTTCGCCGCCAGACAGCGTGCCGCTGGCGCGATCCAGCGTGAGGTACTCAAGCCCCACGCTCGACAGGAAGCCAAGCCGCGAGCCGATCTCCTTCAGGATGGGCTCGGCGATCTTCGATTGCGACTTGCTCAGCTGCAGGCCGGCGAACCACGCGGCGGCGCGCTCCACGTTCATGGCGGTGGTGTCGGCGATGCTGCACGCGCGATCGCGGCCGCGCACCTTCACTGCCAGGCTCTGCGGGCGCAGGCGATGGCCGTTGCAGGTGGGGCAGGGGGCCGTGCTCATGTAGGCCAGCAGCCGCTCCTTCACGAACTCGCTCTCGGTCTCCAGATAGCGGCGCTTCAGGTTGGGCATCACGCCCTCGAAGCGCACGCCAAGCTTCTCCTCCTCCGCTTCGGGCACGCCCTCCATCAGGTAGCGCCGGATGCGCGGCGTGAGCTTGCTGAATGGCATCTCGGTCGGCACGTCGAAGAACTTGCAGAAGCCGCGCAGCAGTCGGCTGTAGTAGATGTTCATGCGACGCCCGTTGCGGCGCCACGGCTCGACGGCGCCCTCAGCCACGCCCAGATCAGGGTCGTTCACCACCAGTTCCGCGTCGAATTCCTGCACCTGTCCAAGGCCCGCGCACGCAGGGCACGCGCCCTGCGGCGAGTTGAAGCTGAAAAGGCGCGGCTCCAGTTCCTCCAGCGCGCACTCGGGGTGATCCGGGCAGGAGAACTTCTCGCTGAAGCGGTGCTCGATCCACTCGCTGCCCTGTTCGACCAGCACCACGCACGAACCCTCGCCAAGCTTCAGCGCGGTCTCCACGCTTTCGGCCAATCGCTGGCGATCACCCGCGTCGGGCACGATGCGGTCCACCACCGCCTCGATGGTGTGCAGTTCGTAGCGGCCCAGACCCAGCGGATTCTCGCCGCCGGCCTTCAGCGCCTCGCGCAGATCCACCACCTTGCCATCCACGCGCGCGCGTACCAGGCCCTGACGCTGCAGCGACTCGGCCACATCCTTGTGGAAACCCTTGCGCGCGCGCACCACGGTGGCGCACAGCATCACGCGCTTGCCATCGAACGACTCGATCAGCGTGTCGGTGATCTGCGAGGCGCTGCTGGCCTCGATCGCCTTGCCGCAGGTGTGGCCCTTCTCGTCCACATGCCAGCAGGTGGGCGTGCCGCAGCGCGCCCACAGCAGTCGCATGTAGTCGTAGATCTCGGTGGTGGTGGCCACGGTGCTGCGTGGCGTGTGACCACCGCCGCGCTGCTCGATGGCGATGGTGGGGGGCAGGCCCTCGATGCGCTCCACATCGGGCTTGCGCATCTGGTTCAAGAACTGTCGCGCGTACGCGGACAGGCTTTCCATGTACTTGCGCTGGCCTTCCGCGAAGATGGTGTCGAAGGCCAGGCTGCTCTTGCCGCTGCCCGACACACCCGTGAACACCACCAGCTGGTCGCGGGGCAGTGAAACCGCCACACCCTTCAGGTTGTGCTCGCGGGCACCTTCGATGCGGATCTGGCGGTCGGAATGGGGGGCAGGCTTGGGCACGGACCCAACTTATAGGGACGGATCGGCCTTCCTGTCAGCCCTGGAGGGTCCGGAAAGCGAAGGAAGCCTCGTAAATTCCGAGGCGGGACTGGCAGAAGTTCCAGTTCGGTGCAGACTTCCGACCATTCCGCCCGAAGATGTGTGGCAGGAAGGCGTTCTTCCTGAAACTGCGTCACTCGCCTATCGTGCCCGCCAAGACATGCACAAGCAGAACGGCAACCTTGCGATCGCTGAACCGCCCGTCCGGACGGCCTCGGCGGTGTCACGTGATCGTGGCGTGGAGCGCGACGAGGTGCAGCCCACCGATCTGGCCATGCTGCGGGAGCGCGTGAAGCGCATGCGCATGCCGCGAGGCGAGTGCGTGCCCGGCATCGATCGCTGATCAACCCGATGTGACTGCTGGCCCCGCCCAACGCGGGGCCTTGTTGTTTTTACGGCGTGCGCCACGCGCTCACTTGCGCTTGCCGCTGCGGCGACCGCGCGTGCCGGGCATGCCTGCGCGGCTCGGGCGTTCGGTCTCGCGGTCGGCCTCGCCCACCAATCCAGCAAGGCCCGCGTTGTCCGGCATGGCCTTCACCTTGGCCAGCGTGTCGCGCAGCGTGGCCGCGCGCTCGAACTGCAGTTCGCCGGCGGCATCCAGCATTTCGCGTTCCAGATCGGCGATCACCTCGTCGCGATCGAATGTGCGCTCGTCCTTGCCGCCGCGCGCCTCGCGCACCACGCGGTTGGCCGCCAGTTCCTGCTCGATGCCACGGCGAATCGACTTGCGCACCGTTTCAGGCGTGATGCCGTGCTCGGCGTTGTAGGCCAGCTGCTTCGCGCGGCGTCGCTGCACCTCGTCGATGGCGGCCTGCATCTCGGGGGTCACCTTGTCGGCATACAGCACGGCCATGGAATTGGCGTTGCGCGCGGCACGGCCCATGGTCTGGATCAGGCTGCTGGTGCTGCGCAGGAATCCCTGCTTGTCCGCGTCCAGAATGCACACCAGACTCACTTCGGGCAGATCCAGCCCTTCGCGCAGCAGGTTCACGCCCACCAGCACGTCGAAGGCGCCTTCGCGCAGGTCGCGCAGCAGTTCCAGTCGCTGCAGCGTCTCGATCTCGCTGTGCAGGTAGCGCACGCGCAGGCCCTTCTTGTCCAGGTGCGTGGTCAGGTCCTCGCACAGTCGCTTGGTCAAGGCCGTCACGAGCGTGCGTTCGCCCAGTGCCGCGCGTTCGCGCGCGCGCTCCAGCATGTCGGGCACCTGGTCGCGCGCGGGCTGCAGCAGGATGGGCGGGTCCACCAGTCCGGTGGGGCGGATCACCTGCTCCACCACCTCGCCGCCGCACTGTTCCAGCTCCCAGGGGCCCGGCGTTGCGCTGACGAAGATGCACTGCGGCACCAGTTCCTGGAACTCCTCGAACTTCAGCGGCCGGTTGTCCATCGCGGCGGGCAGGCGAAAGCCGTGATCCACCAGCGTCTCCTTGCGCTTGCGATCGCCGAAGTACATGCCGCGGATCTGCGGCAGCGTGACGTGGCTCTCGTCGATCACCACC
>Ga0209617_10000744_pt1 | contig 14788 bp, 14 predicted proteins | sample LakEriepJuly2011_2_FD_187459 | JGI IMG/M metagenome (GOLD analysis project Ga0209617, IMG submission 187459) | Freshwater microbial communities from dead zone in Lake Erie, Canada - CCB epilimnion July 2011 (SPAdes) (version 2) | ecosystem: Environmental > Aquatic > Freshwater > Lentic >... | reverse complement strand
TGTCATGCTCCACTACCAATACCGAGTTGCCCAAGTCTCGGAGTCGCTTCAAAGCCTGAATTAATTTCACATTGTCTCGCTGATGAAGTCCAATACTGGGTTCATCCAAAATATAAAGCACTCCTACCAGCTGGGTCCCGATCTGCGTAGCCAAACGAATCCGCTGAGCCTCCCCTCCTGAAAGGGTTCGCAAGGGTCTGTTTAAAGAAAGATAGTCCAGTCCAATATCTAGAAGAAATCCGATACGCTTCCGGATTTCTTTGAGGACCTCGGCACCGATGCGTTGCTGCTTCTCAGATAAGCGGCTTTCTAGTCCGTCAAACCAGCTTGACAGCCCTAGGATATCCATCTCAGATAGCTGCCCGATGTGGGTGCCGTCCAACTTAAAATGAAGGGCTTCTTTTTTGAGCCGATAGCCTTGGCATTCTGGACAGGTTTTGGAAACTGTAAACTCAGCCACCCATTCCTGAATTTTGTCGGAGCTCCCTTCCTGGTACTTCTGAAGAAAATTGATAATTCCCTCAAAAGTTGTGTTCCACTGGGTGCCCGGATACTTCACTGAATCTACGGCCACCTCAATCTTATCCCCATACAAGAGCAACTCCACCACGGCTTCAGGAAGATCTTTTATCGGGGTACTCAAACTGCATTTGTAATGCTTCAGGAGGGCTTCAATCTTTTTGAATATCCAAATGTCTCGATACTCCCCAAGAGGAGCTATCCCTCCACGCGTAATGCTCAAATTCGGATCGGGGAAAATACTTTCCCGGGTAATTTCTTCGATTACGCCCAAACCATTGCAGCTGGGACAAGCTCCATAGGGAGAGTTAAAAGAAAAGCTATTGGGTGCTGGCTCCTCGTAGGAAAGGCCCGTTTCGGGGTCCATCAGGTACTTGGAGAAATAGTGAATTTCTCCGCTTTCTTCCCGTACCATCAGCACTCCTTTGCCGTGTTGCAAGGCGGATTTGAGCGACTGGGTAATTCGAAAACGATCGTCCTCCTCCGCTACGATGCGGTCGATGACGATCTCAATATCGTGGATTTTGTAGCGGTCCAACTGCATCTTTGGAGCCACCTCGAGCACGACACCGTCAACCCGAACCTTGGAAAATCCCAACTTGCGCACCTGTTCAAAAAGCTCACGGTAGTGCCCCTTTCGCCCTTTGACAACCGGAGCCAATAGGTATAATTTCTTGCCTGCAAACTTGGTGAAAAGCTGCTCCAAAATTTGATCCTCCGTCTGCCGGATCATGGGCTTGCCGCTGTGGTAGGAAAAAGCATCTGCAGCTCGAGCGAAGAGCAGGCGCATGAAGTCATAGATTTCGGTGACCGTACCTACCGTGGATCGTGGGTTTTTGGAAGTTGTCTTTTGCTCGATCGCAATGACAGGAGAAAGGCCATTGATCTTGTCCACATCAGGACGCTCCATCCCGCCCAAGAAGGAACGGGCATAGGCCGAAAAACTCTCCATGTACCTGCGTTGACCTTCTGCATAAATGGTATCAAAAGCCAAGGAACTTTTGCCGCTCCCACTTAGTCCAGTGATCACCACCACTTTGTTTCGCGGGATCTTCAGGTCAATGTTTTTAAGATTGTGCTCTCTAGCTCCAAAAATTTCTAGGAATTCTTCCTGTACCGCAGGGTATTGGGTCATGGTTTTGCGAAAATTAGGAATCGGTGAAAGTACACTATTTTTGCCGAAAGGAAAAGGTCAGACAGAAGACTTTACCCTGAAGTTAGTTGCCAGAAAAAGGGCACTTCCCCGCAGCAATACTTGGTGTTTTTAAAGCCTCATCTTGCTTCCAAGCAGCAGGCTGGTAATAAAAATTAGGAGACAAAAGCCGATTCTCCCATTCCTGATGGAACACCCCAAGCGTCGAAGCGGCCGCGGGAGGTACAATCCATGCCCAGTCCGCCTGTACCGATCGGCCTTTGCCCTCCTCTTGCTTACAAAATTCTAAAAACTGCTCGGAGGCAGTATGGTGATCTACAAGGGTCACTCCTTGGGCTTGAAAGGAATGAAGCACGGCCTCTTGAAGTACCAGCATCGCTTTGTCCTTCCAAAGTGTCTTCACCTGGCGGGTATCTAGATTCAATTTTTTGGCAATTACTGGAAGCATATTGTACCGCTGTACGTCCCCTAGGTTCCGAGCAGCAATCTCCGTGAGCATGTACCAGCCATTAAAAGGTGCACAGGGAAAAGATATGCCCCCGATCTCCAGACGCATGTCGGATATCACAGGTACGGCGTACCACTGCATTCCCAGCTCTTGAAACCAAGGGTATTCAGGATGAATTAAGTTCACACGAAGTACCTGCTCTTCTGGAATAGTAAACCAGCTTGCAGGCTCTCCTTCACGCTGAATGACCAGCGGGAGTACATCAAAAGCGGTTTTTTTACCCTCCCAACCCAAGGACATGCAGTAACTCGTAAATGCGACCGCATCGGGGTCACCCAAGATCTCTCCATTGGGAAGCGCATAGCCTGCAAATCGGACTAGCTGCTTATTTAAAATACGAAATCCAGAATCTCCCTCATCGGCGGTAGCATAGACGGATAGCGTGGAACGGATTTTTCCTCCCTGGGTGGCTGATTTAAGGTGGGCTAAGGCATCCAAAAATACCTCCTCTGCACTTCTTAGGGTCCTCCGATCTCTGACTTTTAGCGTTTTCCAAAAAAGTCTCCCCATGCAGCGGTTACTATTTCTCCAAGCGAGCTTCGCCCCGTAGCTCAGTTCTTTCTCGGTCAAGCGATAGGTGCCTGTCTGCAAAATTTCAACTTGAACTTGGTCCAGCCTTTTTTCTAATCCACCCAAGTTGGATTCGGAATGGTACAGCTGAAGAAATTCTTGGGCTTGTTCAAACAAAGTAGAAAGAGGCATAGGTTAAGGAAAGGGACTTGGCAATGGCTTTAAGCGAAGTGGGTCTAATTGGATTTCACTTTTTGAATTAGTGAAAAGCAATTGTTCTGGATTTTTTGAACCTAAAACCAAGTGATAACACAAAAAACAGGAAGTAGTTTTGGTTAATTGGTCCTCCGGCACAAAATAGATGCTTAATCACTTGCCATCATCCCCAGGATTTCTTCCATAAATTCCCTAGAATTGGAGAGACGAGGCACTTTGTGTTGCCCTCCTAGCTTCCCTTTTTTGGCTAGCCAAGATTCAAAAAGTCCTGTTGGAGCAGCATGGAGTTGAAGTCGCTGTAGGGCTAGATTTTTGTACCTTTTTGCATCGTAATCGGAGTTGATCTCCCGCAAGTGCTGGTCTAATTTATCTGCAAAGTCTTCTAAATCTGAGGGCGGACTTTTGAATTCCACCACCCACTCATGCGCTCCCTTGGATTGGCTGTCCTCAAAGTAGATTGGTGCGGCAGTGAAATTGGTAATGGTGGCACCCGTATGTGCACAGGCGTAGGAAATGGCTGCATCTGCATTTTCCACAATCACTTCTTCTCCAAAGGCATTGATAAAATGCTTAGTTCTCCCTGAGATCCTAAACCGGTAGGGAAGGATACTGGTAAATTTGACGGTATCGCCGATTTTATACCGCCATAGCCCGCCATTGGTGGAAATCAACAAGGCATAATTTTTTCCAACCTCTACCCCTTCCAGAGAAATCACTCGAGGGTTTTCATTTTCCAAGTCCTCCGTGGGGATAAACTCGTAAAAAATGCCATAGTCTAGCAAAAGCAAGAGTTCATCCGAGTCTGGCTGATCCTGCATTCCAAAAAATCCCTCCGAAGCATTGTAGGTTTCCATGTACCTCATTTTATCGGAAGGAATCAGCTCCTTGAACAAATTTCGATACGGTCCAAAAGCCACCGCTCCATGGAAAAAAACTTCCAAGTTGGGCCATACTTCTAGGATATTGGAGGCCTTTTTCAATTCCAGAATACGCTGGAGCAAGACAATCGTCCAGGTAGGTACCCCTGCGATAGAGGTCACATTTTCATCCATGGTCTCCCGAGCCATGCGCTCAATCTTCGCCTCCCAGTCCGACATCAAGGCTGTCTCTAGGGAGGGGGTGCGTATAAACTGTGCCCATATCGGGAGATTGTGCATGATCAACGCTGACACATCCCCAGCACGCGCAATTCCTTTGGGATGGAGGGGCTTTTTCTCCAGCGCTCCCCCTACAGATAAGCTTTTTCCAGTAAATACTTTAGTGTCGGGAAAATTGCTAACATAAAGAGACACCATGTCCTTCCCCCCCTTAAAATGGCACTCTTCCAAACTTTCATCTGATACAGGAATGTATTTGCTGCGTCCTGCAGTGGTTCCAGAGGATTTGGCAAACCACTGAATAGTCGAAGGCCAAAACACCTGCTGCCTCCCTTTGATGTTCTTCTCCAAATAGGGAGTGAAGGATTCGTAATCAAAAAGGGGTACGCGCTCGGCAAAGTCTTCGTAAGATTTAATTTTCTCAAAGTGATAGGACTTGCCAAGTTCCGTATCCTTTGCTACTTCCAGCAAGTCAACTAGTGTGGTTTGCTGCACCAAATGAGGCTCTTGCTTAAACTTTTCGATTTGACCTAGTCGGCTTTTGAAAATCCAGGTCATGAAACTATTCAGCACTTCCATTTAGGAAAAAGTTTTACGTTTCAGTTCAAATTGAGTTCCCAAATACACCCTTCGCACCTGCTCATCGGCAGCTAGCTCTTCGGCAGTTCCCGCCTTCAATAAGCGCCCTTCAAACATCAAGTAAGCTCGGTCAGTGATCGAAAGCGTTTCGTTGACGTTGTGGTCGGTGATTAGAATCCCAATATTTTTTGTCTTAAGCTTGGCTACAATAGTTTGGATCTCCTCCACAGCAATGGGATCCACTCCTGCAAAAGGCTCATCCAAAAGCACAAATTTAGGGTCTACGGCCAAGGCTCTCGCAATTTCGGTACGTCGCCGCTCACCTCCAGAAAGGACAATGCCTAGGTTTTTTCGTACATGGGTCAAGCTGAATTCTTCAAGCAAACTTTCCATTTTTTCCTTCTGCTGCACCTTGGTAAGTGTCGTCATTTCCAGTACGGCCAAAATATTTTCTTCTACCGAAAGCTTTCGAAAAACGGAGGCTTCCTGCGCCAAATAGCCGATGCCCAACTTAGCCCTTTTGTACATGGGGAGTCCCGTGATATCCTGATCTTCCAAAAATATCTTCCCCGAATTGGGCTTGATAAGTCCTACAATCATGTAGAATGAAGTAGTTTTTCCCGCTCCATTGGGGCCCAAAAGCCCAACAATCTCCCCTTGGGAAACCTGCACGGAAATGTCATTGACCACAGATCGGCCTTTGTATATTTTTAGGAGGTGCTCAGCTCGAAGAATCATATCAGTCAAATTTGATGTCTTTCACGTAGAGTTGCAAACTACTTTTGTCACGGAAGAAATTTTCGCGCAGTTCCACCACAAGATCAAAGCGCATTTTTCCCCGCAGCATATTCACGGTCGTGAGGTCCGGATCTTTGGCTCGGTCAGCCATTCCGAAGCCCAAACATACCGGCGTGGTCAACTGTCCGTCCTGCATTATTTTAATGCGCAGGTGCTTGTCTTTGAGTACCGTCACTTCTTCGGCATACACATTTTGAATTCTGAAAATGGGCTCTGAATTGCCCGGCCCAAAAGGAGCCATCTGCTTGAGAATGTTGTAAAACTTGTAGTTGATCTGATCCAAAAGCAAGACATCATCAATCTCAATCACCGGCTTAAGGTGTGTTGCTTGTATGCGGCTGCGAACCACCTCCTCGAACTTTTTTTGAAAGGCAGGTACGTTTTTTACATCCAAGGTTAGGCCTGCTGCATATTTATGTCCACCAAACTGGTCCAGCAGATCTGCACATTCGGCGATCGCTTCGTAAATATCAAAATCAACTACGGAGCGTGCGCTCCCCGTAGCTTTGTTGTTGGACTCGGTTAGGATGATGGTAGGACGGTAGTACTTTTCGATGCAGCGGCTTGCTACTATGCCAATGACCCCTTTGTGCCAATCCTCCTTAAAGAGCACCGTAGCGTTCAATTGCGCTCCATCTTCTTGAAGTGCCAGCATTTCAAAGGCCTCTTTGGTGATGTGCTCATCAAAGTTGCGCCGCGTGGCATTCACCTCATCTACCAACTTGGCGCGCTCGATGGCCTCATCCAAATTCGGTGCAATCAGCAACTCTACCGATGCCTTGGCATGCTCTAGACGACCGGAGGCATTGATCCGTGGCCCAATCTTGAAGACGATATCCGAGATTTGAATATCCTTTTCAATTTTTGCAAGTAGCATCAAGGCTTTCAGCCCTGGCCTCGGAGTATTGTTGATCCGGTCTAATCCGTAATAGGCCAAAATTCGATTTTCTCCAGAAATGGGTACAATGTCTGCCGCGATGCTCACCACCACCAAATCCAAATAGCTGTAGAGGCTAGACTCTTCGAGTTGCTGTGCCTTAGCATATGCTTGGATTAACTTGAAGCCTACGCCACAACCGCTCAATTCCTTGTAGGGATAGTTGCAATCCAGTCTTTTTGGATCCAGCACAGCAACCGCCTTTGGTAATTCGTCCCCTGGAGTATGGTGGTCACAAATGATGAAGTCCACACCAAGCGCAGCGGCCAATTCCACTTTATCCATGGACTTGATGCCACAGTCTAAAGCGATGATCAGTGAGAAACCAGATTCGGCAGCATGGCGAACCCCCCGTTCGGAAATCCCGTAGCCTTCCTTGTAGCGATCAGGAATGTAAAAATCTACATGGGGGTAAAAACCTTTTAAAAATCCATACATCAAGGCTACCGCAGTAGTTCCATCTACATCGTAATCCCCATACACCAAAATGTGCTCTTCGTTTTTTACCGCCTTAGCTATTCGAAGCACTGCAGCGTCCATGTCCTTCATCAAAAAAGGATCATGCAGGAGGTTTAAGCTAGGCCGGAAGTAGTCTTTGGCCTGGTCAAAATTTTCCACCCCTCTATTGATCAACATGTTGGCAAGGGTAGCATTCACGTTGATGTCCTTGCTTAACTTGTCAATCGCGGCTTGTGCTATTTTTGGCTTTTGTTTCCAGACGTACTCCATAGGGTAATATTACAAGTATTTAAGAAGCAAAACCCAAATTCTTGGGCCTAGACCTTTCTTAATAGCGTGATTCGCACAAAAAGGTTTGAAAAAATTATTCCTTCCTTGTTGCTCGAGTCGCCCACCAAAGACTTACAGGGAATACCAAGGCCCTCAACTTCAATGCATTCTTTTGACTGAAGGTAAGCTGGGTATTCTGGTGTATTTTCTTGTACCAGCGCGCTGCAGCCCATCCATGTCCCAGGACCGCCACTAGCAAGAGGGTATAGACAATCAATTCGGTCATCTTTACTATTTCTCAAGGCACAGTGCTGCCCAATTGTCTTTGGCTGTTTGTGCGGTCAACCTCAACCCCTGAGCTGAAGCCGCAGATACCAGGTCTGCAATGTCTTCCTTATAAAACCCGCTCAACAGCAGAAGTCCTTGATCCGTCAGCAGCCTTGCGTAGATCTCTAGCTCATCGAGCAATACATTCTTATTGATGTTGGCCAAAATAAGTGCATAAGGACCTTCCGGCTTCACCTCACGGATGGTACCCAAACCCATGCGGGTTGCTACCCCGTTCAACTCAAAATTCTCGTTGCCATTGTCCACACACCAGGAATCGATATCAAAAGCTTCTACCTGCTTGGCGCCAAGCAAATGGGCCATAATCGCCAAAATGCCAGTTCCCGACCCTACATCCAAGACGCATTTGCCTTGGTGATCTATTTTCCCCTGCATGGAAAGCAATTGAAAGGTGGTCGCATGATGCCCAGTCCCAAAAGACATTTTCGGGTTGATCACGATCTCATGGCGGTACCCTGCCTGAGATGCATGGAAGGAGGCTCGCACATACACTAGGTCATCAACGGCAATGGGATCGTAATTTTTTTCCCACTCTTCATTCCAATTCACCTTGGGCATAATTGCTTCCACCAGGGTGAGCGCTGCCGGTTCGCGATAGGTAGCGATGACTTCGTCAAAGGAATCTCTGGCAAACAGGTCTTGCTGCACATAGGCTTCAAAGCCAGTTTCTGTTTCCAAAAAGGAATCAAAACCAACCGCTGCTAATTCAGCAATCAGAATCTCCCGGTAATCCTCCAGGCAGGTAATGCTCACTTGTACGTAGTCCATGAATACATTGAATAGGCTCAGATTCCCAGTGCCGGGGAAAGGCTGTTAACTAAACCCTGCAGCTGCGGGGTTCGATTTAGAAGGATTTTACAATTTCAATAAGGTCACGAGATTTGAGGGAAGCTCCTCCAATCAATCCCCCGTCAACATCCGGCTTGCCAAAGAGTTCTTTTGCATTTCCTGGATTGGCGGATCCTCCGTACAAAATAGAAGTTTCCGAAGCAATCGCCTGCCCATACTTGCTGGCCAGATGGCCTCTTAGTGCAGCATGCATTTCTTGGGCCTGCTCAGCAGTTGCCGTCTTGCCCGTGCCGATCGCCCAGATGGGTTCGTAGGCAATGACCACTTTGGAAAATTCTTCTGGAGACAGGTGAAACAAACTTGCAGTCAGCTGCGCCTTTACCGTTTGCTCATGTGTACCAGACTCACGAATTTCCAAAGACTCTCCACAGCAGAAAATAGGAGTCAGGCCATGAGCCAAGGCTTGGTTGACCTTGGCAGCCAAGAGGGTTTGATCTTCCTTGAAATATTCTCTGCGCTCCGAATGACCCAGAATCACATAAGATACCCCAAAAGAAGCCAGGATCTTGGCGGACACTTCCCCGGTAAAGGCTCCGCTTTCTTTATCCGAACAATTTTGTGCCCCCACAAAAATTCCTGATGTGTCGCCTACCAATTTCTGAACCGGATACAGGTGTGGGAAGGGAGGATTGAGGACGACCACTACATCCTTGATGGCCTCGTCTTTGTACATGTTGACAAGCTCACTTGTAAGCTGCTGCCCCTCCTCAAAACTGAGGTTCATCTTCCAGTTGCCGGCTACTATTTTCTTTCTCATGTGTAGAATCTCTTTTTTTAGGTTTGAAAAAACTTGAGCGAAGGGTAATTTGCTTCAAAATTACCAAAAATGTCCAGTTGGGGAAGAAATAACGGAGAGCAGTCACCAAAAAAGAATTGGAGTCTGGAAGAGGCAAGGGGTAAATTGGAAACCTTTTGCTCTTACCAGGAACGCTGCATCTGGGAATTGCGGCGAAAACTTTTCGAAAAAGGGATTCAAGGTCTACCTGTGGACAAGATACTTGCCGAATTGGAGGCTAGTGGATTTGTGGATGAAGAGCGCTTTGCTAGATCCTATGCCCGAGGTAAATTCAGAATTAAAAAATGGGGGAAAGGGAGAATTAGTCAAGAGTTGAAACTTCGACAAATCAGTTCGGCCCTCATACAACTGGGCTTGTCAGAAATTGATGGTGAGGAGTATTTTGCTACCCTCGAGCGTGAGGCAGAAAAAAAGTGGGAAAAAACCAAAGAAAAAGACGCCTACAAAAAAAAATACCTAGTCACGCACTACCTGATGAGTAAAGGCTTTGAACAAGACCTCATTCAAGAGGCCTTGTCCACCTTAATCTCTCAAGGAATAGAGTAGGCTACCAGCTTCCTCCAGCACCGCCCCCACCAAAGGAGCCGCCGCCGAATCCACCAAAGGAACCTCCCCCTGAAGAAGAACCTCCAAAGGAGCCACTGCCTCCTCTACCACTTCCGCCTAGCGCATTTGCCAAAAGGAGGGTAGTCCAAAAATCGATTCCTCCACCTTTACCACCCATGTGGTTGTTGTTATCCTTCCGGTTTTTGATGATCGGCAAAACCACAAAAATAAAAATAAAGAAGAGGATGAATAGAATACCCAAAACAGGATTGTCTTCTGCCATGACCTCATCTGCTTTGTACTCGCCAGAGGCCAGCTTAAAGATCATGTCAGTGGCCTCATCCAAACCTTGGTAGTAAGCCTCTGTCTTGAAATTGGGAAGAATCAGGTTGTTGACAATCCGCTTCGCTAAGGCATCGGGCACAGCCCCTTCCATTCCACGTCCTGTCGCAATAAAAACCTTGCGGTCGTTCATTGCTGCCAAAATGAGGATGCCATTGTCCTTGCCTTTACCTCCAATACCCCATTTTTCTCCCAATTGGAAGGCATAATCAGATATATCGTAGACACCTACTGATCCTAGGAGAACGATAGACACCTGTGTGGAGGTGCTGTCCGAATAGGCACGCAGCTTCTGCTCCAGCTTACCAAACTCCTCGGCACTCAAGGTCCCCGTAAAATCATTGACTAGACGAGGAGGATTAGGAGCTACAGGAAAGTCCTGTGCAAATGCAAAGCCCTGAAGAAGAAATAAGGCGAGTACTACTACTAGCTTACTTGCCGAAGGATACCTCATTGGATAGTTCGTTTTGGTCATCTAGGTGATCGTATGGAAAATGGGTTTTCAACTGATCCCCAGCATGGTGAATGCCTTCAATGAGTCCTTCTGTAAACTTTCCCTGTCGAAAATGACTTTCCATCAGGTCTTTGGTACTTTCCCAGAAGTTTGCAGGCACCACTGAATTGATGCCTGCATCTCCTAGAATTGCAAATTTGTGATCTTCTACGGCTAAGTATACCAAAACTCCATTTCTGTCTTTGGTTTGGTTCAACTTCAGCATCTCAAAAACCTTAGCTGCACGGTCCAGAACAGAACCCTTGCAACGGCTTTCAATGTGTACTTGAATCTCTCCAGAGGTTTGAGTTTCTGCCTCTTTAATAGAGGCAACAATATGTGCTTTCTGCTCTGGAGAAAATAGTTTGGATGCCATAAGCTTAGAATTGAACGGTTGGAGCTTTGTCAGCGCCAGCGACTGCTTCAAAATATCCTTTCGCTGCGAAGCCATACCAACCGGCAAAGATATTGTTAGGGAAAATTCTCAAAGCAGAATTATAGCCCTTCACTGATTCATTGAAATTTCTTCGCGCTACAGCGATTCTATTTTCTGTACCCTCTAATTGTGCCTGAAGTTCAAGGAAGTTTTGATTGGCCTTTAGGTCTGGGTATTTTTCAACAGTCACTAGCAAGCGACTCAATGCGCCAGAGAGTTGATCCTGGGCCTGCTGAAATTCCGCAAGCTTTTCTGGAGTCAAGTTAGTCGGATCGATTTGTACAGAAGTAGCCTTGGAACGAGCTTCTACTACGCCAGTCAGGGTTTCCTGCTCAAATTCCGCATAACCTTTTACTGTACTGACCAAATTCGGGATCAGATCGATTCTTCTTTGGTATTGCGTTTGAACCTCAGCCCATTCGCCATTGATACCTTCTTCTAATTGTACAAATTGGTTGTAAGTTCCCACTGCCTTGGAATAGATTAAAATGCCTAACACGGCAAGAATCGCTACAGGAATTAAGATTTTTTTCATGTTGTCTGTTGGTTAATTCGAAGATTTAAACGCAATTTTTAATGGTTCGTTGTCTTAGGCCACAAAGTTATCCAAATTTTCTTTTCTAACAGAAAAATCAAATTTGCTTTTTCAGTTGCAGCCGCACCTTAAGGTCGATGTATTGAGTAGCATCAAGGGAGGAGTAGCGCCTCAAATCAAGTTCCACAACTCTGTCCGGCTCGGAACGGAGCAATTTCACAAGTTGTTCCAACTCCCAAATCAGTACAGGCACCGAATCGATACGTAAGATTTCATCAAAGGGGAGTATCCCTGCCAGATGCGCCGGGGAGCCTTCACGCACATTACCTATGTACCAGCGTTTCTCTTTAGTAAGCCTTTTTTTGACCACCAGTCCACTCATATCAAACTCAAAGGGATGGTAAAAGGTCGCGCCAGGCCGCACATAAAACCCATTCCTAGGGTAATCTAGAATGAGTTTGGTTTTACCCAGTACCTCAGCTCCCAGGCTTCCTTGCCTTCCACTAGCTTGAATGAGCGCACTGAATGTGCTGGGCTCGGGATAGGAGGTAATGACCCGCTGGAAAGTCAAGCCCCGCATCGAGAGGCGTTCTACTCTACCCAGTTGACCGTAAAGCACCCCGCCAAGCGATTGGCCTAGCTGCGTTTCAATGCGTTGCTCGGGAAGCTTAATCTCAGCGGACGTTTCTTGGTTGAGCAAAAGCCCATGATTTGCACCTGTATCCACCAGCACCTTTGCCTGGATAGTGGCTCCTTCCATCTGATAAACCTTCAGGTTGACATAAGCCTTGCCATCTTCCACTTGCAGCGGTAGTCTTCGATAAAATGGGGACTTCCAGGCCAAGCCCTCTGGCTGATAAAAAGTGATGATCGCCTGGTCATAATCGATCTTTACCGCATTGTATTTGAAAAATTCGTGGCCAAGGATCCCGTAAACAGGCAGGCCTAGCACCGCTTCAAGCTCCAAAAAATCTTCTTCTAATACCAGCAAACTCTGTAATTTGCCTTCTACTCCCCCCAAATCCAAGGTATTGGTGGGCGAGACTCGGGCCCAAATAGTCGTGCTGCCATCCGCTCCCACCATGCCCACACGCCGGGTATAGGTTAATCCCAAGGAGTCTCCCATGGACTTGCTAAAAAGTAGGTTGGCCTTTACCCCCGTGTCCAACAAAAAGTAAAGCGGAGGATTACCATTAATCGATACAGGTAGGAGAATCAAACTATTGGTAGCTAGAAAGGGCACCTTCACCTTTTTTTGGTTCCCAGCAATAAAAAATCCAGGCACCTGCGCTTGCAGGGTCAGCACACCTAGTAAAAGCACAAACAAAAACAGGGATCTCAGCTTCATCTCCTCCACGAATCTATTTTATAAAGTACGAAATTTTTACCCCTCAATTCAAACAAAATCCAAGAATTCTGAGTACGCCTATCCCTCCTGACCCTACGCCAGGCGGGTAAGAACTCCCTTCTTTCCTTGCCAAAGCCTGAGGAAAAGTGGATATTTATCCCTCAACACTTTGGAGATGGCCGATACCGCATTAATTGAAAAAGCAAAAAAGATTTTTGAACACTTCCTCCTTCGGCAAGGCAGCAGAAAGACGCCAGAGCGGTATTCCGTTTTAGATGAGTTGTACCTCCTCCCCGAAGATGAGCATATCGATGTGGAAGGGCTGTTTTTAAAAATGAGAAACAAGGGCTATACCATCAGCCGTGCCACCATTTACAATACCTTGGATTTGTTAGTTGAAAGCGGACTTGCCGTAAAACATCAATTTAAAGACAAGGTCGCCCTCTACGAACAAGCGCTCGCCTACACGCATCACGATCACCATGTGTGCAAGCAATGCCGAAAAATCAGAGAATTTTCCGATCCTCGGCTCACTGACATCAAAGAAGCGATGAGCAAGGAGTTTGGATCCACCATCACCAGTCACTCCTTGGTGCTGTATGGGGACTGCCAAATCAAGAACTGCGAGCACCTCTCGGCGGCTATTCCGCTCTAAAAACACTGCGGTAAATCGGCTTTCGATACCAAAATTGCAGCCATAAAATCGGGTAGAGCAATGGTGTCATCCAAGCAAAGGCTCCTTCAAATTCAATTTCATCACTAATTATGCTTCCCGAAGGCTGCGCCAAGATTCGGTGGCAATGCCTCCAATTGCCCAGAAAAAAAGGCAAAACGATTCCCTCATCCACAAAACGGAATTCGGTCGCATCGCAGTGATCTTCCGTGATTCTGCTGGTCCATTTTTGCTTGAAAAAAATAAAGTTCAACTCTAAGTCTACAATATCTCCTGCGGTACATCCATCAAAACGGATCACCTTCACGGGCGGAAAGGGAGGGGCCAGCTTTGCAAATAAGGATTCCGTAAATCCTTCCTTTACTTGAAGGTGAGACTTACCAACGGCAGTTTGAAGGTGGAGTTGCATCAGAAGCTAAGTACAAATAGAAGAAATAAGATAAGCCAAACCGCATCCATAAACTGCCAATAAACGGTAAATAAGCGGATTCTTAATTTTTCATACGGGTTGGTGGACCACACAAGCCTTCGTACTACATCCTGTTGCGTTTTTCGAACTTCAACCAATAAGATGGCCGCAAAAGTCATCGCCCCAAGTAGGTGGAGCACATGGATCCCCGAAAGTACATACAAAAAAGAGCCGCTGGGAATTCCCGTAAAATTGATCCCTCTATCCGTGAGCTCCTTCCAGCCCAAAATTTGAAAGGCTATAAATAAAAGCCCTAAAAAAAAGGTGGATTTCAACGAACGATACAGCTTGTCAATATTTTCTTCCTGGTAATGTAGCCGCATTTTCACCGCCGTATACCCAGAAAGTACAAGGAGAAAAGTAGATACCAAAAAGGCAAATGGCACCTGCTCATTTAATCCTTGGAGGTAATCTCGCCCAGAAAAAAAGAAGGATAGGGCCAAAAACAGGAAAATAATCCCGCTTCCTAGCATCGCCAGGTACAGCAACGTCTCGTAGGGATGTTGCTTCTCTATCTTTTGGAACCAAGTTTTCGAAGGAGGGGTTTGTCTCATCGAGTGAAAAACATTTTGTGCGTGGCTTAGTTCAAAAAATGTCAATTTCAATTGTATTCCAAAGGAATCACTCAAAAAAAACTAGCTTTACAGCCTTCAATCTTCTAAACCAGCCCTTTGTGGATAGGCCTTCTTTTCTCTCCATTTACCAGTCGGACCCCATTTTTCAAACTTTAGCCCACCAATTAAGTGCGGGGGCTCCTTTCCAGCTGCAGGTAAAAGGTCTTTCGGGTAGCTTAGACATGGTTCTATTGGCAGCCTACTTTGAGCAGCAGGGTGGCTTTCATTTGGTAATTGCCCAAGACAAAGAGGAGGCAGCCTATTTAAATTCGGATCTCCAAAATTTATTGGGA
>Ga0209617_10000742_pt1 | contig 14807 bp, 14 predicted proteins | sample LakEriepJuly2011_2_FD_187459 | JGI IMG/M metagenome (GOLD analysis project Ga0209617, IMG submission 187459) | Freshwater microbial communities from dead zone in Lake Erie, Canada - CCB epilimnion July 2011 (SPAdes) (version 2) | ecosystem: Environmental > Aquatic > Freshwater > Lentic >... | reverse complement strand
AAGGGCGTCGTAGAGACTGCCCCAGCGGGCGTTGGCGGCGTTGAGCGCGTAGCGGGCGTTCATCACGGGTACGACGAGCTGCGGACCGGCGACGCGGGCGATCTCGTCGTCGGCGTCGGGCGTGGAAATCTGAAACGGGGCGGGCGGCGGGACGAGGTAGCCGATGCGGGTGAGGAAAGTTTTGTAGTCATCGCCGGGCAACGCGGCGGCGGGGTGCGCCGTGTGCCAGGCGTCGATCTGGGCCTGAAGGTCATCGCGGCGGGCGAGTAGGGCGCGGTTGCGCGGGGCGAGGTCGGCGACGAGTTGGCCGAGGGTCGACCAGAACGTTTCGGGGGAGACGCCGGTGCCGGGGAGAACCTGGCTGGCGGCGAGCTCGGCGAGAACAGGGGCGACGCTCAAGCCGCCGAGCGAAACGTAGTGGGGTGTGGCCATGAGATTGGAGCGAGAACGGACGGGTTTAGCTCTTGGGTGCGAGCGCGGCGACGCCGGCGCGGGCGATCTGGCCGTCTTGAACGGAGGTCACGCCGGAGATGCCGATCGCGCCGATGATGCGGCCCTCGTGGATGAGCGGCAGACCGCCCTCGATGGGCGTCGCGCCGGGGAGCGAGAGCGTGCGGAGACCTTCGCCGCCGGCGGCGACGAGATCTTGAAAGACTTTGGAGGAACGCCGAAACGCGGCGGAGGTGGTGGCTTTGCCGAGCGCGACGTTGACGCTGCCGTATTGGGTGACGTCCATGCGCTCGAGGGCGACGAGGTGGCCGCCGGTGTCGACGATGGCGATGACGACGGCCCACTTGTTGGCGATGGCTTCGGCTTGGGCGGCGGCGAGGACGGCGCGGGCTTGGGCGAGCGTGATCGGCGCGCCGTAGGGGAGGGCGGTGGTCGGAACAGCGGGCGAGGCGGGGGCGGCGGTTTGGGCGAAGAGGGCGGCCGGGAGCAGGGCGAGGAGGGTGAGGAGGGTGAGGAAGAATTTCATGGGATGGAAAAGAGACGGGACGGTGGACGGGGCGGCAAGCGGGGTTATTTTTTGGTGGCGGGTGCGGGCGGCGGTGGGGTCCAGACGAGGACTTGTTTGTCGGCGAGGAGTTTCTCGCGAAGGCGAGCGCGGTCGATGGTTTGGACGGAGGTTTTCTGTGCGATGGCGTGGGCGGCGGCGGTGGCGGCGCTTTGGCCGAGGACCATGAAGACGGGCTCCATGCGGATCGAGCCGTAGGCGATGTGCGTCGCGGAGAGCGCGACGGGCACGAGGAGATTTTCGCACTCGGCGGCGCGCGGGATGATCGAACCGTAGGCGATGGGGTAGGGCGAACGAACGCGGACCTGGACGTCGCCTTCGTTTACGACGTGGCCGGCGGCGTTCACGGTGCGCTGCACGTTGTGGGAATCCATGCTGTAGGCGCCGAGGCCGACGGCATCGGGGGCGACATCGCGGCCGGTGCAGTTGTGCTCGGTCATCACGTAGGCGCCGGTCATGCGGCGGGCTTCGCGGACGTAAAGCTGGGTGGGCCAGCCGCCGTTGTCGGTGAACTCGTCACGGGACAGACCCCAGCGGGAGGCCTCGGCGCGGATTTTCTCGGGGACGCGCGGGTGGTTGGCGAGGGTCCAGAGGAGGCCTTGGGTGTAGGCGAGGTGGGCGGCGCGGATGCGGTCGCGGGTGGCGTAGTCGGCTTCGGGGTAAGCGTAATTTTCGCCGATGAAATCGGTGGAGAAGCCGGTGTTGTTGTTGGTATCGGTCTTGCGGTTCGGCATGTCGGCCGGGTGGAGCGGAAGGATTTTTAGACCGGCCTCGAAGTTGCGGAGGAGGAGTTCGTAATTGCGCACATCGTAACCGGAGGGTTGGGGAAACGGAATGCGGTTGGCGGGGGCGTCGGTGAAGCAGAGGCGGAAATTGTAGGCTTGGACCTTGGCGTCGGCGGCGCCTTCGACTCCTGGGCCGGTGGCGGTGATGCCGGGCAGGAGGCCGCTGGCGGGATCGCCGGGGACGACGTAGGGCGAGACGCCGGGGAAGAACTGGTGGGCCTTGGCCTGCTGGGTTTGGACGCCGTTGAGGGTTTCGCCGAATTCGGCGTTGGCTTCGCGGCCGACGCGGTAGGCGACGCCGGTCTTGGCCATGAGGTCGCCCTCGTAAGTGGCGTCGATGAACATTTTCGCGCGGATGACGCGGCCGGATTCGAGGCGGATCGCGGTGAGGCGGGCGCCGGTTTTCTCGACGGCGCGGGCGAGATCGAGGCGCTCGCGGCGGAGGACGTTGAGGCGGTTCTCGCGGACAAAATCCTCAAAGATTTTTTCCGCGACGTGCGGCTCGAAGGTCCACATGGCGGGTTCGCCGGGGTCGGTGGCGGACTGGCCGATGCTGCGATAAGAGCCGATCGGCTGGCGCGTCCAAGCTTCGGGGCGGGCGTAGTGTTGGGCGACGCGCTCGTAGAAATTGCGAGCGAGACCGCCGATCGCGCGTTTGTTGCCGATGTCGGTCTGGCCGAGGCCGCCGCTGCTGAGGCCGCCGAGGCGGGAGTCGGGGCTGACGAGCACAACGGCGTGGCCGAGGCGGGCGGCCTGGACGGCGGCGATGACGCCGCCGGCGGTGCCACCGTAGACGCAGATGTCAGTTTCGATGGGCGCTGGGGTGGCCGCATGCGCGAGGCTGACGGCGGTTGAGCATAGAAAGACCCGGAGGAGAGAGCAGAGGGGCATAGCGAAAGGCGAAACCGGATTGGGAACGGCGTCAATCGGCAGGTAGGGCGCGGTAGAGCGCAAATCGAGGGTGCGGTAAGGGCGTATACGGATTCGCAAATGAATTTGCTCCCGCGAGGTGAGGCGTTTTGCTCGCAGGCTGCGCACCCGCCCGGGTGGCGAAATGGTAGACGCATGGGACTTAAAATCCCCTGGCCGTAAGGCCGTGCCGGTTCGAGTCCGGCCCCGGGCACCAAAGGAATTGTGGCGGCTTGCTTTGGCGGGAACGACGGTTTGTTTGGTCTCACCCTATGAAACGATCCCAATACACCCCGCTGTCACGTCGCACCTTTATCGGCCGCTTTGCCCTCGGGGCGGCGGCGATTTCCTTTCCCAGTCTGAGCCTACGCGGCGCGACGGCGCGTCCGAAGAAACTCGGGCTCGCGCTCGTGGGCCTCGGCAATTACTCGCGAGGCGAGTTGGGCCCGGCGTTGAAGGAGACCGAGTTTGTGCAGTTGGCGGGCGTCGTCACGGGCACGCGCGCGAAGGGCGAGCAGTGGGCAACCGAGTATGGCTTCTCCGAGAAGAACATCTACGATTACGCCACGATGGACCGGCTCGCGGACAACCCCGAGATCGACCTCGTCTATGTGGTGACGCCGCCGGGGTTGCACGCGGAGCATTCGATCCGCGCGTTGAAGGCGGGCAAACACGTCATTTGCGAGAAGCCTATGGCCAACACGGTGGTCGAGTGCGACGCGATGCTGGCCGCGAGCCGCGCGGCGAAGCGGGCGTTGGCGATCGGCTACCGGCTCCACTACGATCCTTACCACATGGAGTTGATGCGGCTCGCGCGGGAGAACGAATTCGGCCCGTTCATGAAAATGAACAGTCTGCGCGCTTTCAAAATCGGTCTGCGCAACGGCGTGAAACCGTGGCGGGTGAACGCGGCTTTGGCCGGCGGCGGGGCGTTGATGGACGTGGGAATCTACGCCAACCATGCGGCTTGGATGGCGACCGGGGCGGTGCCGGTGAGCGTAACGGCGCAGGAAGAACCGAAGGTGCGGCCGGAGTTTTTCAACGAGGTAGAGGAGACGTTGAACTATAAGCTTGAGTTCGCCAACGGTGCGACGTGCGACGTGATGTCCAGCTACGAGCGCAGCGGGAACACCTTCCGGGCCGAGGCTGAGCGCGGTTGGTTTGAGCTGAACCCGGCGTTCGGCTACCGGGGAATCAAGGGCGCGACGAGCAAAGGTCCGTTGAGCTATCCGCCGCTGCGCCAGCAGGCGAGGCACATGGATGCGATCGCCAAGAGCCTAATCGACGGCACGCCGTTGCCGACCCCGGGCGAACTCGGGCGGACGGACATGACCGTCATCGAAGCGATTTATGCCGCGGCCAAGAGCGGCAAGCGCGAGCGGGTAAAGGCGTGAGGCCAAGCGGCGGTGGCTCGCCGCTTGGAATCCCCCGGGAAAAATTCGAAGCTGCGACGGGCGTCTTGCGCTCAGCGCGGGGAGTGCTCCCATGGCGGCATGCTTACTCGTCTATTTCCCCTCGGCGCGACCCTGCTCGCGGCGGCTTTGCTGGTCACCGGTTGCGGCAAAACTGAATCTAAGTCCGGTGCCGCCGCGCCGGCCGCCGCGCCGGCCGGCCCGCGCACCGTTTTGAATTTCGGCAACGGCACCGAGCCGCAGGATATTGATCCGCAGATCGTCACGGGCGTGCCGGAGAACAAGATCGTCAACGCGCTCTTTGAAGGCCTCGTCGCGGAAGGACCCAGCGGCGCCGACACGATTGGCGGCGTGGCCGAGCGGTGGGATATTTCCGAAGACGGCCGCACCTATACGTTTCATCTGCGCGCCGACGCGAAGTGGTCCAACGGCGACCCGGTGACGGCGCAGGATTTCGTGGCCTCGTTTAAACGGATCCTGACGCCGGCGCTCGCGTCGGAGTATGCTTACAAACTGCACCCGGCGGTGGGGGCCGAGGATTACAACAAGGGTAAGCTCACCGATTTTTCCAAAGTGGGTTTCAAGGCCGTCGACGCGCGCACGTTGGTCGTGACGTTGAACAACCGCACCCCGTTTCTGATCGAGGCAATGAAGCACTACTCGTGGTTCCCGGTGCACATTCCAACCGTGGAAAAATTCGGCGGGCTCGCCCGCAAAGGCACCGCTTGGACGCGCCCGGAGAACATGGTGGGCAACGGTCCGTTTGTCCTGAAGGAGTGGCGGCCGAACCAGCGGATCGTCGTCACGCGCTCGCCCACGTATTGGGACCGCGCGACCGTGAAACTTGACACGATCAACTTCATGCCGACCGAGAGCATCGATACAGAGGAGCGCATGTTTCGCACGGGCCAGGTTGATAAAACCAACGAACTGCCGAACACCAAGATCGACACTTACAAACGGGAGTTTCCGGAGAGCTACCGGCAGGAGCCCTACTACGGCGTTTATTTTTTCCGGTTCAACGTCACTAAGCCGCCGCTCAACGACAAGCGCGTGCGCCGGGCGCTGGCGCTGGCGATCGACCGCGAATCAATCGTGCGCAACGTGACCCGCGGCGGGCAGACGCCGGCCTACAATTTCACTCCGCCGTCGCCGAAGTTTAAATCGGAAGCGCGCATCGCCGGCGACCTCGCCGAAGCCAAACGGCTGTTGGCGGAGGCAGGTTTCCCGGAAGGACGCGGGTTCCCGCAGGTCAGTATCCTCTACAATACCTCGGAAAATCACCGCGCGATCGCCGAAGCGATCCAGCAGATGTGGCGCACGCGGCTCGGGGTGGACATCGGACTCACGAACCAGGAGTGGAAGGTTTACCTGGATTCACAGGACACCCTGGCCTTCGACCTCGCGCGCGCCGGGTGGATCGCGGACTACGTCGACCCCAACACGTTTATGGACATGTGGCGAACGGGTGGCGGCAACAACGACACGGGCTGGAGCAACGCGACCTATGACGCGCTCCTCGATGAATCGGCAAAGGTGAGCAGCGACGCCGAGCGGTTTGCGATCTACCAAAAACTGGAAGCCATGCTCGCGGACGAAGTGCCGATCATCCCGCTGTATTTTTACACGCGGGTATTTGCGATGAACCCGAAGCTGCGGTTCGTGCCCAACGTGATCGACAACCGCAGTTGGAAATTCGTGGAGTTTTTGCCCTGAGGTCTGAGCCGGGCGGTAGACGCCGTTTCGCCTGAGCCGCTCGGATAGCGCCTGCCGGGCGAACCCGCCCCGTTTCAGGCTCACTTCGACCAGGTGACAAAGGGCAAGGCTTGAACCCGAAGGTCGCTATGACCCCAAGGTTGCAAACCGCGGGTGGGGGCTACCAGTTCAGCCCGACGGGGACATAGGGCACCACCTTGAGGCGGTCAGAACTTCAAGAGCTGCTGCGTGAGGAACGCGGTTTGGAGGGACGCGAGTTCCTTGAGGCCGGTTTGGGCGAGGGTGAGGAGGGATTGGAGTTGGTCGCCGGAAAACGTCGTCTCTTCACCGCTGCTCTGAACTTCGACGAATTGGCCGCGGCCGGTCATGACGATGTTGGCGTCGACCTCGGCGTCTTTGTCTTCGACATAGTTGAGATCGAGGAAGGCGTCGCCTTGGTAGATGCCGGCGCTGATGGCGGCGACGGAATCGACGAGGGGGTTCTCGGGGATTTTTTTGGCGTCGAGGAGTTTTTGGACCGCGAGGCGGGCGGCGAGGTAGGCGCCAGTGATCGACGCGGTGCGCGTGCCGCCGTCGGCCTGAAGGACGTCACAGTCGAGCCAGAGCGTGTTTTGGCCGAGCTTGTTGAGGTCGATGACGGCGCGGAGGGAGCGGCCGATGAGGCGTTGGATCTCGACGGTGCGGCCGTCGATTTTGCCGCGGGAGATGTCGCGGGATTTCCGCTCGAGCGTGGAGTAAGGCAGCATCGAATACTCGGCCGTGAGCCAGCCGCCGGGGACTTTTTGCTGTTTCATCCACGTGGGCACGCCGGGCTCGATGGTGGCGGCGCAGATGACGCGCGTGAGGCCGAACGAGACGAGCACGGAGCCGGTCGCGTGTGGGGCGATGTCGGCCTCGAAGGTGATTTTGCGGAGTTGGTCGGGCTTGCGGCCGTCGAGACGTTGAGCGGTGGACATAGCAGAGAGGTTTGAGAGGTGTAAGAGGCTTGGCGGTGGGGGCGGTGGCAAGGCGCAAGGCGCAAGGCGGGGCCCGGGCCAAACCAAACGAGTTTGGTTCGGCGGCGCCCCTCCGACTTCGGCACGGTTCCACGCCCTCGACCGCCGCCGGCTGGGAAATGAGTCAGGGACGACACCCCATCCTTCGCACTGCGAGCGCCTCCGCGCGGTGAGGTGATTCCACGGGTCAGGCGCCGCAAAGCTATCTATCGGCACTCACGTGCGGGGGAGACTTTGTGCTGCTCGAGCGTGATGAGGACGACGGCGGTGACGATCACGGCGGACGCGACCAAGGTGCGGGCGGTGATGGGTTCGTCGAGAATCAGCCAGCCGAGGATCACGGCTACGATGGGGTTGACGTAGGCGAAGGTGGAAACGTGCGCGGGCGGGCAATGTTTCATGAGCCAGACAAAGGTCGAGAAGCCCACGAGTGAACCGATCACGACCAGGTAAGCAAAAGCACCCCACGCGCGGGCGCTGATGGTGGCGAAGTCGACGCGGATGAAGTCGCCGTGCAGCGCGGCGGCGAGCATCAGTAGGGCGCCGCCGCCGAGCATTTGCAGGGCGGAGGCCATGGCGGGCGAGGCGCCGTGTTTCGAGTGGCGCGAGGTGGTCGAACCGAGCGACCAGCACACGCAGCCGCCGAGGATCGCGAGCACGCCCCCGAGGTGGAGGCCGCCCTGCGCAAAGCCTTGCCACGGGGCCGCGAGCCAGACGACGCCGGCAAAGCCAAGGAGCAGCGCGGCGGTGGTGCGGGCAGTGGGGCGGAGACCGCCGGGCCACGCCCATTCGGTGAGGACGAGGCAGAGCGGGCCCACGCCGATGAGCAGGGCGGTGAGGCCGGACGGGACGAACTGCTCAGCCCAGACGACACAGCCGTTACCGCCGAGCAGGAGGAAGGCGCCGATCACGGTGTTGGCGCGCCACTGGTGCGCGGAGGGCGCGGGTGCGCCGCGGAGTTTCAGGAAGGCGAAGAGCAAGCCGCCGGCGACGAGGAAACGGGCTCCCGCCATGAGAAAAGGCGGCATCGTCTGCACGGCGACGCGGATACCGAGGTAGGTGCTGCCCCAGACGAGATAGATGGTGCCGAGCGCGAGGGCGATGGCGGCGCGGGGAGGAGGGGCGTTCAAGGCGGAAACTGAGAAGGAGAGAAGGAGAGATTAGGTGGGCGGGGGGTATTCCATGTAGCGGGCGGTGGTCGCGGCGGCGGCGGGACCGAGGAGACGCGAGACCACGTGCAGCGAGCAATCGATGCCGGCGGAAATGCCCGCGGCGATTAGGATTTTGCCGTTGTCGTGAAACCGGGCGGAGGGATCGATCGTTGCGGCGGGCGCGAGGGCGCGGAGATCGTCGAGGCACTCGTGGTGCGTCGTCGCCCGGAGCCCGTCGAGCAGGCCGAGCTGGGCCAGCAGGAAGGCCCCGGTGCAGACGGACACGACGAGTTCGGCGGAGGCGGCTTGGGTGCGGAGCCACGCGAGGACCGGCTCGTTTTTGAGGAGGGCGCGGGTGCCGAAACCACCGGGAACGATGAGGACGTGCGGCGAAGGGCAAGTGGTGAAGGTGTGGTCGGGCAGGACTCGGAGTCCGTTGCGGGCGCGGATGGGCGCGGCGGTTTCGGCTACGGTGATGACGTTGAACGTATCGTAGCCGCGGAGTTCGTCGGTGACGGCGAAGACTTCAAACGGACCGGCGAAGTCGAGGACTTCGACGTCGGGGAAGAGGAAGAGGGCGACGGTTTTTTTCATGGTCGTGGGCGACGGTTGAGCGACGGCCGAGGCCAAGGAATCAGAGTTGTTTTTGCGCGAGGGGGCCGAGGGTTTTGAGGGCGGTCTCGATCGCGTCGGTCCACGGGAGACCGCAGTTTAGGCGCAGGGGGTCGACGCCGGCCGGGAGTTCGCACCACAAGACGAAGCCGCCGCTCGGACGGCTGAGGCGCGTGAGCAGGAAAAGCAGAAGGCGGAAGCTTTTTATGGTGCAGTGGGGACACGGGTGACTGGTGGATGCGGCTGCAGGCTCCGGTGGTTCGTGGAGCGCGGAACCGGTGACCGTGAGTTGGAAACTCAAGCAAAGCGGGCGAGGGCGGGACCGGTGAGGCGACAGGTGGTCCACTCGGATTTTAATTCCGCGCCGAGTGATTGGTAGAAATCGATGGCCGGTTGATTCCAGTCGAGGACGGACCATTCCATCCGCCCGCAGTCGCGCTGGTTGGCGAGTTTAGCGAGCTGCAGGAGCAGGGCCTTACCGATACCTTGGCCGCGGAGTTCGGGGCGCACGAAGAGGTCCTCAAGGTAGAGGCCGGGTTTCGCGAGGAAGGTGGAGTAGTTGAAAAAATAAAGGGCGAACCCGGCAGGAAGGCCATCGGCGGTGAAGGCGAGAATGCACTCGGCGGCCGGCCGGGCCGAATCGGAGGGAAAGAGCGTGGCACGGAGTGTTGCCTCGGTGGCGACGACCTCATGCGAGAGTTTCTCGTAGTCCGCGAGGCTGCGGATGAAAGCCAGGATCACCGGGATATCGGCGGAGGTGGCGGGACGGATGAAGCTGGGCATTTGGAAAAAGAGAGGGAGAGAAAGAGGGAAGGCGAGAGGGAGCTTTGGGATGTTTGCAACGCGCGCGAGAGATTGTAGCGTGCCGGCATGAAGCGAATCGGAGGGATAATCGGGGGACTGTTTTTGGCCGTGCTGGCGTGGGCGGGCGCGGTGGCCCAAGCGGCGGAGCCGGGCGGAATGCGGGCGAGCAAGCCGGCGGTGAAGGTGGAGATCATCGAGGCGATCGACGGACAGTTGGCGGCTTTTCGGAAAAACGAAGTGGGCCACGCCTACGCGTATGCGTCGACGGGGCTGCAGCAGCAGACGCCGATCCGGCGATTTGCGGCGCTGGTGCGTGACGGCTACCCGGAGATATGGGCGAACGCGCGCGCAGAATATGGGTTGGTGCGGGACGACGGCGCGCGGGCCACGGTGACGGCTCGGGTATTTGTGGAGAGTGGCCGCAGCGCCGTGTATGACTACGTGCTGGCGCGGGAGGACGACGTCTGGCGGATCGCCGGAGTGCTGCGACATGAGGCGAAGAGCGACAAGAAAGTGTGATACCCGTTGAGTTGTGAATTGGTCTCGCCGGGGCGGATCGAAACGTAATCGGTATGACGCTAGCTAGGCGCTTGCGCGAGCGGTGCGTTTGAGCGGTTGATGAAGCCATGATTCCGCTCGCAGATACGGCCAAGCAGAAGCGCACGCCGGTCGTCACGATGGTGCTCGTGGCGGCGAATCTGTGCGCGTTTGGTTGGGAGCTTTGGCTCGGGCGCGGCGGCGGGCGTCTGGGCGTGAGCTTGGGAGAAGCAGGTCAAGGCCAGGAACAGGCTGGAGAGTGCAAGCGAGCCTCGGAGGAATCGGGACCAGTTTTTCATGGTGAGCTAGGCGGTGTGGTTTAGGTTTGAACGTGGGCGGCGCTGCAGCGCGCAGATGCGCCGAGTCCGCGCATGGTTTAGCAGAGCCTATGCCAAGGCGGGTCGTTCGGCCGATTCGAGCCCGAGCTCGCCGCTCTCGGGCGAGCCGAAGCGGTCAGACAAATAAGAGGCCGACCAAAATCAAAATCGGGAGCAAAATCGGGATGCTGTATTTGAAGACGTAGCCGAAAAACGACGGGCAGTGCACGCCGGCGTCATGGGCGATGGATTTGACCATGAAATTGGGTCCGTTGCCGATGTAGGTCATGGCGCCGAAGAAGACCGCGCCGAGGCTCACCGCCACGACGAAGTCGGACTGTTGCACGAGCAGAATCCGCACGGCGGCGACGGAGCCCGCGGCGGCATCGGCGAACGCGGCGGGATGGGCGGCGCGGGCGGTGGATTCGGCCAGTTGCAGGAAGTTCACGTAGGTCGGGGCGTTGTCCAAGACCGCGGAGAGCGTGCCGGAGGCGAAGTAGTATTGCAGCGGGCGGGTGAAGCCAAACTCTTCGCCGTGCACCGCGAGGTAACCCAGCGCGGGCATCATGGTCGTGAAAATGCCGATGAAGAGAAAAGCGACCTCTTTGATGGGGCCGAAAGAAAATGTATTCGCCGCGTGGACCGTCTTCGGCGTGAGAAAGTACGAGGCGGTCGCGGCCGCCAGCATCACGGCCTCCCGCAGGAAAAATGCGTCGGGCAAAAACACCGCGCCGATGATCACCAGCAAGAAAAGGACGTTGATTCCGCCCTCGAAGCGCCAGGGCGCCGACGGCTCGTCATCGAACCGGGATTGGCGCGGCATCCGGGCAAAGCTGCGGCGGTCGAAGACGTAAAATACCGCAAGGATGGCTGCGACGGTCACGAGCCAGCTGGCGAATACCCGCTCCAGCAGCCAGAAAAACGGCACGCCGCGCAGGTAGCCGATGAAGAGGGGCGGGTCGCCGATCGGGGTGAGTGCGCCGCCGACATTGGACACGATGAAAATGAAAAAAACGACGTGGAACGGGCTGATTCGGACTTTGTTCATCCGAATCCACGGGCGGATCAGCACCATCGAGGCTCCGGTGGTGCCGATGAAATTGGCTGCGACGGCACCGACGGCGAGGAAGACGACGTTCGCCAGCGGAGTGGCGCCGCCCTTGACCCTGAGGTGGATTCCGCCGGCGACGACGAAGAGGGAGCCGATCAGGGCGATGAACGAAATGTATTCGTAAACCGTGTGGACGATGAGCCCGCCTCCGCCCGGAATTTTGAGGTAGTAATAAACCGAAACGAGCACGCCAAGGCCCACGGATACCGCCGGGTAGTTGTGCTCCCACCTGTGCTTCAGGTTGAGCGGGGTCAGCGGCATGATGGCGATGAGCAGCAGCAACAGGCCAAACGGCAGCATGAGCCAAAGAGGAATCTCGGTGGGAGCGGTGTTCGCGGAAGCTAAAAACAGGGGAAGATTCATCGGAGAAATGACATGCAATCCCCGTGCGATTCCGGCGTCGAGGGGAACTTCTGTGCAGGGATTGTCTTCGGGCTCGCGCCGGTTGGCGTCGGCGCCCACAAAGAAAGCTGCGACTTTTCGCCGCTTCCCCGTGTTTTGCACATGAACGATGACCCTCCCGTGCAAATTTCACCCTCGGGCCTGACGCCCCCGACCGATTTCGCGACCTTCATGCGCAACTACCAAGACATGGTTTTTAGCACCGCCGCGCGGCTCACGGGCAACGAGACGCAAGCGGAGGATATTTCGCAGGAGGTCTTTCTGAGGGCGCACCAACACTTCGCCATGCTCAGCGCGAGTCCCACGGCCGGCGGCTGGCTCAAGACGGTCGCGACCAACCTCGCCCTGAATCACTTGACGCGCTACCGGAACCGCTGGCGCTTTTTTTCCGAGCTCAAGCGCGACGAAGGCGGTGACGAGTCCGATGCGCCCGAGGTTGATTTTGCGGCACCCGAGACGTTTTTCGGCGAAGTCGACGCCGACGAACGCCGCGCCCTGGTTGAACGTGCCCTTGATGAGCTCCCCGCGCACCAGCGCGTGCCGCTCGTGCTGTATCACTTTGAAGATCTGCCCTACGACGAGATCGCCAAAAAGCTCGGCGTCTCGTTGCCGAAAGTGAAAACCGATATTCTCCGTGCCCGGGCCGCGCTCGCCAAGATCCTCCAACGGGCCGGCAGCACCGCCCACGAATCCTTTAACAATTAAAGTCCAAGCCGCGTTCACGACCCCGCCGCCCGCAATGAATCTCCCGCCTGAAAGTCCCCGCGATCCGCTCGAAGTCGCCATCCACCGCACGCTCCGGGCGCAGCCGCTCCGCCGCGCTCCCCGCTCGCTCGAGTCACGCGTGCTCGCCGAGCTCGCCCGCCAAGCTGGGCTCCCGTGGTGGCACAAGTCGTATGCTTTCTGGCCCGCGCCGGTGCGCGCGGCTTTTTTTGGGCTTTCGGCGATCGCCGCCGCCGCGCTCGTCGCCGGAATCTATTTCGTTTCGGCCAGCGCCACCCAACAGCTCGCCAGCGAACTGATGGGCCGCCTCGGCTGGCTCGGCTTCATCCGCCCGCTTTTCGCGACCGTTGCTGATACCCTGGTGGTCGTTGGGCGGTCGATTCCTGCGCTCTGGCTCTTGGGCGGTGCCGCCCTCTTTGCCGGGGCCTACGCGACCTTGATCGGGGCCAGTGCGGTCGCTTACCGCACGTGGCGCCACCCTCGGCATCTCGCCTCATAAACTCTCTTTCAATCTAATCTCATGAAGTCTTCTTTCCGCCCGCTTTTTGTCCGCGCTGCGATCGCTTTCGGTCTCACCTTTACGCTCGCGGTCTTTGCTCAGGAGAAACCCGCGCCCGCGCCGGAACCGGCTGCGGTAGCCACGACGCCAAACGCCGCCACGGTTGAAGCCACGGCTCCGGCTGATTCCGATAAGTCGACCCTGCGGCGGCTCGATACGGCTCCGGAGCTGGTCGCTCCGACTGGAATCAAAAAGACCGTGCGGGTGAAGAAATCCGCCAGTGGCGGCGACAACGACCGCGTGGTGATTTTCAGCGAGAATGTCATCGGTGCCGAAGAAAAGGTCGCGGGTGAAGCGGTCGCGATGATGGGTAATCTCCGGGTCGACGGCGAAGTGCAGCGCGACGCCGTCGCCGTGCTGGGCAGCGTCACCATCAACGGTAAAGTCGGCGGTGAAGTGGTCGCCGTGATGGGCGACGTGGTGCTTGGGCCAAAAGCGGAAGTGGCCGGTAATGTCGTGGTGATTGGCGGCACGTTGCAGCGCGATCCGGGCGCAATCGTGGGCGGGGAAGTGACGCGCGTGGGGATCGGAAAATTTAATGGCAAGTCCTTGCCCGTCCTTGGGGCGGTCTACGCCTGGTGGAACCATGCGCTCAGCCATGGCGCGCTCCTTGGGGTGGGCGGTGGGTTGGGGTGGCTGGCGGTGCCGGTGCTCATGGCGTGGGCCTTTTACGCGCTGCTCGCACTGGTGTTTCCCAGCGGGATCCGGCGCACCGGCGAGATGCTCGTGCAACGCCCTGGGGCGGTCGTGCTCTCGGCCCTGCTTACGCTCATGGCGCTGCCGGTGCTCTTCGTTTTGTTGCTGATCACGGTGGTGGGTATCCCGATCGCGCTACTGGGCCTGCCGGCGGGAATCATCCTCGGCATCGTGTTTGGCAAGGCGGCGATCTACGGTCTGGTGGGTCGTAAATTGATGCAGGACCGGGCACCTTTGGCGGTCGCCGTGCTGATCGGCGGGATCATCTTCGCTCTGCTGTATGCTGCGCCGGTGGTAGGAATTGCCTTGTGGATAGTGACGGCGGCTTTGGGCCTGGGCTGCTCGATTACGGCGATGCTGACGGTGGGCAAAAGCCCGGCGACGCCGACGTTGCCGGTGGTGCCGTTTGCGCCGCCGGTGATGCCGCCGACGGGTGCGATGGGATTTTCGGCCGCGTCGACCCCGGCGAGCACGAACTCTTTTACGGGGCCGACCGGGGCCGAGACCATGCCCGCATCCTCGCCGGCGCCGGTGGAGCAGTCGGCCGGCTTTGGGGCAACCGAGCCCGTTCCGCCCGTGATGCCCGCCGCGCCCGTGGCTCCGGTCGTGCCACGGCTTGCGGCCATCTCGATGACGCCGAATGCGACGCTGCCCCGAGCAGGTTTCTGGGTGCGCATGGCGGCGCTGCTCATTGATCTGATTCTGATCGGGATCATCTTCGGGCCGGCCGGAGCCGGCGCGCTGATCTTGCCCGGGCTCGCGGCCTACGGCGCGGTGATGTGGAAATTCAAAGGCACGACCATCGGCGGCATCGTGTGCGGGCTGCGCGTGGTGCGGCTTGACGACCGGCCGCTCGACTGGCCGACGACGGTGGTGCGCGCCCTCGGCTGCTTTCTTTCGCTCGCGGTGGCGGGACTCGGCTTCGTGTGGGTGGTCTTCGACAGCGAACGCCAGTCGTGGCACGACAAGATCGCCGGCACGGTGGTCGTGCGGGGGCGTGGCACGTCGCTCGTCTGATAACGGGTGGAGCGGCGGGCGGCGGGAGTTCCGGTTTGCTTTTGCG
>Ga0209617_10000739_pt1 | contig 14841 bp, 12 predicted proteins | sample LakEriepJuly2011_2_FD_187459 | JGI IMG/M metagenome (GOLD analysis project Ga0209617, IMG submission 187459) | Freshwater microbial communities from dead zone in Lake Erie, Canada - CCB epilimnion July 2011 (SPAdes) (version 2) | ecosystem: Environmental > Aquatic > Freshwater > Lentic >... | reverse complement strand
CCCTTCTTAGCCACAGGCTTCTCAGAGACCACCTTGACCTCAGAATCAGTGACCACCTTGACCTCAGTATCAGAGACCTCCTTAGCCTTTCGCCCCTTCTTAGCCCCAGGCTTCTCAGAGACCACCTTGACCTCAGAATCAGTGACCTCAGAATCAGTGACCTCAGAATCAGTGACCACCTTGACCTCAGTATCAGTGACATCCTTAGTCTTTCGACCCTTCTTAGCCCCAGGCTTCTCAGAGACCACCTTGACCTCAGAATCAGTGACCTCAGAATCAGTGACCACCTTGACCTCAGTATCAGAGACCTCCTTAGCCTTTCGCCCCTTCTTAGCCCCAGGCTTCTCAGAGACAACAATGACCTCAGAATCAGTGACATCCTTAGCCTTTCGCCCCTTCTTAGCCACAGGCTTCTCAGAGACCACCTTGACCTCAGAATCAGTGACCACCTTGACCTCAGTATCAGAGACCTCCTTAGCCTTTCGCCCCTTCTTAGCCACAGGCTTTTCAGAGATGACAATGGCTTCCATATCAGAGAGTACCTTAACTTCAGAATCATTGACTTCTGTATGAGAGACATCAATCTTAGTCTTTCGCTCCTTCTTAGCAACGGGTGGAAGTTTCGCAACTCGCGTCTTAGAAACAGGCGTGACCATATTGCCAACAGAACACATAGAGGTGTCCATCTCAATAACACTGGGAATACTCTTAGGACTCATTGTAGACATTTGTATAACGATTAGCTTCTTTTGCTTCTCTTTAATAAAGAAGAATGGTAAAAAGCGATTTCAATTTTTTGTGATTTCTGATCTGCGTTCAAGCACCAATCCAAAGAGAAAGTATCTTATTTTCTCAAAATTGAATTCACAAGAAAGAATAAATATAGGTAAAAAATGACCATATTGGTCATAGTTGAATCGCCAGCAAAATGCGCAAAAATTCAAGAATTCCTTGGCTCAAATTATAAAGTTCTGAGTTCAATGGGACATATCAGAGCCTTAAAACAAGATATAGAAGCAGTAGGCATTAACAATAATTGGACTCCACAATATGAAATAATAAAAACGAAAGCCAATACAATAAAGCAACTCAAAGAAGCCGCAAGTAAGGCGACCGAAGTGATTTTAGCGACCGACGATGACCGTGAAGGTGAAGGAATTGCCTATCATATCTGTGCCGTACTTAAATTGGATCCCACACAAACAAAACGCATAGTATTTCACTCTATTACAAAACAGGCGATTCAAGATGCAGTAAAATCATATCGTACAGTTGATATGAGCAAATTCCAATCACAACAAACACGCACAATGTTGGACATGCTAATTGGTTATACTCTGAGTCCTGTACTCTGGACACAATTAAACGCAAATGGACTCCCATTATCGGCAGGTAGATGTCAAACACCAGCCTTGAAAATCGTATTAGACCGGGACACAGAAATAGATAACCACACGGCGCAAAGATTTTGGAGTTTGACTGCTATGTTTACAATTCTTGATCATGTAATACCAGAAACGGAAGCACAAAGATCAAAATTAGACGATGAACAGAAATTAATACAGTATATGCGCCCCGCAACAAAAACGAACAAAGCAACGGTGAAAGCCATTAAAAATACAGTGAAAACAAACAATGCTCCAAAACCACTTATTACATCCACATTACAACAAGAGGCATCTAAGTTCTATAATTTGAATCCAAAAAGCACAATGTCGGCTGCACAAAAACTCTATGAAGCGGGACATATTACGTATATGCGGACAGATAACGCGTTATTATCACCTGAAGGTGCAGCTGCAATTCGTTCAATTATAGGAAAGAAATATGGGGAATCTTTTCTTGGCTCAGATACAACAAAAGTTAAAGAAACAGTCAAAAAGAATACTAAATCAAAAAAAGACCCAGAACCACAGGCGGCTCATGAAGCAATACGACCCACCCATCCAGAAATAGATTCTGTTCTAGATCTTGGCCCTATAGAGAGTAAAATATATAATCTTATTTGGACACGGGCTTTTCAATCACAAATGGCACCATCCACCGAAGATTCAAGACTTGTAACATTTACGCTAGATTCTGATATAGAACAAATACCTTGGAATTCAGAACAAACCAAACAGAAATTCTTAGGTTGGAAAATCCTGAATACGGGCGCAAAAGATGATCCGCTTCTTTACGACGCTTGGTCTAAAGTTGTAGTTAATATGGCGGCAAACTGGATTTCTGTCGTGGCCGAAGAGGGTTTTACGAAGTCAAGTCCCCGGTATACAGAAGCATCACTTATTCATGCTTTAGAAGAGAAAGGAATTGGTAGACCTTCTACATTTGCATCTTTGGTAACAACAATAATTGAACGTAATTATGTTGAAAAATCTGATTTGCAGGGAACACAAATAAACATACGGAAACTCTGTATTAAAATCCCCGATACCTGGCCACCGAACGAACAAATCAAAAGTCAAACAGTTGGAAAAGATTCTAACAAACTTCAAATTACACCCTTAGGTCGTACCGTAGCCGAATTTCTTTATACACATTACGCGGATATCTTTGCGTATGATTACACAGCAACAATGGAACAGGCCTTGGATCGTATTGCAAACGGAGATAATTCTTGGAAAGCCTTATTACAAAACATATGGGATTCGTATAAAGACCGATATGAGTCACACATAAAGAAAAAAGCCCACACTAACAATACTAGTACTAACAAACGCATTTTAGGTGAGAATTTGTGTGTTATTCTATCGCGTAAAGGCCCTCTTTTAATAAATGAAGAGACAAAAGAATTCGCAAGTCTTCCGCCTAAAACAAGTTATGAAACAATAACGCTTACACAAGCAAAACAGGCATATGAAATTAAACAAGGGACACAAATCGGTAGTTTAAATGAATTACCCATTCTTTTAAAAAAAGGCCCGTATGGTTATTATGCAGAATGGAACCAAAAAAAAATTCCATGTAAGCCCGGCGATACAGAAGAAACAATTATTCAAAAGTTAGAAACAAAACATACCCCTGAATCTTTTGTGCGTAAAATTGGCGATTATACGATTAAAGACGGGGCCTATGGAACGTATTACTTTAAACACACTCTAAGAAAGCCAAAATTTATAAAACTTCCTAAATCATTGAATAAAGAAACAGTAACTGTTGAGGATTTGATAGAAAAAAAATCTTTATCTTAAATATAAACATGGTATCACATTTGCTAAATTATACAAATAAACTTACATCTGCCCGTAATAAACTCATTCATTTTAAGACAGAATTATTAACAAGAGTTTATAATTTTAAAGTTGCTCTAAACACTGTAACAGGAACTAGCCTTGATAATTCTTATTTACAAGATCTAAGTAAAAATGTATTTATACCTACAACAAATACTACTATTACTATAAATAATCAAGATCAACCAGTATGGGATCCTGCACAATCTTCAACAAATTTACACGGTGTTCAAAATATTATACATCCTTTACTTACGAGTTTAACAAATTTAATATCATATACAGAAGGAAACAACATTCTTCAAACAGAACAAAGATACACAGACATAAGCAATAATGTAAGCACCTTACAAATAAATTATATGAATTTTTTAAAGGCGATATATAATAATCGTGTTAGTTTTGATGATTTCATCAAATCAAATGATTATAGTCCTTTTGATATAGCTATGAATATTTTAGATGGTAATAATGTTTTTCTGAGAAATGAGTGTACAGAACTTTATGGTTGGGATTTTACGCCAGGCCAAGGGGTTGGTGGATTTAATCGGTTTGGAGGCGGTTTGGTATATTCAAATGCTTATATTGTAGAAGAGCCAGCAGAGACTTATTTTGGAAACTTTTTTTACTCTTATAATTACTTAAACACTTTAAACAATACTACTTATCAAGTTGCCAAAAAAAACGCAAATTTCTTTTACGATTTAGTAGAAGTAAAAACATCTTTAGATGGACATTTACATGGTAGTGTTGATAGTGTAGATAGTAATAGTTTTATTGTTACGATGACTATAGCAAATGCTGATACAAATAAGTATATTAATAAAATAATTGTTTATTATAGACCTTCCAATGGAACAGTATATGGTGTGTATGATTACAATGATACATACTTTGAACGTAATCTTTGGAAAGACAATAGTATTAGAATTACAGAAGTAAACACAACAAATCCGAATAATTTAGTTATTAAAATGGGAACAACCGCCATTTCATATACAGATGGCAATGCAGGAATACAATATGTTGATCCGCAATGGGAATCATTGGACCCGAATCCAGTTACAGGATCTAAAGGTTGTGTAGTACTGGATTTATCAGGTTCCAAAACATTAAAAACTTTGGCATACACGTCAGGGGCAAACAATACTCCATATGCAGCAATAACAATCACATCAACAATTACATCTGATACTTTCAAAGAACACGATAACGCACCGATTACGCCTGCAAATTGTGTTAATGTTAGTTATCAGGATATAGGGGTAGGAAATACTGTCTTTTTATCAGACAGCATTCATTCTGTAATATCGTGTCCAGGCGGTTTTATAGTAGATGGTAATAAATTTATGAACATGTCGTATACTAATAATTATTCAGAGTATGGCCTTGGTACAAGTAGTAATATTGAAACAAATTATCCAGATTTATCAGGATTAACTATTAATGGCATACCTAATATGGTGACTCCCGCTGGTGGAAGTTTAGTGGCCTTTTTTGTTGAAGGCGCTAATAATATACCTGGTGACCCTCCCGTTGAATATCAAGCAGGTTCTTATTATTATGTAACCTTAGACAACGCCGGTATACGTTTCCGCAATAATTGTTTTTGGGAGAAAAACGTTAAGATAGATCTTCCTCATACTACCCCTTTAACTACGAATACTAACGCAAATAACTCATTTATGCGTTATAAATATATAAGAACATTTAAAACTGAAGATAAAATATATCTTGATATAAGAAATACTGCTAATAATAAAAAACTCCGTTTAAGAATTGCGTATGGTGGTGGAAGTTATACTGTGAAAGCAGCAGATAAAGCAAATATAATAGATTCAGATTTTGACAGCAATGCAAACAGCCAATTGTGTACAGAAATAAATGGTAATATAAGTGCAGTATATGCGTATCTATATTTTAGATGTGCTAAACTTGATACAATATTTAATTTTAATAGCAGTCAAAAGTATATATTAAGTTCTGATAGTTTTGCAAGAAGTAGCAGTGTAAATGTGGGAACAGTTAACGCATACGGGCAAAATGTTTCATTACCAAACTCATCTTCTTCATTATATGGTATAACTCTCCCTCTGGATGGAAATGTCTGTTTTCCATCCGGAACCCCTGTACAAACCGATCAGGGTCTCATACCCATTGACGAAATAGATCCTAAAATCAACACTATTCGCAACAATAAAATCATAGCGATCACTAAAACGGTAGCAAACGACTCTAATCTTGTTCAAATAGATGAAAACACATTGGGACCAAACACACCAAATCAAACAACTATAACAACACAACTTCATAAACTGTTATACAAAGGTCAAATGATTAAAGCAAAGGATCTTCCTCAAGCAAAGTTGGTTCCATACAAGGGTCAAATCTTGTACAACGTTCTTTTAGAAAAACACGAATGTATGTTAGTGAATAATATTATAGTAGAGACATTACATCCCCGTAATAATATTGCCATTCTCTACAAACATATAGCCACAAATAATCTTCCAAGTATAGAGCAAAACAGACTTATTGAAATGCTCAATACAAAACTGGAGCAAACAAATACTCTCCGCAAACAGTTTTTCTCCAATATAGTCTTTATGATATTGTTAGACATATTACAGCACAAACCCGCTCCCCCTGTAGAAGTGACTACAGAATCCATCCGTCGCGCGTTCTTACCAGAACCCATTTGTATTTAGAAGTTGCCATTACACCGGTGAAGATTTAAAATGAGACAAGACGACCTAAATGATTAGCACTGTGTTAAGGTGTGGTGGGGAGTTTTATAAAGAAAAGTAGAGGATACTGCCTGAAATAATAGATGTGAGAGTCGAAAGACAATACAGTGATCCGCCACAAAACGGGATTGATTTCCCACTTCAGTTGCTTTTGACGAAGCAGGTTTAGCAAACTCAATCCTATGGATTGACCAAACTAAATTTACATGGAAATTGCTGTGTCAAACCTTGGAAGTTTTTTATGGTTTTGTTCCATTTTAAATCTTCATCTTAAGGGTGTAAGTATTTAGGTTAACCATAACAGAGGTCGTATTAATTTACTTGCCTTTAAAGGCAAGTAAATTAATACGACCTCTGTTATGAAAATAACGAAAGTTAATTGCTTCCCCTCTTTTTGGGGTAGCAATTAACTTCGGTACTTCATGGTATCCCTACCGGTCAGTATCAAATTTAGTTGCCCTTTAAGGGTAATTAAATTAATAATATAAAATAGAAATATGCCTCAGAATCTTAGATACCAAGTGGGCGAATACGCTATTATTTTAACAAACGGCTACCTCCAAGTCTCAAACAAAGAGTTATATCCCACTATATCATTGAGACTTCCTATACCACTAGGTCATAAACTAGAATCAGTTGTTGTCTCAGAAAACGAAGGGTTTTTTGAATCGAATGATCTCACACTAATATATTCAAAAGATCGTTTGGAACTTACACATAAACCCAAAACTCCCGGTCATGTGGCTCCATGGATCGGTGTTTTTATCGGCATTCCCAAAGATGTAATAGACGTTTTATGTGTGATTGGTAAATCCATAAACGCGGATTCCATTTCCAAAGTTCATTCATTATTAAAATCAGTAAAACAATGGGAATATAAACCAGTAGTGGGTGGAAAAAACAAGACCAGAAAGAATCGTATGATGAAGTACCGAAGTTAATTGCTCCCCCAAAAAGAGGGGCGATTAACTTTCGTTATTTTCATAACAGAGGTCGTATTAATTTACTTGCCATTAAAGGTAAGTAAATTCGGTACTGACATGTACCCTTAAAAGCAACTAATTTTGATACTGACCGATATAAATAAATCAGGGAACAACGCGCGTTCTACAGTTCCTACATACCCTTATTCTCTCTTCTATCTGTCTAAACCCATTTTCCGTATAAACAATTTTTACTGGATAATTCTCTAAAATCACATCGTGTGTTCCTAGAGATGTGTCACAATGCCAACAACGAATTCCACAAACAAACATAATGCCCATCTCTTTCGTCTCTGTAGAAAATCGCTTCGCTTCTTCAAATCCCATTTTATTATAAAGAGAGCAAGCAATTGTATTAGAATCAAGTACATTTAGCCATACGCCACCTTTTCCAACAACATCCTTTACCAATTCAATAAGTCGTTTTGCGTAGCCTTTACTCCTATATCTATGAGCAACCCCCAAATATGTAATTTCATATTCTGCCAAATCATTCGGAGTACGTCGTATCATTATAAATGCTTGAATCGCGCCAACTCTATCCACTCCTATGAAAGACAGTTCATTATACTGATAATCCTCAAAATACTCGAGTTCAGAACTATCAAATATAGAACTAAATGTCTTTGTTAAAGCACAAATATTTTCCGGTTTGAAGCGTTGAAATCGTAACATTTATTTAATAATATACAGCATATAATTTCACTCAATTTTTAAGTAAATTACATTGATTTTGTAGTCTATTTACAAATATTGAACTTATCTCTCCAGGTGTTTCCGTTTTATATTTGACAACCACTGTCATAAAGAACATATATTCGTATAATCCCAACATTGATACCAACGCGATATTTTCACAAATAATAGATACCCAACGAATTTTATATCCTCTCCATTTCACAAATCCGATAAACCCGCATAATATACTAAATAAACCTATAACATAATTCCAAGAAAGTATCATTAACCCGTTATTAAAACTTCTTCGTTGTATAAGATCTTCTGACCCAACATTCAAAATACGTGTTATATTTACAAATGGACGCAATATATCATCCAAAAACAGTGTTTCAAGTTGTGTCAAGTTTTTGCAACCGTTTATAATATTATTTGTATAAAAATTAATAGTGTTCATTATACCGGTGTCTTCGTCAACGCTTACAAAAAGAAAAAAGAAAACGGTTTCAAAAATAGCAATAAGACATATATGAGTAATAAAACGTATAGTATAATCACATATAATTTCACAATTACACCATTTATTTACACATAAAATTACACTATTGTTATTTCCAACATCGTTATTTCCAATATGATTTTCAATAACGTCTGTATTTAAAGAAACAGAAGATGTTTTGTATTCTAATAGGAAATCCTCTTTTGTTTCAAATATATGATTGCCGATATATATAAGGCTATCTGACAGTGAAGGAGGACGTTTCATTTAACCTAAAGTATGCCCACTTAATAATATACCAAGAGCATATTTTTAAGCAATGTACGGCCCCCTATTAATAAATCTGGATACCAGAACCGATAGGTTGGCGGAGGCAGAAAAGGAGTTTCAGAAACTCTCCTTAAACTATATTCGCATTAAAGCAACAACGGATCCTAATCCGATTCTGGGATGTATGGATTCTCACTGTCGTTGTCTAGAGCAATTTCTACAAACTACATACGACTCCGTAATGATTTGTGAAGACGACATACAATTTACTACCGATAAAACGACATTGAATACCCATATAACCGAGTTCTTAAATACAGAAGCAGATGTGCTTTGTTTAGGATTTTATGCAAGTAATCCGACGGAATGGTCATCGCTCTTTTATAGGTCAAATGATATACAATCCCGCGTATGTTATATAGTAAAACGACAAATAGCAAAAGAATTACACGCTATATGGAGAAAACTCTATATGTTTCTTATTGAAATTAACAATAAACCTTCGCAAAATAATTGGTATAGTTCCATATATAAAGAATTACCAATAAAAAATAAGGCCTGTGATATATATAGGGGAGATCAGGTTTGGAAGATTTTACAACAAAAGTATTATTTTCTTATACCGAAATTTCATATTGCTATACAAAGACCGTCGTTTAGTGATATTGAACGGTGTTTTGTTAATTATAAAGTTTGATTTCTAAATATAGTATCATTTATAAAAGCGATAGAAAATACTGCTAAAAGTATTATAGTTAAAAGACAAGCACATTGTGTATGATGATACCCGTTAAGTGTTGCGCTATATTTATCTTTATTGTGAAATATTTTCTCATCCAATATATGAGTCTCAATTTCAGAGTCAAACATAGATTTTAAGTTGTGATTTTCTTCCTTCAGTTTAGTTATATCCGCGCGCATTTTTATTATATCCTCCATAACAGCCAAAATTTTCTTTGAAAGTTCTGCCTGTTCAACTTTAAGTTTTTCAATATTTATTTTACTAATCATTCCGTTATACGCAAACATTTTTATAAATATTAAATATTAAATGAACTACTCAATTTTTTATATTTTTTCTTATTTTTCCGCGTCTTTATGCCACTTTTTATATAACCGCCTATTTTTTTTATAGCATTAGGAGTAACAGAATCTATTTTATCTGTAATTTTATCTTGTAAAGCAGTCAATCCTGATTTTTTTTCGGCATATTCAGAAAATTCATCGCCTATTTTATCGATATTAAGAGAAGGAATGGGTTCGTGATGTATTTCTACATCAGGTGTATATGAATATATGATATTTCCTGCAGTTGGGGAAATATCACCAATAGAATTTATCATTCTGTTTTTATAATTCCCATATCTATCGGCACCTTTTTCTAAATTTGTTGCAGCCAATGAAAGTGTTTCGCCTAAAAGTGGAATAGCATCTAATGCGATGATAAATGCTTGACCAAAATGTTGTCGCGAATTATTAATTAAAACAGCAATAAAGATAAATATTAAACTAATAAAATAGACGATTACGTCACCCACAATACCAGCGTAAGGAATAGGCAATAAATCAAATATTTTTGGCATCATACTTTCAACTAATTCCGATAATATTGGCAATGTAAGTGTAATAGTATCTAAAAATTGCGATATTAAAGGTCCATATATTTTCTGTTGTTCCATATGATATAAGATATGGATCCACCAGAAAAACCATGTTCCAATAGGAGGCATACGGCTGCTAATTGGATACGCAAGTTTTCGGAATAATTTATCCCAAAATCCAGAGCGGGTTTTATCAACTCCAGGTTTACCCCCTTTTTGTGTAAAAGAAGCCTCTTTTTTAAAAATAGAAAGCAGGTCTTTTTGTTCAGAAATTTTTCGTTTTATATTACCAATAGTTTTAGCAGTAAATATTTGTTTATTTTTTTGCGTTATAGATTTTGCCAATTCACTATCCGATTTATCAATATTTTTCAATAAAAACATATATAAATTTATATTTATAGCAACATTTGCTCCGATGTTCGGGTATAGTTTTCCAAGAACTTCGTTTGCTATCTGCCCCAATCGGATTTCCATATCCGAATATTTGGCATTGGAATATTCCCAATTATTACCAGTCATCCCTATTTATTAAATTTATTTTTTATAGTAATTTGGAAATGCCATAAATGACGATAATAACGGATTTGTTTGTTGTATATATAAATTATATAGTTCATCATCAAATAAATTTATTATATCAGTTAAATTTTCAGAAACAATAAACGAATGAATTGTATATAAATCGTCACCTTCTTTTTTGTCTAAATTTTCATATAAATCAATATATGCATACAAACCATTTTCAAGACGACAAAGCAATCGTCGTATATTATTTTCGCCAGAAAATCCCCATAACCAATACATTATGGGTGTTTGAATATACGAAAAAACGCAATTAAAACTATCTCTCTCAGGAAATACTTTTGCGAATCTTTCTTTATAATATCGTACCATATAGGTCCTCTATATTATATTTGTAAAATATTTATATATATGTAGAAGAACGAATAATAAAATAACCGGCAATACATAATAGGGTCGTGCCTATATGAACTATATTAATATTATATTTTGGTTCTGGACTTGGAAGGCTTTCATTTGGTATCTGTAGAATTAACATTTCCCCTTCTTCTTTGTGATCGTCGCCCCCTCTATTTTCTTCCCCGTTCTCTCTATTTTCGGCTTTTCGTTCAACAACTGTAAGCGATTGAATAAGCCCTTCTAAATATCTACATAGTGCTTCTTTATCGTTGTATCGCCGTAATAAAATATGCCATTCACCATTTAAATTTTTATATTCCTGATTTAATCGCCCCTCAGTCGCAAAAGTTGGAAAATTGTGTTTTGCGCAAAATTCTGAAAACTGGTAGCGTTTTTTAGAAGTGGCGATTGCATATTTAGTTGCATCTAGAAGTACTTTTGCTTTTGCTAAATCCGATGTATCATATAATGACATTTTATTATTTTTGTATAATTATGACCCCCTTGTCAATTTTTTATCAATTTTTAAATAATTATATTGGACGCAAGTACTATGAATTAACTTCGGTACTTCATGGTACGCTACTTTTATAGCAGAGGTTGAACGAAATTGGTTGCCTTTAAGGGCAACCAATTTTGTTACTGACCAGTAATAAAATATCCACAACCCCCGATAGGTATAGATGGGTGTTACCCGAAAAAGACGCGCAAGTCAACAAAAAGCAGAACCGTTAACATTTTCAGATATAGTATCAGTTACAGACGATAATAATTTATATAATGAGAAAAATACAGTAATTCCTAAAATCGCCTATGCAATGAGTGATCCCAGATTTACCCCAAATCATCACATTGATTGTAAAAAATATCAAACGGTTTTAGCAACCAGTGATTTACATGCAGATTATCGTAATTTTCTGAATTACTTGGTAAAATTAAATATAATAGAAATGCCACAGTCACAAATAAAAGATATATACGATACAAATTTAATTTATGATCCGCGATTCATATTAAATATACAATGGGTTCCAAAAAATACACTTCTGGTTATTTTAGGCGATCTGGTTGATGGAAAACGCCTTAGTTCTGTAATAGATAAACAAGGTTCGTTCGAACTTTATATTCATATGTTCATTTATAATTTACGATTACAGGCTCTTGAAAAGAATTCCGATATACGGTTTCTTATAGGAAATCACGATATCAACACTGTACTGGATACGACAAATGACTTTATGTATAATAATTATGTAACTGAAGAAGCCGATACATTTTTTAAGAACAATAAAGATATACGTGCCAACTGTCTTAAAAATTTCTATCTTCTTTCACCTTATTTATATTTAACAATAGATAAAGAAAATAAACCAGAAATTTTTATGGTTCATGGTGGCCTACATCAAAGGAGTTTCTATAATCCATACAATGGTCCATTTTTTGAAGAAAATATGGAAAAATTAAAGGAAATATGGGATTTATATGATGTACCGCATACTGTATTAGCACAGGCTCTGATAGTTTCTAAAAACGACTTTATAAAGGCAGACACACTTATAAAAACGGGTACAAATATTAACAGACTTTATTCTAATGTAATAAAGGAACAACCCCCCATAGTGTTTTTAGAGGATTTGGAAATGAACCAAATACAAATAAATACATATATAAACGAAAATAAGTTATTTAATCAAAAAATCATAGCCGAACCCAAATTGCGGTTAAATGATAATAATAGAAGCCCTTTATGGTCACGTTTTTATATGGAATCCATTGGTATTGATCAAGAAATAGATATGTGTAGATTAATTAAAAATGATCCTATATTTACCAATAAAACAATCATTGTAGGACATTGCCCTACAACATTTGATGAATTCAAAAATAAAAGAACAGATAATAACGCAAATGCCAAAGGAGAAGAATATTATAATTGCTCAAATCCGAACAATAGTACAGGCTGTGTTATTACAGCCTGTGACTACGATAAAGATACAAAAATAATATTTGTGGATACAAATTTATCATCTTGTTTTAGAACACCCACGACTTTAGAAAAAGAAAAAACACGCGAATCAGAAATCATAGTATTAAAACATACGGAAGACGATGATCCAAACGGTCGCTTTTATAGTGAAATATCGCGATTACGTACAACAGGAGATTATTATATTGTGTATCCTATATCTAAGAGTTTTGTATGGGAAAAAATAATAAGGGGTGGAAGAAGACTAAACAAAACACACAAAACACACAAAACACACAAAACACACAAAACAATAAAAACACACAAAACACACAAAACAATAAAAACACACAAAACAATAAAAACACACAAAACAATAAAACAATAAAACAATAAAACAATAAAACAATAAAACAATAAAAACAATAAAAACAATAAAACAATAAAACAATAAAACAATAAAACATTAAAAAATTAAGTATCAAATTTAGTTGTCATTTAAGGCAACTAAATTTAATACTGATTGGTATATAACAAATAAATAGCAATAAATTGCCCAACCTACTGATTTATTGCAGTAATTTCTGGACAATAATTTGCAAATTCATAATATCGTTCCATTGAGTCTCTTTTCAATAAATCCGTTTTGTGTGCGCCCAAACTTTTATGTGTATATTTATTCTGAGTACAAAAATTAGCAATTTGCTCACCTCTCATCGGTCTATTTTTACTTTTTGCAACACAATTACTATAAAAAACGTCTTCGGCAGAAGTATCATTTGCTAATAATTTATCAAGACATTTCATTGTAAAAGATTTTTTCCTAAAACTCAATCCTCCAACTCCATAAAAATTTTCTCCTGCCCACCATTTAGGAACGTTTTTATTACCGATAGTTGTATCATTTAAAGAACATCCTATATAATCAAAATTAATATAATCGTATATATTATTGGTAGAATTACTACATAATGCCACATCTGTCTGAAAAATTAATATATTTTCAGCGTATATTTTATTCCAGAATTCTTTTTTCTTAAATAAACTGTTATATTCGTCGGCATTCAGATTATCTGTTCCAATCGGAACCATAAAAACTCGTCTTTTATAAATATTTCTAACTGCTTCTAGAGCGTGACTCTTGTTAGAATTGCCATAAAATACATAAAGATCCCAAGTGGCATCCATTTGTTTATTAAAATTTTCAATAACAGTTTTTAAAAAACGATGCTTGCGGGGTTCAACAATAACCATTGCATTTGAACTTCTTGAAAAGAATCGTATAAGTATTAAAACTAAAAATAGTATTATAAAAATCAAAATTAAATAAATATATAGTTTTTGAAGCATCCCTTTTTATATATGAGAAAAAACTATACTGACCGGTATTGACGGGTACTTTCATAGCAGAGGTCGTTCAAATTTAGTTGCCTAAAAGGCAACTAAATTTGATACTGAGCGGTACATAGAAGATAATCCCAACTATATATAGGGTATATGAATAAAAAAACAAAGCAGATATTAATATATATTCTATTATTTATAACATTTATATGTATAGCATATGTCCTGTTCAAAAACTATAAATACAATTATGTTAAAATTTGTTGGTTATATTGGGATACAGAGAAAATGCCGTCTATTATTGAAGGTATCAAAAAATATAACATGAATAAATTCCCCGGGTGGAAACCCGTATATCTAAACGATAAGAATCTAGATGACTATATTCCTAAATGGGCGTTTCCAGAAAATTATTCAAATTTGATTCAAGCGCACAAGGCTGATTGGATTCGTCTATATCTTTTATATAGATATGGCGGTTGTTGGTTAGATTGTAGTATAATTATTAATAAATCAGAAGCATTGGATGACATTTATAATAAAAGTCAAAATGTAAAGGCGGATTTAACAGTATTTCAGAGTGATCTAAAAAATAG
>Ga0209617_10000738_pt1 | contig 14844 bp, 15 predicted proteins | sample LakEriepJuly2011_2_FD_187459 | JGI IMG/M metagenome (GOLD analysis project Ga0209617, IMG submission 187459) | Freshwater microbial communities from dead zone in Lake Erie, Canada - CCB epilimnion July 2011 (SPAdes) (version 2) | ecosystem: Environmental > Aquatic > Freshwater > Lentic >... | reverse complement strand
GCAGAACGTGGGCAGCGCCTAAAATCCAGGGTTTGACGAGACAGGAGCCCGCGGTGAGCACAGCCCCCCACACGACGTCCAGCAGCCCCATGCAGGGACAACAGCAAGCCATCCAGGTCGGCGTGGTCATGGGCTCCAGCAGCGACTGGGACGTGATGCGGCACGCTGCCGACATTCTCACCGAGTTCGGCATCGCCTTCGAGGCCAAGGTCGTTTCGGCTCACCGCATGCCCGACGACATGTTCCGCTACGCTGAAGCCGCGGCCGACCGTGGCCTGGTGGCCATCATCGCCGGCGCGGGCGGTGCGGCCCACCTGCCGGGCATGCTCGCTGCCAAGACCACGGTGCCCGTGCTGGGCGTGCCCGTCCCCTCGCGCCACCTGCAGGGCGTCGATTCGCTGCATTCCATCGTGCAGATGCCCAAGGGCATCCCCGTGGCGACGTTCGCCATCGGCACGGCCGGTGCGGGCAACGCGGCGCTGTTCGCGGTCGCCATGCTGGCTGGCAGCAACCCCGCATTGCGCGCCAAGCTCGACGCCTTCCGCGCCCGCCAGACCGAAGTTGCCCGCGCGATGACGAACGACCTGACGATGGGCGCTGCGGAAGGCGGCAAGGCATGAAAGACGTGATCCTCCCTGGTGCCACCCTGGGCGTGATGGGCGGCGGCCAACTGGGCCGCATGTTCGTGCACGCCGCGCAAAGCATGGGCTACCGCACGGCGGTGCTGGATGCCGATGCCACCAGCCCCGCCGGCTTGGTCTCGCACGAACACATCCGCACGCCCTACCTCGACGCCGCCGGCCTGACCGAGCTGGCCCGTGCGGCCGACGCCATCACCACCGAGTTCGAGAACGTGCCCGCCGCGGCCCTCGAGCAACTGGCCCAGACCCGTCCGGTGGCGCCCGCCGGAGCGTCCGTGGCCATCTGCCAGGACCGCGCCCGCGAGAAGGCCCACTTCGTCGGCTGTGGCGTGGACTGCGCCCCGCACGCCATCATCGAGACGCCCGAGCAGCTGGCCGCCGTCTCCGACGAGCTGCTGCCCGGCATCCTGAAAACCGCCCGCCTGGGCTACGACGGCAAGGGCCAGGTCCGCGTGAAGACGCGCGCCGAGCTCATCGCCGCCTGGGACGATTTGCAGCGCGTGGGTTGCGTGCTGGAGAAGATGCTGCCCCTGGCCTACGAGGTCAGCGTCATCGTCGCCCGTGGCCGCGATGGCCAGGTCGTGCACTTCCCGCTGCAGCAAAACCTGCACCGCGACGGCATCCTGGCCGTGACCACGGTGCCCGCGCCCAACGTGACCGAAGCCGTCTCGCAGCAGGCCTATGCCTCGGCGCACCAGATCGCCGCGTCCATGGACTACGTGGGCGTGCTGTGCATCGAGTTCTTCGTGCTGGCCGATGGCCGCATCGTCGCCAACGAGATGGCCCCGCGCCCGCACAACAGCGGCCACCACACCATCGACGCCTGCGACGTGTCGCAGTTCGAGCTGCAGGTGCGCGCCATGACCGGCCTGCCCCTGGTCGAGCCCGTGCTGCACAGCCCTTGCCTGATGCTGAACTTGCTGGGCGACCTGTGGTTCCCTGAAACGGATGGCCAGCGTGTCACGGTGCAACGCGAACCGGATTGGCCCGCCGTGCTGGCCCTGTCAGGCACCCACCTGCACCTCTACGGGAAGACCGAAGCCCGCGCCGCTCGCAAGATGGGCCACCTGACGGTGACCGGCGCCAGCCCGCAAGCCGCCCGCGCCACGGCGCTGCAGGCCGCGGCCATCCTGGGCATTGCGCCGTTCTGATCGCCAGGTCTTGAGCCCCCCGATGCCCACCATGCGCCTGCTCGACCCCGCCCAAGAGCCCGATGCCATCGAGCGCGCCGCGCAACGCCTGGCCGACGGCGGCCTGCTGGCCTTGCCCACCGAGACCGTTTACGGCCTGGGCGCCCGTGCGGACGACGACGTGGCGGTGGCGCGCATCTTCGCGGCCAAGGGCCGCCCGGCCGACCACCCACTCATCGTCCACGTGCCCAACGAGGCCGCGGCCCTGCACTTCGTCAGCGCCTTCCCGCCCGTGGCCCAGCGCCTGGTGCGCGCCTTCTGGCCGGGGCCCTTGACCGTCATCGTGCCGCGCCACCCCGACATGGCGCGCGCCGCGGCGGGTGGCCAGGACACCATCGGCCTGCGCTGCCCCGACCACCCTGTGGCGCGCCAGTTGCTCGATGCCTGCGCCCAGCGCGACATCCTCGGCGTGGCCGCGCCCAGCGCCAACCGTTTCGGGCGCATCAGCCCGACGCGCGCGGCGCACGTCGTCGAAGAGTTCGCGCAGCAAGGCCAACATCCCGAAGACCCTGACGCCCTGGACGCTGTCTGGGTGCTCGACGGCGGCCCCTGCGCGGTCGGCATCGAGTCCACCATCGTCGATTGCTCGCGCGGCCAGCCCGTGCTGCTGCGCCCCGGTCGCCTGACCATGGCCGAGCTGGAAGCCGCCGCTGGCGAGCCGCTGCTGTGGTCCAAGCCGGAGGCGCCCGACCCGAACGCCCCGCGCGCCTCGGGCACGCTGCTGTCGCACTACGCGCCGCGCGCCCGCGTCGTCCTCATGAGCGACGCGCAGCTGGCCGACGGCCTGGACGTCATCGAGCCCGAACTCACCGCCCAGCACCTGGCCACGCCGGGCGTGGCGCCGCGCGTGGCCGTCTATTCGCGCAGCCTGTGGGCCCACCATCCGCGCCACCCGGGTGTGGTGCACCTGTCCATGCCGGGCGATGCCGTCACCGCCGCCCACGACCTCTTCGCTGACCTGCGCGAGATGGACGCCACCGGCGTCACCCAGATCTGGGTGGAGGCCCCGCCCGAAGGCCCCGCGTGGGACGGCGTGCGCGATCGCCTGCGCCGGGCTGCGGCCGCCTGAACCTGCGCCTGAGCCTGGGCGCTCACCCCCCCGGCGCTTCACAGCTCTTCACCCTGGCGCCGCACGGGCGAGGGCAATCCCGTGGCAGACTGCCACCTTGGCGCGCGGGTCAGGGTGATCCGGCGCCGCCCTGACATCCCCCCGACCCCTGGATCCCCTGGAGAGACCATGTTCCCTGTTGCCGCATCCCGCCTGCCCGTGAACCGCCGCCGCCTGGGCTGGATCGCGCTGGCCTGCTCGGCAGCCGGCCTGGCGATGGGCCTGTCGGCCTGCGGGGGAGGCAGCCGCAACAGCTTCTTTGCGCCCGGCAGCATCGTCTCCTTTGGCGATGAGAACAGTGCGTTCGACACCTACACCGGCTCGCTGAAGAAGGCCGATGGCACGCCCAATGCCGCCAACAGCAGCGCCATGATCAAGGGGCTCACGTACACGGTGCAGGACGCCGTCGTCGGTGCGTCGTTGGTGTGTCCGGACACAACGACCGGGCAGCCGTCGACCCCGGCCCGGGAGTGCACCGCCAGCACCAGCAATGGCGGCGCCATGACCTCGCCCACGCTGAGCGGGCGCGGCGGGTATTACGGCCTCTCGTCTTTCACGTCGACCAAGCTCGAGGTGGAGAGCGGGGCCAGCGCCAACCAGCTCACCACCACCACCACCTACAACTGCGGCACGCCCCGCATCTGGGTGCACGTGCTGGCCCGCGCCTACGGCCGTGGCTTCAACAGCCAGTGCGTGGTCGATCCGTTCAACGGCGCAGTGAGCTACGCCGCCTTCGGCGCCCAGACGGACGACGTCATCGCCCAGATCGCGGCCCACCGCGGTGAGCTCAACAGCAGCACGCTGGTCACCATCATGGTGGGCCAGAACGACATCCTGGCGCAGTACGCCATTGTCCGCGCCAGCGGCAACCCCAGCACCGCCGAAGCAGCCGCCATCACCGAGTTGCAGGCCCGTGCCGACCGCATGGCCGCTGCCGTGAAGGACGTCATCGGCACGGGCGCCAAAGTGGTGCTGTCGCTGACGCCGTCGTTGAACAACTCGCCCAAGGGGGTGTCGGGGTTGGAGGATGGCGCCTTGCTGTCTCGCATGGTTGTGGCCTACAACGACCGCCTCTACGTGCGCGGCCTGGGCAATGTCTCGGGCCGTGACCTGGTGGGCGTCAACCCTGACTCCTTCACCAACACCACCACGCGCAGCACCAGTTATGTGCACAGCACCGCGCTGTGTGACACGTCGGCGCTGACCAAGCCCGATGGCGCCACAACATCTGGGCTCCCCAGCGATGTCTTGTTCTGCACAACGGCCAACATCGTCCCTGGTGGCAGCCTCAGCACCTACATGTGGGCAGACGCCACCCACTTCGCGCCGCTGGGCCACAGCCTCATCGGCTCACTGGCCTTCAACCGCGCCCGCCAGCAGCTCTGATCAACGCCTGCGCCCGAACCACAGCTTCATGCCCAGGATGGCCAGCGCCAGCGTCAAGGTGACGCAGTTGGCCACGGTCACGGGCAGCGAGCCGATCGACAGGCCATAGACCAGCCACAGCGCCACCCCGACGGTGAAGCAGCTGTACATGCCCAGAGAGATCCCGCTGACGTCGCGGGTGCGCAAGGTCAGCCAGACCTGTGGCACGAAGGAGGCCGTGGTCAGCATGGCCGCCAGGCCGCCGATCCACTCGATGGTGTCGGGTGAGAGGTTCATGGGGTGTGCAGGTCAGGGCGCGATGAGCGCGATGGGGGCCGTGAGGGCGTTGGGGCGTTGCGCCCAGTCGATCAGGGCTTGCAGCACGGGCCGGCCCGCATCGGCGCGCGGGTGGTTGACGACCCCGACGACGATCACGCGGGTGCCGCCATCGGCCGTGTCCACGTAGCCCGCCATCGACGCCACGCCATCCAGCGAGCCGGTCTTGATGTGGGCCCGGCCCGCCGCGGCCTGCCAGCGCCGCGTCGTGCCATCGGTGCCATTGACGGGCAGGGAGGACACGAACTCCGGCATCACCGGGCTGCGCCACAGGGCTTGCAGCCACTGGCCCAGGCACAGCGCCGTGCTGCGTTCGGTGCGTGACAGGCCTGAGCCGTTGTCCAGCTGCAGGGCCTCGCCTTCGCAAACGCTGGGGCTGCGGGGGCCCGGGTTGCGCGTGGCCTCCAGCACCAGCTGCGTCGTGGCGGCGCGTGCCGATGCCAGCGTGGCCGGACGTGGCGGCTCGTTGGCATCGCGGCTGGCAGGGCCCGTGCCCAGCGTCAGGAACAGCTGACGCGCCATCACGTTGTTGCTGAACTTGTTGATGTCGCGCACCACGGTGGCCAGTGGCGGCGAGGTCCACGTTTGCCACACCGGCAGGCCGGCGGGCCAGGCCCCATTGCGCACCGTGCCGCCGAGGCGCCCGCCGCCATCCTGCCAAGTCTGGCTGAGCAGGCGTGCCCCGTGGTCGTCCGCACCATCGCCGCGCCACAGCAGCGGCCATTCGCGCTCACCGCAGCTCAGGGGATACGGCCCTTGCACGGTCACGCGCCAGCGTTGCCGGCCCAGGTGGTGCCAGCCGAGGACGGGCGCCATCGTCAGGGTCAAGGCCTCGCGCCAGTCGCCGCAAGGCAGCTTGGGTTTGGGCGCCAGGCGGTTGACCAGCTCGACGCCGTCCAGCGCGGGCTCCAGGCTGGCGCGCACCTGGCCGGGCTGGGCCGCGTCGGGCAGCAGGCGCAGCGTGACCGCGCCGTGGTTGAGCAGCAGGGCGTCGGCGCCCGCGTTGTAGGGCTTGAGCACCTGGCCGTCGAAGGCCGCGGGGTCGTGCGGCGGCAACTCGAAGGCGCTGCGGTCGGTCAGCACGTCGCCACGGATGTCGCGCAGTCCGGCGCCCCGCCAGCGCGACATCATCAGCTGCACCCGCTCGATGACCAGGCTGGGGTCACCTGTGCCGCGCAGATACAGCGGCCCGTCGAGCGCACCGTTGGGCAGCAGCGGCCCGCCCAGCCCGGCCTCGGTACGCCAGGTGTAGGCCGGGCCCAGGCTGCGCAGGGCAGCGCCCGTGGTGAACAGCTTCATGACCGAGGCCATCAAGCGCGGCGATGTCGCCAGGTGCTGCCAGCGCGGGGCTTCGCCATCGACCGGCCAGACCAGCAGCGAAAACGCATCGGTCGGCAGCCCACTGGCCTGCAGTGCCGCGGCGATCTGGGGTGGCCAAGTTGCTTGTCCGGTGGGCTGTCCGGTGGGTGCGCCCGCGGGCGATCCCTCAGGTCGGCCAGCCTGGGCTGCGGCGGCCGATGCCAGGCACAGCGCCAGGCAGGGCAACATGTGGAACAGGGTGAGGGCAGCACGCATGGCGGCCATCATAGGGGGAGGCTGGCGGCTACACTCTCGCGATGCCTGACAGCGTGTTCCCGACCCCCTTGGCTGCGCCCATCCTGCTGGCGCTGGACACCGCCACCGAGCGCCTGCACATCGCCCTGGTGGTGGGCGAGACCGTGCGCACGCATGACCTGGCCGGTGGCGCACAGGCTTCGGCCACCTTGCTGCCGGCTGCCCAAGGGTTGCTCGACGACGCAGGGCTGCGCTGGGCCGATGTCGATGCCATCGCCTTTGGCAGCGGGCCGGGCGCCTTCACCGGCCTGCGCACCGCCTGCTCGGTCACGCAGGGCCTGGCGCTGGGCCTGGGCTGCTCTGTCATCGCGCTCGACACCTTGATGGCCGTGGCGGAAGACGCACGCCAGCGTGCTTGCGCGGCCGACCCCCAAGCGTGCCCGCCCGGCCAGACCCTGTGGGTGCTGCAAGATGCGCGCATGGGTGAGCTCTATGCAGCGGCCTTCACCTGGGATGGCCAAGCTTGGCAGCCCAGCGAAGGCCCCGCCTTGTGGCCCCTGAGCGAACCCCTGCGTCGGTGGTCCCAGGCGGCACCCGGCAGCGTGCGCCTGTGCGGCAATGCCTTGCAGCAGTGCGCCGAAGCGCTGGCCGACCTGCCCGAAGCCCTGAGCCTGCCGGGGGGGAGCCAGGCCATGCCCTCGGGCGCTGCGCTCGCCACGCTGGCCACACAGGCTTGGCGTGCCGGCCTGTGTGTGGACGCCGCCCTGGCCTTGCCGCGCTACGTCCGCGACAAGGTCGCCCAGACCACCGCGGAGCGCGCTGCCGCAGCGCTGGCCTGAGCCTCCATGAGCCACACCATGCCCATGCTGGACGCACCCCTCACCCCTTCCCAGGCGCTCACGGATGCCGTCACCGACCGTGCCCTCACCGAGGCCGACATCCCCGAGGTGACCGCCATGGAGCGCCTGGCCTGCGCCCACCCTCTGCACGCCTGGACCGACGAGAACTACCGATCCTCGCTGCGCGCCGGCTACTGGGCGCGCGTGCGCTGCGACGCCGCCACGGGTCGCATCGTCGCCGTCTGCGTGGCCATGGACGGCGTGGACGAGGTGCACTTGCTCAACATCGCGGTCGCGCGCGAGCAACATGGCCAAGGCCATGCCCGTGGTCTTCTCAGTGCGTTGTACGCGCGTTGCCGTCAACGCCGTGCCGACGCCTTGTGGCTGGAGGTGCGCCCCAGCAACCAGCGTGCGCGGGCCCTGTACCTGCGCGAGGGCTTTGGAGACATCGGCGTGCGCAAGCGCTATTACCCTGCGGCCACCGGTCGAGAGGACGCAGTGGTCATGCGCCGTGAGATCGAGTTGAGCGATCCGACCGAGGCCCCGCATGCGCTGGACTGATCGACAACTCGCCATGCTGCGCGAGATGGGCGTGCCGCCGTTCTGGCCGGTTGAGCCGGAGGCGGCCGCTGTGGCCGCGCCAGCGGCTGCGCCCAGGGTGGCGCCCGTGATGGCGCCTGTGACGTCACCTCCGACCGCGCCTCCGACCGCGCCGCAGGGCATGGCGGTGGTTGCGCGACCCGCTCCCGCAGCCCCCCCGCGACCCGCCCCTGCTGTGTCGGCCAAAGCCGAGCCCCCCGGGGCTGCCGAGCTCGTCCTCGGCCCCCGCCCCACCGGTGTCGACACCATGGACTGGGCCACCCTGCGCGACACCGTGTCCGGCTGCCAGGCTTGCGGTCTGTGCCAGAGCCGCAAGCAAACGGTGTTCGGCACCGGCCATCCCCAGGCCCGCTGGATGCTGGTCGGTGAAGCCCCCGGTGAGCAGGAAGACCGCGAGGGCGAGCCCTTCGTCGGCCGCGCCGGCCAGTTGCTCGACCGCATGCTGGCGGCGGTGGGGCTCACGCGCAGCGAGGCCCCGCCCGAGCAGCAGGTCTACATCGCCAACGTGCTCAAGTGCCGCCCGCCTGCCAACCGCAACCCGCTGCCGCAAGAAGTCGCGCAGTGCGAGCCCTTCCTGCTGCGCCAGATGGCCCTGGTCCAGCCCGACCTCATCCTCGCCATGGGGCGTTTTGCGGTGCAGTCGCTGCTCAAGACCAGCGAGCCCATCGGCAAGCTGCGTGGCCGCGTGCACGAGGTCCAGGGCGTTCCGGTGGTGGTCACCTACCACCCGGCGTATTTGCTGCGCAACCCGGCCGACAAGGCCTTGGTCTGGGACGACCTCTGCCGGGCGCGCGAGCTGCAGCTCGGCATCGCCGCGGCGCGCTGAGGCACCCACCAACCTGGCACCCCACCGCTCGCCTGAGTGGCATCACTCCGGCCCGATGTAGCGCCGGCGGCGGAACCACCAGATCAGGCCGAAGGCCACACCCGCCATCATCAGCATGGCCAGCCAGAAGCCCTCCGGGCGCTTGAGCAAGGGCATGACGTCGAAGTTCATGCCAAACACACCGGTGATGAGGTTCAGCGGCAGGAAGACGGCGGTCAGCACCGTCAGCGTGCGCATGATGTCGTTGGTGCGGCTGCCCTGCGCCGAGAAGTGGATCTGCACCGCGCTCTCGGCCGAGCTCTCCAGGCGGCGCACATGGGCCAGCACGCGTTCGATGTGCTCGTGCACATCGCGCGACCGCACGCGCAGCACCTCGCGTTCGCGGGTGACGTGCGGGTCGGCCGACAGCGGCCATTCTTCGAGCGCATCGATCCATTCCTGGACCGCACTGCGCTGGTCCTCGCAGGTGTCTTCCAGCATGTGCAGGGTGTTGCGCGCGTCCAGCAGGGCCTGCCAGTGGCTGAACTGGTTGCGGTTGCTGAAGAGTTCCTGCTGCAGGTAGCCGAACTGGCGCGTCAGCAGCCGGCGCAGGTCCAGGTAGCTGTCCACCATGTGGTTGACGATGCGAAGCATCAGGTCAGCGGGGCTGGGCGGCAAGCGCGAGGTGCTGCCGCGCCCCTCGTGGGCGCGCGGGGTGGCAGCATCGGCGCCATCCGCGGGCTCGTGCCCACCCGGCAGGTCGGCTGGCAAATCCGCGGGCAGGTCCACCCCGGCGTCCGACAGCAGGGCCTCTTCTGGGTCACCCAAGGCTTTGGACAAGGCCGGCGTGGGCCCTGAGGCGGCCGCCACCTCGGCGCCATCGGCATTGCGCACGCCCTGCGGGATCATCTGGCTCAGGCGGGCCTCGAAGAAGTCGCGCACCGAGCAATCGGCCGGATGCACGGTCAGCAGCACGCGGTCGAACACGGCGAAGCCCACCGGACTGGTGTCGATGGAGGCCATGGCCTGGCGGGCCGACGAGGCCGTGCCGTGCGCATCGTCGAGGAACAGCCGCTCGGTGCCCTGGCCCGCGGCCAGGCGGCGGAACACCAGCAGGTCGTACCACGAGGTGTAGTCGTACTGCGAGGGCAGCTGCGGATTGAGCAGGTCGGCGACATGCAGGTCCATCAAGCTGCCACCGGCCAGGCGCTGCAGGTGGCGCTGCATCTCGGGCAGGCGCACTTCGAAGACGCGCCGGCTGGTCGTCACCCACAGGAAGCCGTTGGCTGGCAGGCTGGTGGGCCAGGCGGGCAGTTCGGTGAACTGGTCGTGGATCAGGAAAAAACGCATCGTGGTGTCCAGCCCTTGCAAGGGTTTGGCGCTCAGGCCTTGAGCAGCGCGGCGGCTTCCAGCGCGAAGTAGGTCAGCACACCGTCGGCACCAGCGCGCTTGAACGCCAGCAGGGACTCCATCATGGTGGCTTCGCGGTCCAGCCAGCCGTTTTGCGCAGCGGCCTGGATCATGGCGTACTCGCCGCTCACCTGGTAGGCGAAGGTCGGCACGCGGAAGGTGTCTTTCACGCGGCGCACGATGTCCAGGTACGGCATGCCAGGCTTGACCATGACCATGTCGGCGCCCTCGGCGATGTCCAGGGCGACTTCTCGCAGGGCCTCGTCGCTGTTGCCCGGGTCCATCTGGTAGACCTTCTTGTTGGCCTTGCCCAGGTTGCCCGCCGAGCCCACCGCGTCACGGAAAGGCCCGTAAAACGCGCTGGCGTACTTGGCGCTGTAGGCCATGATGCGGGTGTGGACGAGGCCTTGCGACTCCAGCGCAGCGCGAATCGCGCCGATCCGGCCATCCATCATGTCGGAGGGCGCGACGATGTCCACACCGGCTTCGGCCTGCACCAGCGCCTGGCGGGTCAGCACGGCCACGGTCTCGTCGTTGAGGATGTAGCCGGTGTCGTCCAGCAGGCCGTCCTGGCCGTGGCTGGTGAAGGGGTCCAGGGCCACGTCGGTCATGATGCCCAGCTCCGGGAAGCGCGCTTTCAGCTCGCGCACTGTGCGTGGCACCAGGCCCTCGGGGTTGAGGGCCTCGGCGCCATCGGGCGTTTTCAGGGCCGCGTCGATCACGGGGAAGAGCGCCAGCACCGGCACACCCAGGTCCAGGCAGCGCTCGGCGGTGGCGAACAACTCCTGGCGGCCCATGCGGCTGACGCCGGGCATCGAGGCCACTGGCTGGCTGGCGCTGTCGGCATCCATCACGAACACCGGGTAAATCAGGTCATGGGCCGTCAGATTGTGCTCGCGCACCAGGCGGCGGGAGAAGTCGTCGCGGCGCAGGCGGCGCGGGCGGTGGGCCGGGAAGGCGGCGAGGGGGGAGGTGCTGGATGACGAGGACATGCGGGGTGAATGGCTGAGCGGCAAGCGGGGGATGTTGGACTGCTCACACGGGAAAGTGTGTGAACCTTTGCAAAGCTGCCAAAAAAACCACCGGGGGCAGGGCTTTTCGGACAAGCCCCAACGCCATGGCATCACAACCCCCCTATAATCACGCCTGAATGATACGCCGCAAGGCCTCTGCATTCCCTGCTTTTCCTCCCTGAGCAGGTGCCTTACGTGATGACAGCGTCAAGGCTTCACAGCCCCGGCTTTGCCGGGGCTCTTTTTTGCCCGGAATTTGCGCTGCGGTCTGTTCATAATCCCACCATGAGCAACGCCTACCTCTGGGTCAAGTCCCTGCACATCATCTTCGTGGCCAGCTGGTTCGCCGGGCTGTTTTATTTGCCTCGCCTGTTTGTCAACTTGGCCATGGTGCCCAGCGACAGCCATGCCGAGCGCGAGCGCCTGCTGCTCATGGCGCGCAAGCTCTACCGCTTCAGCTCCCTGTTGATGGTGCCTGCGCTGGTGTTCGGTCTGACGCTGTGGCTGTACTTCGGCATGGGCAAGGGGCCGGGCCAGATCTGGTTGCACATCAAGTTGACCTTGGTGCTGGGCGCCGTTGGCTACCACCACGTCTGTCGCAAGCTGCTGCGCGACTTCGAAGGCTTCCAGAATCGCCGCAGCCACCGCTGGTACCGTGTGTTCAACGAGGTGTCGGTTGTGCTCTTCGCCGTGATCACGTTCCTGGTGGTGCTCAAGCCGTCGCTGGGCTGAGTCGCGCGGTGCCATGAGCCTGCACCGCAGTTCCGCCTGGCCGCTGTCGTGGGCGGCAGCGGCCCTCATCGTCTATGCCACGCTGCACCCGATGGCGGGTTGGCATTGGCCCGACAGCCATGTGTTCGGCTGGGTCCTGCCCAAGCAGCCCAATGAATTCATGGACGACGTGGTGGCCAACCTGTTGGGTTATCTGCCGCTGGGGTTCATCCTGTGTCTGGCGCACCTGCGCTCGGGCTGGCTGGCGCCTTGGGCGGCGCTGCGAACCTTGGTGCTCTGCCTGGGACTGTCTTACAGCCTGGAGTTGCTGCAGTTCACGGTGCCTGGCCGGGTGCCGTCCCTGTCGGACTGGGTGCTCAACAGCCTTGGCTCGGCCTGGGGCGTCTTGGCGGCCATCACCGTGCATGCGCTGGGTCTGGTGGACGCCTGGCACCGCCTCCGCGAGCGCTGGTTCATCCCGCAGGCCGGGCATGGCCTGGCTTTGCTGAGTCTGTGGCCGCTGGGCCTGTTGTTCCCGCCGCCTTTGCCTTTGGGGCAGGGGCAACTGCTGCCGCACCTGCGCATTGGCCTCGTCGAGCTGACCCGGGACACGCCCTGGCAGGCCTGGCTGCTGCCCGAAGACCCGCTGACGCTGTGGAGCTCGGTGCACGCGGGGATGGTGGCGTCGCCCTGGATCGACCTGGTGGAGGCGCTGACGGTGGCCGCCGGCATGCTGGCGCCCCTGTGCGTGGCCTGCGCGGTGGCGCGCCCGCGGGTGTTGCGCATCCTGATGCTGAGCGGTTTGGTGCTGACCGGGGTGGGCATGTCGGCGCTGTCGTCGGCGCTCAACTTCGGCCCCGTGCACGCGTTCAGCTGGGTCACGACCCAGGCCATGGCGGGCTTGCTGCTGGGTGCGGCCGCGGCCGTTCCTCTCGTGGGTTTGTCGCGGCGGACCTGCGCCGCGTTGGGTGTGGGGGTCGTGCTGACCCTGGTCGCGCTCATCCACCTCGCCCCGCCGGATGCCTATTACGCGCAGACCCTGCAGGCCTGGGAGAACGGCCGCTTCATCCGATTCCACGGCTTGTCGCGCTGGTTCGGCATCCTGTGGCCCTATGTGGCCCTGGCCTGGTTGCTGGGGCGTTGGTGGGGGCATGACGCCGATCTGGGCGTGCCCTGGCAGGCCAAGGCCTAGAATGGGCGCATGGCTTCTTACTACCAGCGCCACATTTTTTTCTGCCTGAACCAGCGCGTCAACGGCGAATCCAGTTGCGGCGACCACGGTGCCAAGGCAGGGTTTGACCACTGCAAGGCGCGCATCTCGGCCGCGGGCATGAACGGCCCAGGCGGCGTGCGCGTCAACAAGGCCGGTTGCCTGGACCGCTGTGCCGGAGGCCCCGTGGCCGTCGTGTACCCGGAAGGCACCTGGTACACCTTCGTGGACCAGAGCGACATCGACGAGATCGTGGACCAGCACCTGGTCGGTGGCCAAGTGGTCGAGCGCCTGGTGCTGCCCGACGACGTCGGCCGCTGAGGCCGGGTTGCCCATGCTTGGACGTCCCGCATCCCTGACCATCGACGGCCCCGCGGGTCAGCTGGAGGTCGTGGTCGAAGACCCGCCCGCCGACCAGGGTGCCCCGCGCGGCCTGGCCGTCATCGCCCACCCGCACCCATTGATGGGCGGCACCATGGACAACAAGGTCGTGCACACCCTGGTGCGTGCCTTCGTGTTGTCGGGCTGGCGCGCCGTGCGCTTCAATTTCCGGGGCGTCGGGCAATCCGAATCGGCCTGGGACGAGGGCCGGGGCGAAACCTCCGACATGCTGGCCGTGGTGGCCCACCACCTGGCCGACCCCGCCATGCGGGGCCTGCCACTGGCCCTGGCCGGCTTCTCGTTTGGGGGCTACGTGGCGGCCCAGGCGGCGTCCCGTCTGAGCCAGGCTGCGGCCGACCAGCCGTCGGTGCGTGCGCCGTCCACGCTGGTGCTCGTCAGTCCGGCGACCTCGCGCTTCGAGGTGCCGGTGGTGCCGGGCCACACCCTGGTGGTGCAGGGCGAGGCCGATGACGTCGTGCCCCTGGCCAGCGTGCTCGACTGGGCCCGCCCCCAGGCGCTGCCCGTGACGGTGGTGCCCGGCGCCGGCCACTTCTTTCACGGCCAACTGGCGCTGCTGCGCGAGGTGGTGCTCAAGCACCTGCGTGCCGAGGCCACTGGCTGACGGTGCTGAGCGATGCTGGCATGGCGCGGTCTGCCCATGCCAGGTTTGTGCACATTTCCTTTCTTGCGTTTCCCTTGTTCTCACTCCATATTGACGGCATGACTGCTTTTCGTTCCCGTCGCCTCGTCCTGAGCGCGACCCTCTCTTTGCTGGCCTCGGTCCTGTCGACCGCTGTGCCGGTCGCCTCCCATGCCGCAGCGCCCGCGGTGGCGTCGCCAGCTGCCTTGTTCGCCGAGCCCTCGACGGCCATGCCGCAGCCACCGGAAGTCGCCGCGCGCGCTTTCATCCTGCAGGACCTCTCCACCCGCCAGACCTTGGCCGCGCGCAACCCCGACCAAAGCGTCGAGCCAGCATCGCTGACCAAGCTGATGACGGCCTACCTGGTCTTCCAGGCGCTGCAAGGCGGCAAGCTCAGCCTCACGCAGGAGCTGCCCGTGTCCGAGCGCGCCTGGCGCACCGGCATGACCGGCGCCTCGCGCTCCTTCATCAACGTCAACAGCCGTGTGAAGGTCGATGACCTGATCAAGGGCATGATCGTGCAGAGCGGCAACGACGCCACCGTGGCCCTGGCCGAAGGCGTGGGCGGCACGGTCGAGGTCTTCGTCGAGATGATGAACCGCCAGGCGCAGGTGTTCGGCCTCAAAGGCACGCGCTTTGCCAACCCGGAAGGCTTGACCGCGCCGGGCCACGTCAGCACGGCGCGCGAGCTGTCCATCATCGCCACGCGCCTGATCACCGATTTCCCGAACTCGCTGCCGTACTACTCCATGAAGGAGTTCACCTTCAACGGCATCAAACAGGGCAACCGCAACCTGCTGCTGTTCCGCGATGCCACGGTGGACGGCCTCAAAACGGGCTACACCGACGCCGCTGGCTATTGCCTGATCGCCACGTCCAAGCGTCCGACCGCCGGTGGCGAGCGGCGCCTGCTGAGCGTGGTGCTGGGCGCCGCCTCGCCCGAGGCCCGCGCCAACGAAAGCCAGAAGCTGCTGAACTGGGGCCACAGCGCCTTCGACGTCGTCAAGTTGTTCGACGCCAACCAGCCCGTCACCACCGCCC
>Ga0209617_10000737_pt1 | contig 14845 bp, 13 predicted proteins | sample LakEriepJuly2011_2_FD_187459 | JGI IMG/M metagenome (GOLD analysis project Ga0209617, IMG submission 187459) | Freshwater microbial communities from dead zone in Lake Erie, Canada - CCB epilimnion July 2011 (SPAdes) (version 2) | ecosystem: Environmental > Aquatic > Freshwater > Lentic >... | reverse complement strand
GTTCTTAAATTGTGGTTCTTTCAATCAAGACTTAGGAAATTGGGACATAGTTAATGTTACAAGTATGTCTAGTATGGTACAAGGAACCGCAATTTCCAATACAAACTATAATAACTTATTAATTGGATGGGCAGGTAATTCAAGACAATCAAATGTTAATTTTGGTGCAACTGGAAGAGTTTATACAATTTCAACAGCAGGGGCATCTAGAAATTCATTACTTGCAACTTCTTGGACAATAGTTGGTGATACTGGTATATAAAAAATAAAACCCCGAATTTCGGGGTTTTTAATAAAAACAAAAAATTAAATTGATTTACTTAGTGTTCAGATAACTTAATACAACTGTATAGGAATCTGACATATCGAAATTCTCTTTTTTAAGAGTATTATTTTTAGTATATAACCACTGAATTTGTGGTTCTCTTTTTGCGACAAGCTCCCAAACAATTTGTTTCTTATCACAATCTTTAGGATAACCTCCAAATAAAACAAACTTACCTTTTTCATTCTTTTGGACAAGTTCAGGGAATGCTCTCTTTCTTGACTCATAGGTTGAGACATACTCAGGTACAATTCCAAGTACATCATAAACTTCTTTACTAATTAAAGTATTGTATCTCAAAAGAGTACCAATTGTGTATGCATTATTTGAATTTAATAGAGGTTCCTCAATAACACATTTAATAATACCCAATCCTTTATATTCTTCGAGTTTTTTTCTAAAGGTTGCGGACTTTGTAAATAGTTCCTCCATTTTATTATCAGGAACAGGTTTAGGTCTTGGTGATATGTGAGTTAATTCAAGAAGGTCTCTTGATGACATATCAAAAAGTGCCAATCCTATTGTTTTTGTTGACACATCTAATCCCAATATTTTGGGCGAGTTTTTTATACTTTTTGCCATATATTAGAAAAAAGTTAATAATAAAATTACTTTTGTAAATTAAAAATCCAATTTTACAACAGCTTGTTGTATACCTTGTCTTAATTGGGGTGATTGGAATTTAGATAAAACAAGTAGATTTTTATCAGTATCGTATAAACCTATTTCAGTCATGTATGGTGTTTGACCCAAAGTCCAAGTAGGATTCGAGGAATAAGTAAATTGGGTATTTGGTAAATTTATAAGATATCTCATCTCGTAAATCGTTGATTGTATGTCAGTTTCAATATATCCATGAAAGAATGTTTCTTCTCCAAAGTTCATTGCGTATTGATTTGGGTCATTTTTAAGTCTTACACTTACTTGATTTGACAAATTATATAATGACGCAGAATCGTAGTTAGTTTGACTAATAGTAAAATTTAAACTTGTTAAACCAGCCGATGATATAAATCCCTCACCATCAACATATCCATTATCACTTAAAAGTTGTGTAAAATTAATTGCCTTCCATTTTGCCGGGTCAGGTCTATCGGTTGTATTTGTTTTTTGAGCTAATACATAAAACTCTTTCGCCCACCATCCATTTACTGTTTTTTGTGTTAATCCACCAAATTCACTCCCAAAAGTAACTATAACATTTTGGTCTTCTCCTCCACACTCTAAATTAGGTCCACAAACTTTCTGATAATAATTACAATGAAGTCCTTGTATTCCATAATCTGTTTTAAAAACATAGGTAACCCACAAACACTCTGTATCATCATTAAGTACTCCATCTGTGTCACTATCACATGAACCAGGTGTTGTTGTCTGAATTCTTGGAGCCGGTAAAGTCCAACTTCTATTTGAGGAGTAAGATAAAGCCGCTACAATCTCTTCGTCATCAAAAATAATAATTCTATCATCAGGAAAAACTTTCCCGACCCTGTTTGGTGGTCCATTAGTGTAAGCAGGATTAGTGTCGTATAAATGGTAATATCTTATACCAGGATTATTCATGTCAGAATTTTTACTAGACTGAATATAATTTGGTGTTAATAAATCAAAATCTTCAAATCCTGTTGGGTCTATATAAAAAATTGTACTATTGGACATTGATGGGGCTTTATGCCAATTTAAAAAGGGTAGAATTATTTGGAAATTTCTCGCCTGTCCAACTGCTCCTGGATTTGTACTATCAAAAACTTCGCAAGCAAACTTTTCACCATACCAATTTATTATTGTATTATTGGTGTAGTGAACAATTGCAATAGCTTTTTGGTCTTTTGGTGAAACATCAATTCTATCACCAAAAGAATTATAATACCAAGTTCCAGAGGTGTCAGTTTGTCCTGATATACTTGAGTATCCATAATATTCCTTAGTACCCAAATAATTGTAGGATTTGAAGTCTTTGTAGGTTTCATTGCCAGCCGCAGTTCCTGCGGGACTCTCGGACCATGGGATATTCATATTCCAAACTCGAACAAACCCGTCAGTAGGATAACAAACTGATTCATAATTTATTATTGAATTTGTATAATAATTAAAGGGTGTTGGTAAATCATAATTAGCAACATTATCATTGTAAAAAAATAATCTGACAAAGTCACTAACCCCATCATATGGAGAGTCATACAAATTGGGTAACGGTCTATCAAAAATTATAAGAATACCTCCCCCAAATGGTCCAACAAAGGGTGAAGGTTGTGAGCTAACAACGGTATAAAATAATAAATTTTTTAATGGTTCAATACAATTGGTAATAACATCATTACATGAACTACTTTGGGATTCCCCTAAAACCCACATTGCGACTTTTGTGCCGGCAGATATTGTGTTTGTCGATGAGCCAGCACAAGGTGAACTAATCACAAGACCCAATGCGTTTGTCCCTTGTAGATAACCCATTTGTGAAACATATTGGGAATTATAACAAACCCCACTCTCAATAAATTGAAAACAATCATCCGAAGGCCTTTGAAAAAACCCTGCAGGAGTTGTTGTATTAAATACTTCTTCCGTAGAAGATGCCTGATAAGGGATACCATATGCAACACCTGTGTTACCCTGCAAATAAAATGGGTATTTTACGTTATTTTTTGTTGATGATGGTACACCTGAGTTATTACTTGAATTATACTGTGGTTGTAAAACCATAGAATTTACAAAGCTGTAATTAGTTACTGCCGTATAATTTACCTCACTGTCCCCAACTTGAAAATAGGATACATTAAAATTACCTTGTGAGATTTTCCGTCTACCAACATCAGTAAGTATTGTAGATATAAGACCTCCATTATTTTTTAAAATTACTCCCATTTTTTATAAATATCTTTTTTTAAAAATCTAATTTTATTAAAACTTGTTGAGTCCCCTTTCTTAATTGCGGGAATTGGAACTTACCTAAAGCCAAAAGATTTTTATCATTATCATATAATCCAACCTCTGTCATATAAGTATCCATTCCTTCAGACCAAGTTGGGTTTGAAGAATTAACAAATTGATTATTAGATAAGTTAATTGAATATCTCATTTCATATATTGTCGCCTGAATGTCTGTACTAATTACTCCGTGAAAAAAAGTTTCATCTCCAAAGTTCATAGCATATCTGTTTGTATCACCTAATAATTTTATATCAATTTGATTAAGTAATTCATAAGGTGTACCTGAATCATAATTTGTTTGGCTAATTGTGAAATTTAAGGAAGTCATTCCTGTAGGTGATATATATCCACTTCCATCTCTAAACCCATTATCATTTAAAACTTGTGTAAAATCTATTGCTCTCCAAGATGCAGGGTCAGGTCTATCAGTTGTATTTGTTTTTTGAGCAAGTACCCAAAATTCTCCAGCCCACCATCCATAAGGTAGATTTTGAGTCATACATCCGAAGTCACCTCCGAATGTAACTGTAACGTTTTGTTCTGCGGCACCACAGTCTGCAGTATTTCCACATATTTTTTGGTAATAGTTACAATGTACTCCTTGGGCTCCTCCATTATTGGCTGACCTAAACAGATAAGTAACCCATAAACATTCAGTTTCGTCATTAAGAATACCATCAGTACCACCCCCACAAACATCAGGGGCGATTTTTCCTAATCTTGGGGCAGGTAAAGTCCAACTTCTATTAGACGCATATGATAATCCCACAACAATTTCCTCATCATCAAATATTATAATTTTATCATCGGGAAATACCTTACCAACTCTGTTTGGTGGTCCATCGGTGTATGCTTCATTAGTATCATATAAATGGTAATATCTTATACCCGGATTATTCATGTCAGAATTTCTACTAGACTGAATATAATAAGGTTGTAATAAATTAAACTTATCAAATCCTGGTGGGTCAATATAAAAAGTAGTTGGTATTTGGTTTGAATCAATTGAAGATTCACAACATGATTTATTTTTATGCCAAGCCAACCATGGAATACTTATCTTAAAGTTTCTTGCCTGCCCTGTTCCACCAGGATTTGTTGGGTCATAGACCTCACAAGCAAACTTCTCACCATACCAATTTATTATTGAACTATTACTATAGTGAACAATGGCCACCGCCTTTTGTTCTTCAGGTGTAACGTTTACTTTTTCCCCAAATGAGTTGTAGTACCATGTTCCTGACGTATCAATTTGACCTGAAGAATTTTGATATCCATAATATTCTTTTAAACCCAAATAATCAATTGAATTGAATTCTTCGTAAGTTAAATTAAGTGATGTTGTTCCCGCAGGACTCTCTGACCAAGGAATGTTCATATTCCACACTCTAACAAACCCATCTGTGGGATAACAAACTGATTCGTAATTTGTAACTGAATCGGTATCATAAGTCATTGGTGTTGTTAAGTCATAATCAGATGCCCCACTTTGATAGAAGAATAATCTAGCACTTGAGGCAGTTAACAAAGGTAAAACCAATGAACTGTTATCAAAATTAGGAAGCGACCTATCTAAAATAATTGACGCTCCAACTACATCAACAACATTGTAAAATAAAGTAGGTTGGCAAGGAGTCATACAATACTGTACTCCATTTATATCTGGTTGATAACAATTTCCTGTTCCTTGGGGTTTTGAAGTTAGTTTAACCGCTACTCTAGTTCCCGCAGAAATTGAACCCGTTGATGAGTCATCACATGGGAAAGCAGTTAAAAACAAAGAAGCATTACCATTAAAACCTTGTATTTGTGCCGAAAATCTTGAATTATAACAAACCCCGTTTTGTATCATCTGATAACAATCTCCAGTAACTGTAAAATATCCAGTTGAGGAAGCTGTGTTAAATACTTCTTCAATTACTGAGGATTGGAAAGGAGTACCATAAGTAAATCCTGAGGTTCCTTGTAAATAGTAAGGATATTTGATGTCATTCTTATTTGATTGTGGAACCCCTAAATTATTCTGAGCGTTGTATGATGGTTCTAAAACCATCGAATTAAGAAAATTAGAACTACTAATGTTGTTATAACTAACTTCACTATCACCTACTTGAAAGTAGGATATATTAAAATTGCCTTGGGAGATTTTCCTTCTTCCAACATCAGTTAATCTTGTAACTACTAATCCTTGTGTATTTTTTAATATATATCCCATTTTAACTATTTTTTAACCTACAGGTGTATCAAATCCAATAGGGCATGGTGGAGGAGTTGGTCCTGAAAAGAAGTCATTACCTCCTAGTGTAGCCGCTGACCCCAAACTAAAATCCGGATTAGTTAATTCAACTCCCTGAGTTTGATGATAATATTCAGCGTTCAAAGCAACCTCTCCAAATCCGTTAATTGAACCTAAACTATAGTATTCAAGAGGAGAATAGTAGTACATTTGACCACAAACATTATTAACTGACTTAACAAATAAACTAGTACTTACCGAATAAAACATTCTAGGTCCACAAGTTGCAAAAGTTAAATTTGTGTTATCCAAGTTTAATTCAACTCCCATTGTCACATTCATTATATTGTTTCTATCAACAAGGAACTCTTGGGAATAAAATAATATTTCTTTGGTGTATCTTGAGCTTTGAGGACATCCGGGTGTTGTTGTAAGTTCTACCCATGGTGAATCAAGTTCCGGTGTAGGATTAGAGGCAAATTGATAGACTTCCGGTGAATTAGACGTATTAGTCAATCCGAGTTGAGGGGTAATTGTGTATGTTATTCTATTATCCAAATTAAGAGGGGGCGCTCCTGTATCAATTAAAAGTGTAACACGAACTTGGAAGAAGACTAATACTTGAGCATCGAGGTCACTCCAAACAGGTTTAATCTTCCATTCTAATGACGATGACATCGAACTTTGAGCATTTGGAAGGTAATTGTTCTCAACAATAGGTGTGTCTAAACACGATATTGTAAAATTCATAGGTTCAACTGTTTGAGGACTAATTGAAAAGTTAATAATATTACTTTGTAGTCCTTGGGAATCCACACAGTAAGCGCTATAAATACCAACCTGTAAAAATATAAAGGACCCAGTTGGTGATTGTGTATAACTAAGTGCTGACGATAACTTATAAAAATAAGTTAGCGTGTTATTAGGTGCCGGAACTAGACTAACTCCAATTAAACTTACACTACCTATATTACTTTCAGATGGACAAGGAAGTGTAACTGAATTTACAACAATCGTCGGGGCTCCGTACTGATTACTTCCAGCTCCTCCGCCACCGCCAGCTCCTCCGCCACCTTCAGCTCCTCCGCCACCTCCAGCACCTCCGCCACCTCCAGCACCTCCGCCAGCTCCTGCTCCTGCTCCAGCTCCTGCTCCTGCTCCAGCACCTCCGTTACCACTACCTCCAACATTACTACAGATACCGTCAGTTGTTATAATTGTTATTCCAGCCAAAAATCCTGTACCATACCAAGGACCTTGTTGTGGAGTTTCTGATAAACTAGAAGTTTGAGTTTTAAATAATCTCATAACATTCGTAGTTAAAGGACATGGAGTTTGATTTGTTAACTGTATGTTACCATTTGTAATTACCTCATTAGTTGTCCAACCATTATAATCATTATCCCACTGTATTATCAATGAACTAACACCTAGAATTAAAGCATCTGCAGAATTACAAAGGTAAGTTGGTCTATAATTAACTAAATTACTAGTTTTATTAAATGTTAATCCAAATATTTGTCCACAGAAAGTAAATGAAAGACAAATAGAATTGATACAATCTCCAGTTACTCCAACAACACTAACGTTTACATTTGGGTCCAATCCAACCCAACCTGTCGTGGGAGGATATTCCGGATTGTAATTAACCACATCACCGGCAACTACCGGTCCCTCCATAACCCATCTTGGTGGGTTGAGCTCATCCCGCCAAATTACATCATATCCCTGTCCAGGAAAATTAATACTATCCCCCATATATGCTGGTATTCCGCTAGGAGAATAATAGATAGCTGTTAAGGTTGGGATGTCTGTCCCGCTACCGGATTGTATAGTATAACATACCTTTTGTGGTCCTGGTGTCAATATACAAGTGTGTTCAACTGTGTATTGTATATTAATACCGTCATTAACACCTGAGTCAGTAATAACAAATACATAGTTGCCAGGTTCTAAACCAGTCAAAGGGAAATTAATTAAATTTCCATCAGTATCTCTTACAGTATAAGGCGGTGTTCCTCCTTGTATATTTAATGTTGTAATTTCACCAAAAGGGGCACCATAAACAGGAGTACTCTGAGAGACACAAGAAATTACAGGTGGTGGTGCAGGGGCATCAAGTTTGCATTCAACTACTTGTACAAAATCGGCTTGAGCATCTGAAACCCTAAAACGGTATGTACCCTCAGGTATATTTTCTTTCATTAGATAAATGTTACCATCAGGTATTGGGGTCGATATATAAGTTTCTTCGTCTAAATCATAAAAAGAATATGGTACAGTACCTCCAATGACATATATACTCACAGAACCATTAGCATTATTTTCAAAATCGGGATTAACACTAACACAGTTAACAACCATTGGAAATAAAGTTTTCAGATAACAGTCGGTTCCAGTTGCAACTGAGCCTGTTCCAAATTGTGAGAGGAATATAGTTTCCTCGCTTGGGCAAGGATTGACAGCAACGCAAACTTCACAGGCGGTGTCCTCACCAACCGCCCCTTGCTGGGTCATTTCAAGTAGAGTATATACTGGTGGTGAGTAATTTAAAGCAGGTAAATTGACATATGTTGCACAAAAAGTTTCACCTTGGGCAGTCTGAATATAGTAAACCTCAAACTCAGAAACTGTAGCAGGTATCCCCTCTAAAAGAAAATAACTTGATGAATTACAACAATCTTGAAAACCTAATGCCATTACCTATAAATAACTGAAGTTTTATTTTTTTGTAGTCTTTTTATGTACTAGTTACACTATGTGTTGGAGTTGGGCTAGGTGTAGGTGTTATTGTAGGAGTTATTGTTGGTGTTGGGGTAGGTGTTGGTAAGATATAATAATTAAATGTTTCACATCCATTACCGTCAATTATCTTAACTATCAATTGATTAACTCCATAAAAAGTAGGAGGTAATGATATTATAATTGGATAAGATGGACTTGTTTCTGTTTGTATAAAAACACACTGATTTAAATTAATATCACATAAGTAGATATCAAATGGTGAAGTACCTGATATTGAATTTATTTGTATTTGACAAGCCATATTGTATAAGTATTACCAACATATGATTACGGCATATCCGTCTCCACCTCTTCCTCCATTTCCTCCTGTGACACCGGCACCTCCACCTCCACCACCAGAGCCAGGTCCTCCATTTCCTCCACTTCCACCTGTTCCTGTCCCATTTGAACCTCCTCCTGCTCCCCCTGTACTTATTAGTGGTTGATATGATGAAAACCCACCTTCACCTTCTCCTCCACCGGCAGTTCCTCCATTTATGGTTGGTACAAAAGCATTCCCAATAACTGAACCTCCAGAAAAGTTTGTGTTTGATGTGTTGGTACTTGCACCTCCACCACCTCCACTATTTAAAACTGTGTATGTTCCTGTATTTGGTGTAGGTGTAGCTTGAAAAGTGACATTAGTACCAACTGCTCCTGTATTTAGTCCTCCGGCAGAACCTCCTTGATTACCTATAAATAATGTTACGCCCAAACATGAGGGCGGAGTATTTGTAATAGAATTGGCACCTTGTCCTGAAGCCCCTGCTCTATCAGACCCCCCTGTCATAGCAGCACCTCCTGACGCTAAAAGTAATGTTTGAACTCCAGTTGAAGCACTTCCTCTTGTTGAATTAACATATGTTGCCCCTCCAGCTTGTCCCGCTCCACCACTTCCAGTTCCACCATTTCCTCCCGCACCAACTGTAACACCAAGACTATCACTTATTAAAGCCGCAGGGAGAATCAATCTTGATGTGTTACCTGAGGCACCTCCACCTCCTCCGTTTCTCGCACTTCCAGCCAACCCTGAAAGACCGGCAGCTCCTCCACTTCCACCACCTACAAGGTGAATATAAACCATAGAAATTCCTCTTGGTTTATGCCACATTCCAGATGCGTTAAAAATTTGTACATTTTGACTTTTGTCAGGTAAATTATATAAGTCCATATCACCAACAAGTTATTATTGCAAATCCATTTCCACCGTTTCCTCCGGCTCCACCGGCAGTGGTTCCAGCTCCACCTCCACCTCCACCTGTGGCAAATCCACCATCACCTCCTCTTCCTCCGGCTCCTCCAGTTGTGGTTCCACCTCCACCTGTTCCTCCAACTGAAAAAAGTGGAGCAAATGATGTAAAACCATTAACTCCATCACCACCATTACCACTAACCGAGTTTCCTACCCCACCAGGTAAAGTTGTTATTATTCCTTCTATTTCAATTATATCTCCACCTTTAAATCCTAATGACGCAGTTCTTCCTCCTCCACCTGTTGCCGAGTAAAAATTACCAGTCGATGCCGATATTGTGAAATCAACCGCAGCGGCACTTGAACCTCCGTTGGTTCCGGCTTGACCAACTGTTGAGGTTTGAGCTAGTCCTAAGTATCCCAACCTCCAAGATGAAACACCGGCTGGAGTACCAACAGCCCCTCCAGAACCTCCACTTGGTCCTCTATCTCCTCCTCTACCACCACTTGCAAAAACAATATACGAGTCTGAACCATTAAGGTTTGGTGATAATGAAATTGCACTATTACCCCCATCGCCTGCACTAGTATTAGACCCACCTCCGGCACTTCCTTTACCAATAAAAATATACAAATCATTTGGTAAAAATATTGCAGGTACTGTAACTCTTGCAAAACCTCCTGAACCTCCGGCACCTCCTCCGACAAAAGTTGCACTATTCGGTGAACCTCCTCCACCTCCACCTCCGGCGCCGGCAACTTCTATCATTACCATCACACACCCTTCAGGTTTTGTCCAAGCTCCGTTTTCTGTAAAAATCTGAGTTTTATATTTTGTATCTGCTAAATTATACATAAGTTTAATAACAAACTATTATCACCATTCCATTACCGCCATTACCTCCGGCTCCTCCGGCTCCTGTCGATGTACCTGTTCCACCACCTCCACCTCCAGACCCAATATTTCCATTTCCACCTGTTCCTCCATTACCTGAATTTACGGACGTATTACCATTACCACCACCTCCACTTCCACCCATAGATACAAAAGTATCAACTGTAATTCTTTGTATTCCTACGTTACCATTACTTCCACCCGTACTACCCCCTGCAATGGTTGGAATAAAAGTGGCAACTCCAGTTATTGCCCCTCCTGTACCCGCAGTATTTGTATTACTTGAACCTCCGGCTCCAGTCCCTCCACACAATAAAGTTCCACTCCCATATGTCACGGCGGTCGCATTACCGCCAGGTGCCCCTGCGGTTCCTGACTGCCCCGCAATAGATGTAAAAACACCTGTTGTAGATAACTTTTGGTTGGCTGCGACTGAAGCGGCATTAGTTCCCGCAGTACCAGCACCTCCAGAACTTGCCGAACCTCCTCCAGCACCTCCTCCTGTTGCCCTTGCAATTACAAAATTAGCACCACCATCCTTATATGCTTCAACATAAGTTACCCCACCTGAAGTTCCACCGCTTTGTGTTACACCTCCTTGACCCCCTTCACCCACTGTTATATGTAATTCATCAGGAATTAAATCTGCGGGTAAAATTACATTATATATTGCTCCGCTAGCTCCTCCACCACCGGCACCTCCAGTTTGGTTTGAAACTCTTGTAAATCCACCGCCTCCTCCACCACCGGCTCCGTAACATCCAATAAAAACCATAGATATTCCTGAAGGCTTTCGCCAAACACCCGAGGTATAAAAAATTTGGGTTCTATAATCAGTATTTGCTAAGTCAAATAAATCCATAATTAAGGCGTACCCCAAGATGGAAATGGGGGATTTGTATCAGTTATAAAGTATCCATAATTATCCACAAGTTCCAAAGTATTACCGTCTAAGTCAGTCAATCTTTGAACATAACCTTCATATATTTCTTGGTACCCTTCTAATACAGGTGAACCATAATCAAATTCTATTTTATAGTAAATCATTAGTAGTCTCCTCCTATAATTGTTGCTTTGAATCCTGCAGCAACGGCTGTACCTAATGTAACATAAATTACATACCCAGCGGGTAATGCAAAACCAAATGGTAATTCATAGTTTATTGCTGCGGCAACTTGTGAAAGAGTATTTGCGGCTAAAGTGATTTCATCCCAAAGAGTGTTGTTTGCGGCGGTTCCTGTTGTTGAACCATTATTAATCCAAACACGGGCAACGGTTGCAACATTTGTTCCCAAATGTCTGAATCGTATTCTTTGGATATAACTTCCGTTTGTTCCTCCTGTAAAAATTGCATATATTGTCCCTGATGTTAAATCAGTTGTTGTGTTAGCTGCGGTGATAGCCCCACTGCTCCATTGAGCGTCTCCTGCGATGCTAAATATGGGTTGGTTATTTGCTGGCACGTTATTATATTTTTTTTAGTTTTATTATAAAAAGTTAAAATTATTTGCTGTAGTGTAAACAGTTCCCAAATTAACTGAACTTGTTCCTCCACTTGCCGTTGAATTTATTGTTACATTTCCTGTTCCACCTGTCGGTGAAATTGTTATATTTGTACCCGCAATTATTTGGGTGACTCCACCACCGCCTCCTGTAGCGGCACTAAACACAAGTGTATTTGTTGCTGCGGATGTTATGGTTATATTAATACCACTGAAGTTTAAATCTGAACTATTTGAACCCGCACTGAATTGTGTTGCCCCGTTAACTTGGATGTTCTTAAATATGTTTTGTGATGAACCTTTGTCGGTATTAATAATTTCTATTGTTCCCGTGCTTGAATTACCTGACAATCCTGAGCCAGCAGTTACTGAACTAACCGCACCACCTCCTCCTGTGGCAGCACTGAACACAAGTGTATTAGTCGCCGCAGATGTTATGGTTATATTAATACCACTGAAATTAATGAAATTATTTGTATCGCCCGAAAACTGAGGCGTACCATTAATTTGTGCCGAATTAAATGACGGTAAATTTTGATAGGTATTGGCTGAGAATGTGCTAGCGGATAACCCTCCTGTAAAATTAGCCTGACTTGTAAATGTTGATGTTCCTGTTACAGATAGTCCGTCTTGCACATTAAGAGGGGATAACATATTGACAGGTGAACATCCACTTATATTTGTAACAAAAAATGTTGTGACACAATTTGCTGATGAACTGCCTGGTAGATTCTGATATGTCGTTGCAGATATTGTATTTGCAGTTAAACCTCCCGTAAAGTTTGTTGCCCCTGATACTGTTCCTCCTGTAAATGTTGCTGGTGGTAAATTAAGGTAAGTAGTTGCAGATATTGTATTTGCGGTTAACCCACCTGTAAAATTAGTTGCACCTGTTACAGTTCCTCCTGTAAATGTTGCGGATGGTAAATTGTAATAAGTTGTAGCCGACACGGCACTCATTTGGAATGTTCCCCCACTTGTAATCGTCGCCCAAGTAGTATTGTTTGTTGTAAAATTTAAACTATTACCCGAACTATAATATATTCCGTTATTTGCCATTTCTTAAATTATTTGAACCCATCCACTTGTTTTATAAATATACAAACCTTCATTATCGTCAGTTACAAAAAGCATAAGCCCAATAGGTGGAGTTGATATTAAGTCTCTTTGTACTTTTGTCATTCTTGGAAATAGAACACCTTGACTTGTTGATGCAATTTCTATAATTGCCGCAGCATTTGGATTGGATGTTCCAATACCAACTTGACCTGATGAATAAAATGTGTTTGCGGTTAATCCGCTTTGGAATATTGTTCCTCCTGTTACGGTTCCCCCACTTAATGGAAGATACTCTTGATTTTCTAATTCGGAATATGATTCCCAATAACTTCCATTCCACTGCCAACTATATCCACCAAATGAATATATTTGACCGACAGTTGGGTTATTTGGAAAATTTATTGCCATATTTTATATATAGATATTATGATGCATTTATAGTAAAAGTTATTCTTGACTCTGTTGAATCTCCGGCGGAATCTGATGAAAAACCAATAGTTAAGAAATCTGTGCAAGCTGAAAATTCTGCCCCTGAAGTTTTGGGTATTTGATATGATAAATTAAAACAATACAATCCATTGGAATCAAAAGCATTATCCGTGACTCCTGATGATACTATTGTAATACCATCTCTACGTACATTCGCACAATCAAAACGATATAAATAAACTCCGAAATCACATTTTGTGGTATCACCTGAACCATCAAGATAAGCCATTCCGCAAATATCAATAGTTTTATCTTGTAAAATATTAATGGGTAAAGGAATTCCACAATTAATATTCGGATATACAAAACTTGTATCTGTCAAATCCCAAGTACTACTATTCCACCCATATATTGAATTTCCAACATAAATTGAACTATCAGGAACAATTACTAAAGAACTTGAGGCTATCAAAGTTGTTGCATCTATTCTAACATTCCCAGTTCCACCAGTCGGTGATATCGATATTCCGTTTCCGGCGGTAATCTGTGTAACACCACCTCCTCCACCTGTGGCCGCACTAAAAACTAAAGTATTTGTTGCCGCAGAAGTTATAGTTATATTAATTCCACTAAAATTTAAAAAGGTACCTGTATTAGCTGAAAATTGTGTCGTATTATTTATTCTTACCGATTGAAAACTACTTGGTAAATTTTGATAAGTTGTTGCGGATATTGTATTTGCAGTCAAACCATTTGTAAAGTTAGTCGGTCCAGTTACAGTACCTCCTGTAAAAATGGAAGTTCCTCCACCTCCTCCTGAACCACAACATATTTGTATCCATTGTTGTGAATCTCCATCATTAATATAAACTAATTCATCTCCTGTAATAGTATTAAACCATCTGTCCCCACTAATAAATGTGGACCCTGAAGGTGTTGACCCTGTTACATAGTAAGTTAATCCACTTACATTTGTCGCACCTGTAAATATAATTGTAACCGCCCCAGTTGATGAATTTGCCGATAATCCATTTCCTACAGTAATACTTGTAACTCCCGAAGATGGAGTTGCTGCAGACACTGGTCTCCAAGTAGCATTACCAAATGCATCACAAGTCATTACATATCCAACTTGCTCGCCAGCCCCTGAATATGTAAAACCTCCAGTAACAGTTAACCCCGATTGAAATATTGGATTAACAGGAATTGTTCCACCTATTCTATATATTAACCCAGTTGTTGTATCAGATTGTAAAACATAATTGTAACTATCTTTAATTAACTGGTTTGAAATGTCTGACATTATAAAATTTTAAGAAAATTATCTTAACTATAAATAGTAGAATATATCATATCATCTGAATCCAACCTGAAGCTTTATAAACATATACTCCGTCGCTTCCGTCAGTTTGATAAACCATATACCCAATGGTCGGAGTTAATCCTGTTCTTGTTGCCTCAGTCATTTGTGTTAGTCCACTAAAAACGGAGC
>Ga0209617_10000736_pt1 | contig 14848 bp, 10 predicted proteins | sample LakEriepJuly2011_2_FD_187459 | JGI IMG/M metagenome (GOLD analysis project Ga0209617, IMG submission 187459) | Freshwater microbial communities from dead zone in Lake Erie, Canada - CCB epilimnion July 2011 (SPAdes) (version 2) | ecosystem: Environmental > Aquatic > Freshwater > Lentic >... | reverse complement strand
AAATCGGTCAAGGCTCGCCGACGGGCCACTTCCAGCCGAGCCTGACGCAACGCGGGAGCGTCGGCCAGTCTGCTGGCTTGCTGGTTCATGAACGCTGGGTTGAGCGCGACGGTGCTGTCAACCAAGGGCGCCCAGTTGATGGGCGCCAGGTCGGAAGCAGACTGGCCCATCAAGCTACCAAGGCGTTGCTGGGCCACGCGCCACTCGCTTCGCGCCTGGAGCAGCTCGACATCCACGGACGCTTGAGCCACCTTGGCGCGTGTTTCCTCCACCGGAGAGACCTTGCCAGCCTGAACGCGCTTGGAAACGGCCAGGGAGGCCCGAGCGGCCAGCTCCGACGACGCTTGAGCCAGACGCACGCGCTCTTGAGCGATGGCTGAGGCAAAGAATGCCTCAGTGACATCGGCGCGCACTTGGGCACGCCGGGCCTGCCATTCGATACCGACCTGAGTCTGGGCCAGTTGTGCGGCCGACACGCGTGCGGCACGCTTGCCCCCCAGCTCAATTGGCTGGGCCAGTTGTACGGTGGTTGTGCGCGTCTGCGCCCTGGTGTCTTCCATCAGGGTCTGCAGTTCTGGATTGGGGCGCGCGCCAGCCTGGATCACCGCGCCTTCGCTGGCCTGAAAGTCCTGCTGTGCAGCGCGCAACTCCGGGCTGTGTTGTAACGCCAAGGCCATGGCCTGAGCCAGCGTCAGCGCAGGTGCCGGGGCATCTGCGCGGTGCTCTGGCAAATGCCCAGCCTGCGCGGCCTCTTTGGGCTCAGTCAAAACTTGGGAGTGGACTTGCAGCGGAAAAACCGCCGTCGTCAGTGTGGTCAGTGCCGCCAGCGGCACCCATAGCCTGTGCATCGAATTCTCCGGGTTGTAGACACAACGAGGGTGAGTTCGACAAGCCGGTACACGCCAGCAGGCGCGTCGCCTCAACAAGAAACCATGAAGGGTGGACCGTCTCGCCGAATCAAAGCGAGACTGACCAGTTGGGGCGTTCAATCCTGGGGGGATCCAGGTACTGGTACGCGCGAGGCACGACAGCATTGAGCTGCTGCCCGTGAGCGGCATTTGGCAACACGCTGATGCCAGAGGGCAGCAAGTGGGCGCCGCACAAGTGGCCAGCACAGCCACAATCGCGATCAGCCTGCTGTTTGCCTTTGGCCAGCTTCTTCACGGCGTCCACACCCGTTTGATTCAGGTGCCCGTGGTGGCCAAAATGCGGCGCGTGCTGCCCTTGCTCATCCTGGCAATAGTTCGCCGCCACCGTCCAACTGAGTTGAAGCGGCAGCACGAACATCAAGAGGATGGCGATCCAGCGGCGCATGGGTTTGAGTATATCGAGCAAAGTTGATGTGTTCTTGATCCGGTGCCCAGGGTCAATTTCAATTGGCGGTCGTTTTAGCTCTGAGCAAACGCAAGCCGTTCGTCACCACCAGCAAACTGGCGCCCATGTCTGCAAACACCGCCATCCACATGGAGGCATGGCCAAACACGGCCAAGATCAGGAAGACCGCCTTGATGCCCAGGGCCAGCGAGATGTTTTGCCACAGCACGGCATGGGTCTGGCGCGACAAGCGAATCAGTTCGGGGATGCGGCGCAGGTCGTCGTTCATGATGACCACGTCGGCTGCCTCCATGGCAGTGTCGGTGCCCGCGCCACCCATGGCGATGCCAATGTCGGCCTTGGCCAGCGCTGGCGCATCGTTGATGCCATCGCCTGTCATGGCGCTCAAGCCGTGCTGCTGGCGCAGGCTCTCGATGGCCTGCAGCTTGTCTTGGGGCAGCAGGCTCCCTCGGGCCTCGTCAATGCCCGCCTGGGTCGCTATGGTCTGGGCTGTGGCGCGGTTGTCGCCCGTGAGCATGACGGGGTACACGCCCATGGCCTTCAACTCGGCCACGGCCTGGCGTGAAGAATCCTTGATGGTATCGGCCACGGCAAACAAGGCGAGCACACCCTCGTCGCTTGCCAGCAAGGTCAGACTGCATCCCGCTTGTTCGTGCGTCTGCAACTTGGCTTCCAACTCGGGGCTGCATTGCCCTCGCTCTTCGATCAACCGATGGTTGCCCAGCACATAGCTCGTGCCTTGATGCCTGGCGCGTACACCTCGGCCGGGCAGTGCTTCAAAGCTGTCCAACTCCAAAGCCTTCAAAGCATCAAGAGCCAGCCCGCTGGCGATGGCTTGGGATACCGGATGGTCCGAACGGAATGCCAGGCTACCCGCCAACTGGGCGATGGCCTCACGGTCACCCTTAAGGGGCTCCCATGCCACCAGCTTGGGCTTGCCCTCAGTGATGGTGCCTGTCTTGTCCAGCGCAATCGCACGCAGTTTGCGTGCTTCCTCCAGGTAGGTGCCGCCCTTGATCAGGATGCCCCGTCGCGCGGCCGATGCCAGGGCACTGACCACCGTCACTGGGGTTGAGATCACCAGGGCGCAGGGGCAGGCGATGACCAGCAAAACCAGCGCCTTATAAAGCGACTGCATCCAGCTCAAGCCCATCAACCAGGGCGTGAGCGCCGCCACGGCCAGCGCGATCACAAAGACAGCGGGCGTGTACACCGCCGAAAAGCGGTCAACAAAACGCTGGGTGGGGGCCCGGGTGCCTTGGGCTTCCTCGACCGCATGGATGATCCGCGCCAAGGTGGTATCTGACGTCACAGCGGTGACCGTGAAGGTCAACTCTCCCGTTTCGTTGATGGTGCCAGCAAACACCGGGTCACCTATGCCTTTGTCAACCGGGATGCTCTCGCCGGTGACCGGTGCCTGATTGATGGCGCTGTTGCCTTGGGTGACTGTGCCGTCAAGAGGCACACGTTCACCAGGACGAATGCGCACCAGGCTGCCTAGGGCGACCCGGTCGGCAGCGACCACAGACCATTGGCCATCTGCTAGCTGAACCGTCGCCTCCTGAGGAGCCAGATCCAGCAGGCCCTTGATGGCATTGCGGGCTTTGTCCACGGATTTGGCTTCGATCAATTCAGCAATGGCATACAGGGCCATCACCATCGCGGCCTCAGGCCACTGGCCGATGACAAAGGCACCAGAGACAGCCACGGTCATCAGGGCGTTGATGTTGAGCTTGCGTTGCGCCAGGGCTGACAAGCCCTTGCGGTAAGTGTCCAAGCCAGCCAAGGCGATGGCGATAGCGGCGACCGCCAGACCCAGGGCCTTGAGCATGGCAGCCTCTGGTGCGAAAAAGCCTATGACCTCCGCCAGGACAGCACATCCCAGCGCCAGGGCCAGCCTTGTTCCGCCATGTCCGTTGCCATGAGCATTCCCCTCGGACTCAACGGCGCCAACGCCCGCCTCGGCGGCCAGTGGGAATGGCTGAGGATCGAAACCTGCCTTGCGGATTGCGTCCAGCACCAGTGGCAAGGACTCGTCCAAAGCGCTGATGCCCAGCGTCCTGGCACCAAGCTGAAACCGCAGTGCCTTGATGCCCGGGACCGCATCCAAGGCACGACGGATCTCTGCTTCTTCGGCCGAGCAATCCATGGTGGCAATGCGAAATGTGCGCCATCCCGAAGTTTGCGACTCGATTGGAGGCACCAACACTGCGATCGATCCTGTGCATCCACAACCCTGGCTGTCACAGGCCGAGGTGCTGCTTGCGCTTGTCGTGGTGCTGCTGGAGGCGAATGGCGTCGTCATGGTTCATATTAGAAACCCTGTAGTAGGTGTAGAGTCAAGCGGTATGGCGAAATGCCCTTTGGCTGCTTTACCAACAGGAGTGCTCCATGAAAATCGGTGACCTGTCCGCTCAGACCCACACGCCTGTGGAGACGATTCGCTTTTATGAGCGAGAAGGCTTGTTGCCCGAGCCCGACCGTACCGCAGGCAATTACCGTATCTATGACGCTCACCACGTCGAATGCTTGGCTTTCATTCGCCGTTGCCGGTCGCTGGACATGGCACTCGGCGAAATCCGGTCGCTGCTGACGCTCAAAGAGGCCCCCAATGAAAGTTGTGAAGCGGTCAACCTTGTACTGGATGAACACATCGCGCATGTCGTGCAGAGAATCCAAGAGTTGAAAGCGCTTCAAAAGCAATTGGTATCACTGAGGGGGCAATGTGCTCAAGCACGGGATGTGGCGCATTGCGGCATTCTGAACGGTCTCAGGCAAGGCGGAGCCGTCCCCCAGCCAACAGGCCATCAACACGTCTCTTTGACCCACGGTCGACGCCGATGATCGGTGTCAGAGCGGCTGTACAACTGAGTTCAAGACGAAGATGGCCTCGATTGAAAGAACCGCCTATCCACGCTTTCCAAGGCTGCTCACGCTCAAGGATGTTCAGACTTCGTTCACACCCCGGCAAGACGAGGTGGAGTGGGCAACGAAGTTCGCACGCAGCGCGGATGGTCGCCTGGCTTTACTGGTCCAACTCAAGTGCTTTCAGTACCTCCGGCATTTCCCGGCCATCGAATCCATTCCCGGAGAAATCGTTGAGCATGTGTCTGCATCCTTGGGCATGGTGCCTACCCAAGAGGTTGCTTACAGCAGTTCAACAGCCCTGTATCGCCACCACAAGGTCATACGCGAACTGCTAGGGGTTGAGCCCTACACCGATGCGCAAACTCGCCCTGTGGCCATCGCATTGGCACACAAGGCTGCCGCCATCGTTGAAACGCGGGTGGATATCATCAACTGCGTCATCGAAGACCTGATTCGGCAGGGCCATGAATTGCCAGTGTTTCGCACATTGGATGACATCGCGGAGGAAGTCCATGCCGATGCTCAGACGGCATTGCACCTTCAAATCGAAGCACAACTGACCGAGCCGCAGCGGCAGTGGCTTGACAAGTTGTTGGTGACAGATCTGCCCGTTCGGCGCACCCTCTACAACCAACTCAAGCGAGCAGCCAAGAAGACCTCACGCCAGCATCTGGACTTGTTGCTCGACCAGGTGAAATGGCTCGATACCTTGCCAGCATGCGACGATCTGCTCAGTACCGTGCCGACCACCAAGCTCAAGCATATGGCCGAGCGGGCAGCAGTGCTGGACGCTGGTGACCTCAAAGACTTCACCGCGCCCAAGCGACACACGCTGATCCTGGCGCTGATTCGTCAAATGCGCGTGCGTGCCCGAGATGACGTTGCGGAGATGTTCATCCGCCGCATCGGTGCCGTGCACAAGCGGGCGCGGGAGGAGCTTCAAAACCTGCAGGCAAGACAGCGCGAACTGAGCGAAGCCTTGGTGGCCACGCTCGAAGACGTTCTGGACATCCTGGCTGAAGAGCATGACTGCGCGACCACAGGCCAGATGGTTCGTCAGTTGCTGGCCCCCAATGGCGATGTCGATCAACTGCGCGCCGATTGCGAAGCCATTCGCGTGTGGAGTGGCAATAACCATCTTCCGCTCATCTGGAAACCCTTCAGCTCTTGGCGGCCCGCGATGTTTCGCATGGTTCATGCGCTGGAGTTCGAGGCAGCGACGCAAGACAAGCGTCTGCTCAATGCGCTCGCCGTGGTCATCGCCAATGAACACAAGAAAGCCGAGTGGGTCGAGGACGATGTGGACATGTCATTCGCCTCTGAGCGCTGGCGCAAGCTGGTGCGCCGATCGCACGGCTTGGGCAATCCCACGAATCGCAGATTCCTGGAGGTCTGTGTCTTCAGCCATCTGTGCAGCGACTTGCGTTGCGGAGACATCTGTATCGACGGATCGGAAGCCTTTGCCGACTACCGACAACAGTTGCTGACCTGGGACCAGTGCAAAGACAAGTTGACCGAGTATTGCGACAGGCTTGACCTGGCAACCACGGCGCAAGCCTTCGTTGGGGATCTGAAGGCCCAGTTGGAAGAAACCGCACAACGCGTGGACAAGGCCTTTCCTCAACACGCAGGTGACGTGGTCATCGGAAGCAACGGCGAGCCGACCTTGCGCAAAGTCATGGCCAGGGATGTACCTGCATCGGCTGTTGCGCTGCAAGCGACCATTGAGAGCCGTACACCTACACGCAACTTGCTGGACATCCTGGCCAACATCGAGCATTGGACTGGCTACACCCGTCACTTTGGTCCGCTGTCTGGTGATGACCCGAAGCTAAAGCAGGCCCGCGAACGCTACCTGTTGACCGTATTCGCAATGGGGTGCAATCTGGGCCCGACGCAGGCCGCACGTCATCTGTCCAATGGTGTGACGCCGCACCAGTTGTCTTATGCCAACCAGCGCCACATCAACCTGGACCAACTGGACAACGCCTGTCGCGACCTGACTGAGTTGTACCTCCGGCTTGACCTGCCCAAGATCTGGGGAGAGGGCAAGAAGGTGGCCGCCGATGGTACCCAGTACGATTTCTATGACCAGAACCTGCTGGTGGGCATGCACTTTCGCTACAAGCGCATGGGTGCGGTGGCCTACCGGCACGTCGCCGACAACTACATTGCGGTTTTCCGGCACTTCATTCCACCTGGTGTGCTGGAGGCCATCTATGTCATCGAGGGTTTGATGAAAGCTGGGTTGTCTGTGCAGGCTGATGCCGTGTACTCGGATACCCATGGACAGTCTGAAACGGTGTTCGCATTCACCCATTTGCTGGGAATTACATTGATGCCGCGCATTCGCAACTGGAAGAATCTGCGCTTCTATCGCCCACACAAGGGCGTGCGCTACAAGCATATCGACAGGCTCTTCACCGACACCGTGGACTGGAAAATCATCGAGGACCATTGGCAGGACCTGATGCAGGTGGCCATCTCGATCCAGGCTGGCCGCATCGCGTCGCCGATCCTGCTGCGCAAACTCAGCCACGAGGGCCGACACAACAGGTTGTTTGCCGCTGCGCGCGAGCTGGGCCGCGTGCTGAGAACCATCTACCTGCTGAAGTGGATCTCCAACAAAGAGATGCGCCAGGAAGTGAGCGCCACAACCAACAAGATCGAGTCATACCACGCATTCACGAAGTGGCTGAATTTTGGAGGGGACGTGATCACAGAGAACGATCCCAGCGAGCAGCAAAAACGTCTGCGGTACATTGACTTGGTCGCCTCCGCGGTGATTTTGCAAAACACCGTGGACATGATGCGCGTTCTACAGGGGCTGCATGACGCCAGCGAGCATGGCGATCCCGCCGATGTGGAGTACCTCAGCCCTTACATGACTGCTTCGATCAAGCGGTTTGGCAACTACCATCTGGACTTAAAGCGTGCTCGCGAGCCGTGGCTGAAAGAAGCACTGTTTCAAGAGGTGGCCCAACGGGCGAGGGCAGCAGCGCAAAGTACCGAAGGCAGTCAGCACCCATGAGGTCATGCCTCAAATCACATATTCATAAACAGCATAAGTAAGTTATCTTTTAGTTGTTTTTCGCTTATGTGCTATTTCTGGCCTTATCCCGGCTGACTCCCCAAACCCACCAGCGGCCTTCCACCCACGGATCTCAATGAGCTTGCTCAGGAGGTGTTGCTGGGGCGACCTGGCGATGCAGCTCTGCCTTGCAACCTCACCGATCAGTGGCTCGACCTCATCAGCAGAGACCTCGATGTTTGCCTCGGGGACTTGGACGCAGATAGCGAGACGCCGTCAAAGTCGCACTTGGCGGCGCCGCTAGCGTTGATTGTCCACTTGCTGTTTGCGAAGCAGGGCGGCGCACAGGTGAAGTTGGCCTTTGAGGAGCTCGATCAGTACCTGATCGATCTGAGAATAGAGGTGGCCTTGGAGCAAGTAACTCGAAGGACGAACTTCTCAGCGAGCCGGGCAACCGTACAAACGATATTCACGAAGCGCACGGTCGAGTTTGAGAACACGGCAGGATGACGTCGTCACGATGGCTGAAGCTCGCCAAAGTCTTGTGCTCACTTCTTGTTCAGGCTGAGCACGTTCTGAGGGGCGGGTAGGGCGCCCTGGCTATGAAGACGATCCCTGATCTCAGTATGTGCTTCGTAGAACTTCAATAGCTTGGCAGTTCCTCCAATCTCAGCGACAGCTTGGATCATGGCCAGGTGGCTGGCGATCCTGGCTGCTTCGTTGGCTTCCAAATGCTGGATACGCTCCTCCAACGCTTGAAGCTTTTCCGCTGCAACAGCCGTTCCGGTCTTCTTCACCGATGCTGCGATTCGACGGATCTCGCCCTGCTTTTGAATGGCCTCATCCAGCAAAGCCTTGCGGCCAACATGCCGAGTGATGTCCGAAGCGCTGTTCAGCGAAGGGTGCAGGCGTGCGACGCCCCGAGCCGTGATGTCTTCATCACGATCAAGCATCATCTGCAAGACTTGCCGCAGCTCGTCATGCGAAGGGTCTTTTGCCTTACGTGCCATGGAGAACACTCTCGCGGGTTGCTGAAAGAGACAGGTCCTGCCCATCGGGGAAGGGGGCTTGGCCGGGCAGGGCGGCCATGAGTTTCTCCACGCCTGCAATCCGTACCGATGCATGCGCAATTTGGTTTGCTCGACCCACAGAGCCTTCAGGTCGAGCCATTGCGTGCTCAAGAGCGACCTTCAATCGACCATGCAACGTCAGGATGTTTTTTTGGTGCTCAGGCAGGTTCGTCGCTGACAGATGGCGGCAGCCCGTGAAGCACTCCAAGTGTTTAGGGCAGGGGTCTACGGTGAATGAATTCAGGCAAGTGCCATATGGCGTCGCGTGGAAGCCATCAGCTTCTGCGGCAAGGAACTGCAAGGCTGCCATGTCGCCTTCATCGGCTTGGATGCGCTTGAACTCACGAACGATTGGGCCATTCGCTCGGCCGATCTGGATCATCTTGGCGACGGTCGCGGCCTTGCTTTCGCCGATCATCAGCTCCCACTCGTCAGGCAACGAGACTTGATCCAGCTCTACAGCAAGACTTCTGTGGTCGTACTCGTAGCTTTGGGCCACACTGCGCCGGTTGAAGCGCTTTGTGATGATGGTGTCCGCCACACCAAGCCGGAATAGCTCAGTGTTCTGAAGGTGGCGGAATGAATGGGATTTGATGCTCAGCGAACGATCCTCCTCGGTACGCCCATAGATGGCGAACAGAGATCGATCCTTCAATGCGTCAGACCCCAGGGCAACTTGAAGCAAAGCGGAGTCCGCGATGCCTACCGAGAAGGTCAAGTTGGGATCAAGCACCGTTTGGCCGCGCCCCGCGCCCACCGCCCTTTTGGGCATGAGGAAGAGCATTTGCCAAGGTTCGATCGTTTCACCGTTGTCCAAAGTCAGTGGCGTGAGATCGGAGAGTTTGGTTGGAAGATGCTCTTTGATATAGGACTCCACTTCACCCACCCGGAGGTACGTACCTTGAACACCTCGTGTGGTGACGGTACCTCCATCCGTATCTAGGGGCACCAGCCCGTCCTTCCTGCGCTCCGGCGAAAAGTATCTGCTGATCGCTACAGTCAGCGCCGACGCAGGACGCTGCAGATGAGGCAAGTTGAGAAGCTGCGATGCGTCAAAGGTTTCTGCGTACCGTGCGAGGCACTCTTCAACGCCATGGGGGAGGGGGTCTCGAACCCACACCGCATTGCCCGTCAGCCGGACATACATCTCCACCGAGTCGACGAGCTGATCAGGCCGATACATCGGAAAAATCCGCCCCGACTCGTACTGGCTTTTCAGCGTTTGCCTCAAGGGCTCTGTAAGTCGAACGACTTCGTTCAAGGTCGCCTCTAGTTCGTCCCTGAACAGCAATGGCACAAACTGCGTGGACTCATACAGTCGGACGCTATCTTGCTTCTCAGCAAAGTGCCGAATCATGAGGGCTTCCGAAATGCCTCCGGCTTCACCGGCAGGGCGGCCGTCTTGCTTGACATAGCCTCGGGTCCTTTTCCAGTCCAAGGGCAGCGACGCAACCTCGTTGATGCGAAGCCCCGTCATGAGAAGGACTTTGATCATGGCAAACCGGAGCGCGTCATTCAAAGTCTGCGGGCGCTCAGTAAAAACGATCCTGATGATTTCCCAAAAGGCCTTTCTATCAGGGAGCTTCTCTGCCGATTTTCGATCCGCAAGATGTTCTGGCTGCTCAGCCTCTCGTTTCGCGAATTTCGCTCTCTGTTTTTTTTCTGCCGCAGGCCGACCAACCAGAGCAGAAAGTGGGCATGCATCGAACAAGTGAAGGGGGTCAATCAAGCTGCCAAGCAAGCCTCGGATAACGATTGATCGACCACATGACGGTTGATCGAGATCTGACATCTCACATGCAGCTTGCACGTCATCAGCGTTAACCTCCCAGGGCTCCTTTTCGCATGCAGTCGCGAGGTAGCGCAATGCCCCGCTCATGGAGGCCACGTACCCAACGCTCTTACGGCGAACCAAAATATGTTCGACTGTCACCGCTTTTATCAGATCCTGCCATGCGGAGGGTACCGGCTCGGCTTGATACGCTGGCACTCGTCCCTTCTTCACCGCAACCCGCACGTGGGCGTCCTCGACTTTTGTGAACGTTCTCAGCACTGCTGGCGAAGGCCTCCCATCTTTAGCCATGGCACGCAGATCCCAGGCCATACCTGGAAGCGCCACCCCTGAATCGTCCATCGCAATATTCCAGCTGAATCCAGCCTGCTCAGCTACAAGCGTACACTGGTTGACGAATTCAAGGAAATTTTTATTAATCGCTGAATGGGCGGCGCCTGTTACTAATTCAATGAATTCAGGCATTGCTATGCTCCCGTAGGTCTTCTATCACTGCCTGCACCTCTGCGATGGTCCTTTGCAACTGAAGGTAGGCAGGGGAATTCATGTCACCATGACCACCTTCCTTGAAGAACAGCACGATACTTCGAAAATCTTTCAAAACCTGCTCATGCAAAGACATATCCCGAACAGGCATGAACTTTGGGCAGCCGTAGCAGGCCGTGATCGGGTTGTAAGGGCAACTAGTCTGCCCAGATGAGCATCCACCGATCCCCGATATTGGAATCCCATGAGGAACACCAGCCACTTGGTTATCTCCACGCAGCGATGCCAGTTCATCTTGGTCAATGAACTTTCTTTCAGCAATCTTGACCACTGTTTGATAAATCTCTGAGGCACCCAAGGCCTTATTCACCAACTCTGCCTGGTTGGCAGATGCTTGAAAGTACACCAGGCCAGTCTTGAGAGAAGAGTGCCCCATGGCAGCGGCAAGCTCCTCCTGAGATGCTCCGGCATCGACCATCCGCTGAGCCAGCGTGTGTCTTAAGTCGTACGCCGTGATCCTCGCGCCCGGCACGATTCGCCCCAAGACCTCGGTGACGGCGCAGCTTATGTCGACCCTGTTTGTGAATCCAAACAAGAACGCTTCGGGAGATGCCCCTGCGTTTAGGTTTTCCAATGCTCCAAACAGCGCAGCCCACTCGCGGCGGACCTTTCTGACCAAAGGTAGTCTTGAAAGTTCTTCATCGCGTTGCTTAATCATCTTGAACGTGATGTGGGCCGTTTGGCTTCCATCCTCCGGATTCGCTCGCACCCGCAAATCTCGCCGCCGCACCATGCCGAGCTGCTTCGGACGCATACCAAATTGGTACGAACACGTCACCAAGCACGCCTCTTGGAGCTCAGCTAGAGAAAGCAATGAAGCTCTGCTCGACATGTCATCCAACCACCGAATCAGTTGTGCTTCTTCATGAATGGACAAGAAGCATTCGCCGGATCTGACGCCTGCATAGAAGTCACGACTGGCCCCCGCCAGTCCATGAGATGCTAGATCCGCGTGCAAGGGGGTCCAGTTAATAAAATTCAAACGACAGAGAAAGGCCAGCAAGACTTTCAGCGTCGCAAGTTCTTCAGGGCCATAGGATAGAATCATTCGATTCCAGATGGAGCGAGCCTGCATCGGCTTCGCCATGGCGAGCTCTTCCAAGTCACACGGGGCAATTCGAAGAAAACTGCGATATCGAGCAAGCACTGTATTGGGTGACAAGCTCTGGATTGCAGTAAGCAGATATGTCCTCAGAAGAGGCCGCACCCTCTCATTTATCCGATGAAACTGAACATACAGGACGCTCCCGGACACATGAAGAGGCGCCTGGGCATCAGATTCCGAAACCTTAATTGTTCTCGTGATTTCGTCGTAATCATCTTCATACTGAATGATCTTGGGCAATTCCGGCAACTTCGCCAAGGCGTCGAGAAATGGATCGAATTTGGATGAAGGACTTTTATTCATTTTCAATAGGGCAATGACCGGAGCAGTGTTAGCCGGCTGTCGAGTTCGTCGTTCCAGCTTTCATTGAGGCGCTCGTCTAATGCGGCTTTGGCATAGTGAAGTGGCATCACAGACGATCGAGCCCAGCCAAAGAAACTTCTGAGTTGCGCCATTGCCTGTTCGGGAGACTGGCCAGTTGCAATGAGCTGCTTCATGCGCAGCACTGCGCAGGTATGCCGAAGTGCGTGGGCAGTCAGGTTTAGCGCGCCTGTTTGTTGAAGAAGCGCCGTCCGGCTTTCCTCTGAGAGGCACTCTGTGATCTTCTGAAAGATCTTGCTGACACCTTCAAGTGAAAGAGGTTGTCTTCTGGCGCTGCTCAGCAGGTACGGATGATTGACCTTGCCACGGTAGTTTTCCAAGTAGGTTTGCACGACGTTTGCAGTGGTTCCCGAAATGGGAAGCACTCTGACCGAGTCCACCGTTTTCAGGCTTGGCGCTTCTGCACGTGGGTCATCTTCAGGAGCGTTGTTCGGGATCTTCAACATCCACCGAAGCTGACCATTTCTCGGGTCCACCTCAGCCCGTATCGAGTCGGCCCGGAGCACGAGAGCTTCGCCTCGGCGGAGGCCTTGATACAGAAGCAACGTGACAAGACAGAACACACGCCACTGCGATGACTCACCAGAGAAAGGGTTTGAGCTGCTGCCAGGAGCAATCAAGTCCAGGAGTTCTGCAATGACTTGCCTTGGTACCGCTCGTACTTGAGCTGTCCCGCGCTTCTTTTTGGGTCTCAAGCCTAAGTAGAGCTTGTCGAGCCTAGACACTTGCAGGTGAACGTGTTCCAAGCTTGTTCGAGCCTGCGGATTCTTTGAAAGCCGAAGACAGGTGTCCCGAGCAAAGTGAAAGGCGGTGTTCCAGCGGTTTAGTACCTGGCTCGATGGCTCCGGGGCGTTCCGCAGGGCAATGAAGAATGACTCCAACACGTTCTCAAGGTCGGCGAACTCAAGGCTGCCGAGAACGTCATCTAGTTGAAGACCGGTGCGCTCTGCATGCTCGTAGAGAGCATCTATGTGACGGAGCTTGCGCTTCAACGTTTCGTCTGCGAGCCCGCCGCCATGCATCAAGATCCAGACAGATGCCCAGTAGCGCGGTACGGCATTCGCATCGATGAGAACAGGACGACGCCGATCTAAGAGGTACAGCATGAAGATGGGGACGGCGTAAAGCCCATTGTTCGACGATGCATCAGGCTAACGCAACGCATTAGACTACCTGTAACGACAAGTCACCATAGGTAGTTGAGAGCCATTCGCAACACCTTCTCAACTACCGTAAATTGTGACGATGTATATTATGTCAACCAATGATGCTGGAAAGATGCACAAGGCATGCGAAGTGATTCAGGGTAAGCCATGGGGCCTGCTCTCTGAGCATGGGGGGGCTTTCATTTACGATGGATCGGTGCGACATTGAGTGTTGCGTTAAAGGTGATCCGTTAAGGCCAGGCGTGAGAAAGTTCGAAGCATCATCCTCATCGCCCATGACGCCTCCGCCTGCGTCATGGGCGCGCGCGGTGCCGACCGTGCGTGAACTTCAGCCATTGATGATCGATCCAGCCGAGTCGCAGGTGCTGGACGAAGTCATGCGCACGGGCTTGCGAGGACTGCGCTTCCCGACAGAGCTGGAGACCCGTTTCCAAGAGGAAACCGGGCCGCAGCGCCTGAGAACCCTCCTGGTCAGCAGCGCATTGGTCAGCGTGTTGTTCAACTGGCTGTTGCTGTCAGATTGGATGATGATCCCGGACGTTTATGAGACGGCCCTCCAATGGCGCCTGTTCATTTTCACGCCGGCCACCTTGGCGGGGCTTTTCATCCTCATGCACATGCCCAGTCCTCGACTGCGGGAAGCCATGATCGTGGTGGCAGGCTGCGCAGCTGCCGCCCTCAATACCTGGTTATGCATCCAAAGCCAAGACGCCTTGGCTGGGCCCTACCTGGTCAGCGTCACAGTCATCGTGGTGTACTGCAACACGGTGGCCCGCCTGCGTTTCCGACCCGCATTGGTGCTCGACAGTTTGATCGTGGCGATGTTTTTTTTGGGTTGGTGGCGGCTGCCTGAGGCACCAGCCAACATCATGGCGCCGGCGGCGTTGACGCTGATTTCGTCCGTGGTGTTCACCTTGTATGGTGCCTACTCACAGGAACACGATGTCCGCGAAAACTGGTTGCGCCTGATGCGCGACCGTGTGCTGCAAGACGAACTGCGCCAGGCCAATGCCCGGTTGGAGGCTGCGTCGCGCAGTGACTTGCTGACCGAACTGGCCAGCCGGCGACATTTCGATGAGTCGTTGCTCTCGATGTGGGCCCAGGCCCGCGACGACGGGAGTGAGATTTCATTGATGCTGATCGACATCGATGCCTTCAAAGCCTACAACGGCCAGCAAGGTCATCTGCGCGGTGACGCTTGTCTCAAGGCGGTGGCTGGCATCCTCAAGCATCGCCTGCGGCGTCCGGAAGACATGGTGGCCCGTTTCGGCGGCGAAGAATTCATCGTGGCCATGAGCGGAACCTCTCTGCAAACGGCCGTGGGGGCGGCCGAGCGAGTGCGCAAAGGCGTGGAAGCCCTCGGCGACGTCACGGTGAGCATCGGGGTGTCTTGCATGCGCCCAAACTCGCCGCACGCGAGCATGGTGCAATTGCTGGCAGCGGCAGATGAAGCTTTGCACCTGGCCAAAAAACGGGGTCGCAACCGAGTGATCGCCTTCGGAACCCAGGACTGAGCATGAGCACCGCAGCGCCCTCCTCTTTTCAGCACCAGGG
>Ga0209617_10000733_pt1 | contig 14902 bp, 11 predicted proteins | sample LakEriepJuly2011_2_FD_187459 | JGI IMG/M metagenome (GOLD analysis project Ga0209617, IMG submission 187459) | Freshwater microbial communities from dead zone in Lake Erie, Canada - CCB epilimnion July 2011 (SPAdes) (version 2) | ecosystem: Environmental > Aquatic > Freshwater > Lentic >... | reverse complement strand
CATGGAAATTTCTGCGCTGGGCAGTGCACCTCACAATCGCATTCACCCCAGCTATGGCGTGTTCTCGCCCGTGCGCGGCGAGTACATTCAGCTGGTGGCCGATGCGCCATTGCCCAGCACCGAATTAGCCTTTGACATTGGCCTGGGTACAGGTGTGCTGTCTGCCGTATTGGCCAAACGTGGCGTCAAACGCGTGGTGGGCACCGACTTGGATGACCGCGCCTTGTCCTGTGCCAAAGAGAATATCAAGCGCTTAGGTCTTCATGGCAAAGTTGAATTGACCAAAGCCGATCTGTTTCCCGAAGGCAAAGCGCCACTGATCGTATGCAACCCTCCTTGGTTGCCTGCACGCGCCAGTGCACCCATTGAGCGTGCCATCTACGATGAGAACAGTGCCATGCTGAAAGGCTTCTTGGCTGGGTTAGCAGCCCACCTTGCACCCCAAGGAGAAGGCTGGTTGATCTTGTCAGATTTGGCAGAGCATTTGGGCCTGCGAACCCGCGCAGAGCTGGAAGAATGGATCGCAGCCGGAGGCTTGAAAGTCATCGGAAAACTCGACACCAAGGCTGAGCACAAAAAAGTCCAAGATGAAAACGATCCACTGCATGCCGCAAGAGCAGCAGAGGTAACTTCTTTGTGGCGGCTTGTGGTGCAGTGATGTGATGAGCAGTTAACCACACAGATCAATGGCATGACGCCAGCATGAAAAAAGGCCGCAAACAGCGGCCTTTTTGCTTTAAGCCTTGGCGGCCTCTGGGTTGCGCACGCGAATGTGCAACTCTCGCAACTGCTTCTCGTCCACTGGGCTTGGGGCTTGTGTGAGCAAGCACTGAGCACGTTGTGTTTTGGGGAAGGCAATCACATCGCGAATGGACTCAGCACCCGTCATCAAGGTGATGATGCGGTCTAAGCCAAAGGCCAAGCCGCCGTGAGGTGGGGCACCATATTGCAAAGCGTCGAGCAAGAAGCCAAATTTGTGCTGGGCTTCTTCTGGCGTGATTTTCAAAGCGTCAAACACTTTTTGCTGCACGTCGGCGCGGTGAATACGCACAGAACCACCACCAATTTCCCAGCCGTTCAAGACCATGTCATAGCCTTTGGCAATGCACTTCTCGGGGGCTGTGACCATCCAGTCTTCGTGGCCGTCTTTGGGTGCGGTAAACGGGTGGTGCACGGCGGTGTAACGCTGTGACTCTTCGTCGTATTCAAACATGGGGAAGTCAACCACCCACATGGGCGCCCAACGGTTTTCAAACAAGCCCGATTTTTTGGCAAATTCGCTGTGACCAATTTTGAGGCGCAAAGCACCAATGCCATCGTTCACCACTTTGGCTTTGTCGGCACCAAAGAACAAGATGTCGCCATCTTGCGCGTTGGTGCGCTTCAGGATTTCGGCAATGGCGGCATCGTGCAAGTTTTTAACGATGGGGCTTTGCAAACCGTCGCGGCCTTTGGCCACTTCATTCACTTTGATCCAAGCCAAACCTTTGGCGCCGTAGATCTTCACAAACTCGGTGTAACCATCGATTTCGCCGCGGCTAATTTCAGAGCCACCGGGCACGCGCAAAGCAACCACGCGTCCGCCAAGTGTGGTGGCAGGTGTGCTGAACACTTTGAAGTCGACATCGCCCATGATGTCGGTGAGTTCGGTGAACTCGAGTTTGACGCGCAAGTCGGGTTTGTCTGAGCCGAAGCGGTGCATGGCTTCAGAGTAGGCCATGACGGGAAAGGCACCCAAGTCGATGTTTAAGACTTTTTGGAACACGCTGCTGATCATGCCTTGGAACATGTCGCGAATTTCTTGTTCGCCCAAGAAAGACGTTTCAATATCAATCTGTGTAAATTCGGGCTGACGATCGGCGCGCAAGTCTTCGTCGCGGAAGCACTTGGTGATTTGGTAGTAACGGTCGTAGCCGGCCACCATGAGCAACTGTTTGAACAACTGCGGCGATTGTGGCAATGCAAAGAAGTGACCATCATGGACTCTGCTGGGCACCAAGTAATCGCGCGCACCTTCAGGTGTACTCTTGGTGAGCATAGGGGTTTCAATATCGATGAAGCCGTTTTCGTCCAAGAACTTGCGAACTTCCATGGCCACTTTGTAGCGCAGCATGAGGTTGTTTTGCATGTAAGGGCGGCGCAGATCAAGCACGCGATGTGTCAGGCGTGTGGTTTCTGACAAGTTGTCGTCGTCGAGCAAGAACGGGGGCGTGACGGATGGGTTGAGCACCGTCAGTTCATGGCACAAGATTTCAATCTTGCCGCTTTTGAGATTGTCGTTGGTGGTGCCTTCAGGACGTGCGCGCACCAAACCTTTGATCTGAATGCAAAACTCGTTGCGCAGGCCTTCTGCTGCTTTAAACATATCAGCGCGGTCGGGGTCGCACACCACTTGCACATAGCCTTCACGGTCGCGCACATCGACAAAGATCACACCACCGTGGTCACGACGGCGATTGACCCAACCGCACAAAGTAACGGTTTGGCCCATCAGGGCTTCGGTGACTAGACCGCAGTAGTGTGAACGCATAGACATGGGAAAATTCTTTCAATTGGAAAAATCAGTTGGCTTCAAGCCAAATCAATCTGCTTTTGTGGCATTGGTGGCATCGGTGGCATCGGTGGCATTGGCTTTGGTGGGCAAAGCATTGGGGCCACCTGGCACCACAACACCCATCGAGATGATGTACTTGAGCGCGTCGTCCACACTCATGTCCAACTCCACCACATTGGCTCTGGGCATCATGAGAAAGAAACCCGAGGTGGGATTGGGTGTAGTGGGGACATACACGCTCACGCAGTCGTTGGGTAAGTTTTGGGCCACTTGACCGGCTGGAGCGCCTGTTAAAAATGCAATGGTCCAAGATCCTTGGTGCGGGTACTGAACCAACAAAGCTTTGGAAAATGCATTGCCACTGCCAGAAAACAGAGTGTCGGCCACCTGTTTGACACTGGAGTAAATGCTGTTGACCACGGGAATGCGAGTGATGACCTTGGACCACTGCCGCAACAACCACTGACCGAAAATATTGGTGACAAACAGACCCGTGAAGTAGATCACCAACGCCACCAAGATCACGCCCAAGCCCGGCATGTGACGCAAGGATTCAGCCACTTCGTGCATGCCAGGAATCACAGCATCGAGCGCACCCAAAATAGCCAAGAAAATACCGTCCATGGTGCCAACCAACCAGGTGAGCAACCACACAGTGACACCCATTGGCAACCAGACCAGCAAACCAGTCAACAAATAATGGCGGATTTTCAAGTTCATTTAGAAAGTCTCAGTGACAAGCGCAAGAAGGAGCGCAAGCGGAAGCCGATGAAGACGTTGCTGTGGCCGCAGGCTCGGCTGAAGGGCTTGCACCACCACCCGCGTCAGATGGCGTCGATGTGCCTGCATCAGCACCTGCAGCTGCGCCTGCCACGGCAGGTGCTGCCGAGCTAGCGGCGCCGCCCTTGAAATCAGTAGCGTACCAACCAGAGCCTTTGAGCTGGAAACCAGCGGCAGTGAGTTGTTTGTTAAAAGTGGGGGCACCACAGGAAGGGCATTTTGTCAGGGGGTCATCTGACATCTTTTGCAAAACATCCTTGGCATGGCCACAGGAATCACACTTGTAGGCGTAGATGGGCATGTAGAAGGTTCTCGCGTTGATTCACAAAACCCTCAATTATAGGCGGCTACCTTGCAGTGCATGGTGGGAACCATGCTTGTTGGCAATGGCTTGCGGCCCCAAAGAACCGATTAACATACCCGCCAAACTGGCAAAAACACCCGCCAATTGGGCCGGAAATTCTTCTCCTGCAGGGGTTAGGAGCAAAAGCAACCAAGTCAAAAGACCCAAAACAATGGCAAGAATGGCACCTTGGGTGGTGGCTTTTTGCCAATAAAGACCAAAAAGCAAGGGAATGAAAGCACCCACCAAAGTGACCTGATAGGCACCAGAAACCATCTCGTAAATGGAACTTCCTTGCATTGAAATGGCATAAACCAAAACCAAGCCACTGAAAATCAAGACCGTGATCCGCATGGCCAGCAAAGCCTGTTTGTCACTCTGGTGAGGGCGGAACTGGCGCCAAATATTTTCTGTGAATGTGACGCTAGGGGCCAGCAATGTGGCTGACGCGCACGATTTGATGGCCGACAGCAATGCGCCAAAAAAGAGCACTTGCATGATGAAAGGCATGTGTTCCATGACCAAGGTTGGCAAAACCTTTTGGGGGTCTTCCTCAATGAGTTGCGCCGCCTTCTCGGGCATGATGATGAGCGCACTGACCACCAAAAACATCGGCACAAAAGCAAACAAAATATAGCAAATGCCGCCAATGATGGGGCCTTTGGTGGCGGCATTCAAACTGTTGGCAGACATCACGCGCTGAAACACATCTTGTTGTGGGATTGAGCCAAACATGATGGTGATGGCGGCCGCTACAAAAAACAAAATCTCTTTTAGATTGGGTTCAGGGAAAAAATTGAACATGTCTTGACTGATGGCCAAAGCAATGACTTTGTCGGCACCGCCAGCCTGCTCTCCCGCAAAGACGGCCAAGGTAGCCAAGCCTACGACCAGAATAATCATTTGAATGAAATCGGTAATGGCAACCGACCACATGCCACCAAACAAGGTGTAGGCCAAGATTGAAACAACTCCAATGACCATGCCCACAGGCATGCTGATGACGCCATCCGACAACAAATTGAAGACCAAACCAAGCGCTGTCACTTGAGCAGAAACCCAACCCAAATAGCTGACCATGATGATGATAGAGCACAGGATTTCGACGGAACGGCCATAGCGCTCGCGGTAGTAATCGCTGATGGTCAGCAGGCTCATGCGGTACAACTTGGCGGCAAAAAACAAGCCCACCAAAATCAAACAACTGCCCGCACCAAACGGATCCTCCACCACGCCGCCCAAACCACTGTTGACAAACTTAGCAGGAATTCCCAACACTGTTTCAGAGCCAAACCAAGTGGCAAAGGTGGTGGTCACAATCATTGCCAAAGGCAAGTGCCTGCCTGCAATGGCAAAGTCAGCTGAAGTTTTAACGCGTTTGGCCGCCACCAATCCAATGGCAATGGTGACGAGTAAATAAGCGATGACCAATGTCAGCAACACAATAACTCTCCTTAGATTTGATGAAATCTTTCGAATGCATTGAGCACGATGAGGGTGGAAACAAAGCCGATCACCACATAGACAACAGCCTGCAGCAGTCGGTTGGTACGTTGTTGTTCAGCCAGCAGCGCAGCCAAGTGGTTTCGGTCTTGTGCACTGGCCGTGGATTGCTTCAAATAATCATGTATCAGACGCGGCAACTGAGGAAAGATTTTGGCGTATTGGGGAGCCTGTTCGCGGAGTTGCTGAAAAAATCTTTTAGGCCCGACTTGATCAATCATCCACTGCTCAAGGAATGGCTTGGCCGTGTTCCACAAATCGAGTTCAGGGTCTAGCTGACGGCCCAAACCCTCAATGTTGAGAAGCGTTTTTTGCAGCAAGACCAACTGCGGCTGAATTTCGACATTGAACCGACGCGACGTTTGGAACAGCCTCATGAGCACCATGCCCAAAGAAATTTCCTTCAAAGGCCTGTCAAAGTAAGGCTCACACACAGACCGAATGGCCGACTCCAATTCGTCGACCCGTGTGTGAGCTGGCACCCAGCCCGACTCAATGTGCAATTCGGCCACGCGCTTGTAGTCGCGCCTGAAAAAAGCACTGAAGTTTTGTGCCAAATATTCTTTGTCGTATTCTGTGAGCGTGCCCACAATGCCGAAATCGAGAGAGATATAACGCCCCATCGTTTCAGGTTCAATGCTCACTTGAATATTGCCTGGGTGCATGTCGGCATGGAAAAAACCATCTCGAAATACCTGTGTGAAAAACAGCGTCACACCATCTTTGGCCAACTGCGGTATGTCTACGCCAGCGGCACGCAAAGCATCCACTTGGCTGATGGGCAAGCCTTTCATGCGCTCCATCACAATGACTTCGGGATGACAGAAATCCCAATACATTTCTGGAATCATGACCAAATTCAGACTTTGCATGTTGCGTCGCAACTGTGCCGCATTGGCTGCCTCACGGACCAGATCCAATTCGTCGTGCAAATGCTTGTCAAATTCTGCCACCACTTCGCGCGGCTTGAGGCGCTTGCCGTCAGCGCTGAGTTTTTCAAGCCAGCCCGCCATCATGCGCATGAGGTTCAAATCTTTTTCAATGGCTGACAACATGTTAGGGCGAAGCACCTTGACAGCAACCTCTTGAACCAAGCCCTCTTTGTTTCTCAACAACGCAAAATGAACCTGCGCAATAGACGCGCTGGCCACAGGCACGCGGTCAAAAGACTCAAAAATTTCTTCAACGGATCGACCAAACGCTTTCTCAATGGAGGCCACAGCAATGTCTGAGCTAAAGGGAGGCACGCGGTCTTGGAGTTTGGCCAACTCCAAGGCAATGTCGTCTGGCAACAAGTCGCGCCGAGTAGACATCACTTGTCCAAATTTCACAAAGATGGGGCCCAAGTGTTCGAGCGACAAACGCAAACGCTCGCCTCGCGCCGCCTTGTAAGTTCGGCCCAAGGTGAGAATTTTGGAGAGCAATTGAAGCAGTGGCTGATTGAAATTGGACAGGATCAATTCATGCAGGCCAAATCGCCAAACGGTCCAGACAATGAAGATGCCCCGAAAAAACCGGTTCATAGGGCAGCCTTGTCATGGGAATGGCCAGGGGCTTTTTGGCGAACAAAGCTTTGCATGGCGTTCACTGCTTGACGCCCAAAGCTGACCATCTTGTGGGCCACAGCATCACCAAAAAAGGCCGCCAAGTCTTCTTCAATGTCCCATCGCACATGGTCAATGAGCCAATTGACTTCTGCCGCCAATTGCACATCGCCCTCGATGTGCACACCAGGCTTTTCGCCTTTGATCAAGGCGGCAGCCATGCTCAAAGGCGAATTGTCGGTGAGCGTCAATTTGAGATCGAATGGACGGCTCGATACACGCTCCAACAAGCCAGCGGCTGAGGGCGCCAACTGAATGTGTTTGTCTTGCCATTGCAATTGAATGCAGCGACCCTTTTGGCGCGCAAGTCTGGCTTGCGCCTCAGGTTCTCTGCTGATGACGTGGTTTAAAAATAAAATCACGCGATTGAGTGACTCATCAACAACCCAAACGGGTGCTTGCGTATTTGCAGCGAACTTCTCAAAAGCTTCGCCAACCAAAGAAAAAGGGGACTGTGTTGCCATAGCCCCCAATTATTCCCGAAAGGCTGGCTTGTGCCAGCCTTTGCTTGAGATAGCCTTGAAATTATTGCAGGGCTTGTACACCAGCAACCAACCAGCCACTGTTGCCATTTTTGGGCTTGGTCATGTTCCAAACCTCACGGAAAGGGCTAGGCTCTGCAGTGGGCTCTTCACGGATCACGCCGTTGAATTCAACGCTGGCCATATAGCCCTCAGGCAATTCTTCAATACCCAACAGTTGGGCTTCGAGCATGAGTACTTCTGTTTTGTTGGGCTGGCCTGGGGAATTAACCTCACGCTCAGTCAATTGGCTTTTGATTTCAGACAGCATGCTGTCTGTCATCATGGCCTTGAGCGAGTCCATGTCGGCACGGTCCCAGGCATCTTGCAAGGTGATGAAGTTGCGCTTGGCAGCTTCGACAAAACTTGCAATGTCAAAACCATCAGGAACACCCCAGGTTTGTGAGCCCTGCTGAGCAACAGACTGTGCGCCGCCAATGGCCGAGCCAATCAGGGAGCCACCGGCTTGAGGATGGGCTGCGGGCGTAGGGTCAAAGCGCGTCTGCTGTGACTCCCAAGGACGGGCTGAAGCATCGTTGCCCACATTTTCGGGGTTGTACTGGCGCATGGTGGCGGGAGATTCTGCGGATTGACCTGCGCCTTGGTAGGCCAAATCACCCTGCTTGGCAGCGCCGCCTTTGCGTGCTTTGAGGATATAGCCAATGATACCAACGGCCACCATTGCGAGCAAAGCAAACATCAACATGTTGCCAAATTCCTCGCCGAAGCCCATGCTGCTTGCCAACCACGCCAAACCTAAGCCAGCGGCCAAGCCGCCCAGCATGGCACCCCAAGGACGCTTAGCTGCTGCGGGAGCCGCTGCGGGGGTGTTGGGTTTGGCTGGCGTAGCAGCTTGGCTAGGCGCAGCAGGGGCAGCCGGTTTGACCGCTTCACGCTGAGTGACGTTGTTGGATTGTTGTCCAACAGATTTGCCACCGCCCACACGGCGAGCAGCCTCAGCGTCCATGGTGCTGAAAACCAAAATCGAGGTCAAGAATAGGCTGAAAAATTTGTTCACATTAACTCCGAAAATTCAGAAAAAAACGATCAACATTTGATGCCGACGTGTAAGGCTACCACCCCTGCACTTAAATTGTGAAATTCAGCGTGTCCAAATCCTGCATTTTTCATAAGGGCTTTCAGCTCTTCTTGGCCAGGATGCATGCGAATCGATTCGGCCAAATACCGGTAACTGGCATCGTCTCCGGCCACCCATTTGCCCAATTTGGGCAAGATGTTGAAAGAGTACCAGTCGTAGGCTTTTTCCAAGGGCTTGGCCACTTTGGAAAATTCAAGGACCAGCAGCTTGCCACCAGGCTTGAGCACACGACACATCTCTCGAAGTGCGGCATCCTTGTGAGTCATGTTGCGCAAGCCAAAGGCCACACTGACCACATTGAAATGATTGTTGGGAAATGGCAACTTTTCAGCATCACAAACCAAGGTTGGCAGCAACACACCTTCATTGACCAATCGATCGCGTCCCGTACTGAGCATGGCTTCGTTGATGTCGGTGTGAAAAACCTGGCCGGTGCTGCCTACTTTTTTGGAAAAAGCCAAGGACAAATCGCCGGTGCCGCCAGCAATGTCCAGCGCACGATCGCCTTCTTTCAGGTTGGCCACTTGCACCGTGTAGGCTTTCCAAACACGGTGAAGACCGACTGACATCAGGTCATTCATGATGTCGTACTTGGAGGCCACCGAATCAAACACGCCCCTGACGTGTTTGGCCTTTTCTTTTTCATCGACCGTTTTGAAGCCAAAGTGAGTAGAGCTCATTTGCAAAATCCGATCAATGTGAATGGCCACAAGATGCACCAGCGGCAGCGATCATCGGATCGTCTCGATCTGCGCCAGCGGCCGCGAGGCGCTCTTTGTATTGATCCAAAAGTTGGTCTTTGTCAGCGCCCAAATGGTACAAATAATCCCAGGAAAAAATGCCACTGTTGTGACCGTCTGAAAAAGTGGGTTGAACCGCATAGTTGCCCACTTGGACCAGTTCAACAATGTCAACTTCGCGCTTGCCCGTTTGCAAAACCTCTTGCCCTGGGCCATGCCCTTGAACCTCGGCGGAGGGGGAGTAAACGCGCATCAGCTCAAACGGGATCCAAAATGTTTGGCCATCGGAAAAAGCAATTTCCAAAGCCTTGCTTTGCCCGTGGAGGGTCAAGGCCTGTGGTGAGGGTGCCCCAGCTGTCAATCCGGCCATAAGGCTCTCTTTCGTAATGCTTTGCGTTAAACCAAAACTCGCTCAATGCCACCGGCATTGGCTGCCGCCACATACTCGGGCATCCACTGCTCACCCAAGATGTGCTTGGCCATTTCAACCACAATGTAGTCGGCTTCCAACAAGCCATTTTTCAAATCGTCGCCAAAGCGGGACAGGCCTTGCAAACAGCTTGGGCAGCTGGTTAAGACTTTGATGTTTTCTTTTTCGCCCACCATGCCAGAGGCGCGCATTTCTGCTTCGCTCTTGAGAATTTCTTCTTCTTTGCGAAAACGCACTTGCGTGGCAATGTCTGGGCGTGTCACGCCCAAGGTGCCCGACTCTCCGCAGCAGCGGTCAGACTTCAGCACTTGCGGCCCCAACAGGGATTTGACCGTCTTCATGGGGTCTTGCAACTTCATGGGGCTGTGGCAAGGGTCGTGGTACAGGTAGGCGCCATTGTTGCTGAGCTTCATGCCCTTCTCGAGCAGGTACTCGTGAATGTCTACGATGCGGCAACCAGGGAAGATCTTGTCAAACTCATAGCCTTGAAGCTGGTCATAGCAAGTGCCGCAACTCACCACCACGGTTTTGATGTCTAGGTAGTTGAGGGTATTGGCCATGCGATGGAACAGCACACGGTTGTCGGTAATAATTTTCTCGGCCTTGTCAAACTGACCGCTGCCCTTTTGGGGGTAGCCGCAACACAGATAACCTGGCGGCAAAACCGTTTGAACACCCGTGTGCCACAGCATGGCCTGCGTGGCCAAACCCACTTGGCTGAACAAACGCTCAGATCCGCAACCTGGAAAGTAAAACACCGCTTCTGTTTCGGGCGTGGTGACCTTCGGGTTGCGAATGATGGGCACGTAATCTTGATCTTCAATGTCCAACAAAGCGCGAGCCGTTTTCTTGGGCAAGCCGCCAGGCATCTTTTTGTTGATGAAGTGAATTACTTGCTCTTTGATGGGCGCTGCGCCAATGCTAGACGGCGGCGCTTTGGTTTGCTTGCGCGCAAAAGTTTTGAGCAAATCGTGCGCAAAACGCTGGACCTTCATACCCACACCCACCATACCAGCGCGGGCCAGTTTGATGGTTTCGGGATTGGTGGCATTTAGCAAGAACATGGCCGCAGCATTGCCTGGACGGAATGTCTTTTGTCCCATTTTGCGCAGCAAGTTGCGCATGTTCATGGACACGTCGCCAAAGTCAATTTTGACAGGGCAAGGTGAGAGGCACTTGTGGCAAACAGTGCAATGGTCGGCCACATCTTCAAATTCTTGCCAGTGCTTGATTGACACACCACGGCGTGTTTGCTCTTCATACAAGAAGGCTTCGACCAGCAATGATGTGGCCAAAATTTTATTGCGCGGGCTGTACAGCAAATTGGCGCGGGGCACGTGCGTGGCGCACACAGGCTTGCACTTGCCACAGCGCAAACAATCTTTGATGCTGCCGGCAATAGCGCCAATGTCAGACTGCTGCATGATGAGGGATTCATGCGCCATCAAACCAAAGCTGGGGGTGTAGGCATTGGTCAGATCGGCTTGGATGCCCTCACCCTTTAAGCCATTCACATTGCGTATCAGCTTGCCCTTGTTGAAACGGCCTTCAGGGTCGACCCGCTGCTTGTAATCGGCAAAAGGTTGAAGTTCCGCGTCGGTGAGGTGTTCAAGCTTGGTAATGCCAATGCCGTGCTCTCCGGAAATGACCCCATCCAGACTGCGTGCCAAGACCATGATGCGTGACACGGTCTGATGCGCTGTTTGCAGCATGTCGTAGTCGTCTGAATTGACCGGCAGATTGGTGTGCACATTGCCATCACCGGCGTGCATGTGAAGCGCTATCCACACACGCCCCTTGAGCACGCGTTTGTGGATGGCCACACATTCGTCCAAAATAGGCATGAACGCTGCACCAGAAAAAATGCTTCCAAACGGTGCCTTGATTTGGGTTTTCCAACTGGCACGCAAGGTGTGATCTTGCAGTTGGGGAAACAAGGTGTCCACTGACTGCAACCAGCCTTGCCACAAATCTCGCACATCGCGCACCACAGCCAAAGCCTGGCCAACTCTGTCTTCCAACAACTCAGCAGGCGCAATTTGACCGGCGTCGTCTTCCTTGCCCAAAGGCAAATTGCCCTTGCTTAAAAAGTGCTCCAATTCATTGCACAACTTGATTTTGTTGCGCATTGAGAGCTCGATGTTGATGCGTTCAATGCCATCGGTGTATTCCGCCATCCGTGGCAGGGGGATCACGACGTCTTCGTTGATCTTGAAGGCATTGGTGTGTTTGCTAATGGCCGCTGTTCTTTTGCGATCTAACCAAAACTTTTTGCGTGCTTCAGGGCTGATGGCAATGAAGCCTTCCCCGCTGCGTGAGTTGGCAATGCGAACCACTTCAGAGGTAACTTTGGCCACGTCGTCGGCGTTGTCGCCGGCAATGTCGCCCACCAAAACCATTTTGGGCAAGCCGCCGCGTTTGGACTTGGTACTGTAGCCCACAGCGCGCAAATAGCGATCGTCCAAATGCTCTAAACCTGCCAGCAAAACACCCGAGCGTTTTTGCTCTGCGAACATGAAATCTTTGATCTCAACGATGCTGGGTACCGCGTCTTTGGCATTGCCAAAGAACTCCATGCAAACGGTGCGCGTGTGTTCGGGCATGCGGTGCAAAATCCAACGTGCGCTTGTGATCAGGCCATCGCAACCTTCTTTTTGAACACCTGGCAAGCCAGCCAAGAATTTGTCGGTCACATCCTTGCCCAGGCCTTCTTTGCGGAAATTTACACCGGGAATGTCAAGGCGTTCTTCGCGGACCAGTGTGGTGCCATTGGCTTCGAAATATTTCAACTCAAAACTGGCCACATCCACATCGTGAATCTTGCCCAGGTTGTGACTTAAGCGGGTGACTTCAAGCCACTGAGCATCGGGGGTCACCATGCGCCAGCTGGCCAAATTGTCGAGGGCGGTGCCCCACAAAACAGCCTTCTTGCCACCTGCATTCATGGCAATGTTGCCGCCAATGCAGCTGGCTTCTGCAGACGTTGGATCAACCGCAAACACCCAGCCGGCGCGCTCTGCGGCATCGGCCACGCGCTGCGTGACCACCCCCACCTCGGTCCACAGGGTGGGCACTTCTTTGTCGAGGCCAGGCAACTTCACCATCTCAATGTCTGACATGGCCTCTAGTTTTTCAGTGTTGATCACTGCGCTGTTCCACGTCAGGGGCACTGCCCCGCCTGTGTAGCCTGTGCCGCCGCCCCTTGGAATGATGGTCAAGCCCAAGGCGAAACATGCTTTGACCAAATTGGCCATTTCGGCTTCGGTGTCTGGGGTCAGAACCACAAAGGGATATTCAACACGCCAGTCGGTGGCATCTGTGACATGGCTCACACGCGACAGCGCATCGAACTTGATGTTGTCTTTGGCGGTGTGCTTGCCCAGTCCCTTCTGCGTTTTTTTGCGCAACTGGGCCATGGCCGAGAAAGTCTCACCGAACGCTTTGACGGCCTTACTCGCCAATTCCAGCAACTCGCCCACGGCACCATCTCGCGAAGCATCGGCTTCAGGCGTGCGGCGTTTTTGGACTTCTCCCAAGCGATGCTGCAAGGCCTCGACCAACAACTTTCGCCGGTCGGGGTTGTCTAGCAAGTCGTCTTGCAAATAGGGGTTGCGCTGAACCACCCAAATATCACCCAATACTTCATAGAGCATGCGAGCAGACCTGCCAGTGCGGCGCTCGTCTCGAAGTTGATTGAGCAGGTCCCAAGCACGAGTCCCCAACAAACGAATGACAATTTCTCGGTCAGAGAAGCTTGTGTAGTTGTATGGAATTTCGCGCAAGCGAGGTGACGAATCGTCAGCCTGCATGAGGTGTTGGAGCGTGGTTGGAGCGTTCATGGGTTTTAAGTAGAGATTTTACTGCAGGGGTCCAATCACGCGCCGGGGGTGGGGGCTCCTCGAAAACTCTGCGATTCTTCTTTTCAATTTGATCCAGGTCAATCTGATCATGGAAACCCCGGGTTGTCATTTTTTCTTCATCAACTTGTAATACCATTTGCATGTCGTGGCTTTAACATGATGTTTTAATCAACCCCAAAGAGAGTACTTATGAACTATAAAAAATCACTCGCTGCTTTGGCCATCGCTGCGTTCAGCGTTGGCGCCCAAGCCCAAACTGAAATTCAATGGTGGCACTCCATGGGTGGCGCATTGGGCGAGTGGGTCAATGACCAGGCCAAAGATTTCAATACCAGCCAAAAAGATTACAAAATTGTGCCGACCTTCAAGGGCAGCTACGACGAGTCCATGACGGCAGCCATTGCGGCCTTCAGGTCTGGCAACGCACCCCACATTCTGCAAGTTTTTGAAGTGGGCACAGCCACCATGATGGCCAGCAAAGGCGCCATCGTGCCCGTTGGCAAGGTCATGCAAGACGCCGGTTTGAAATTTGACCCCAATGCTTATGTGCCTGCTGTGGCCGGCTATTACACAGCGCCCAATGGCCAAATGTTGAGTTTCCCCTTTAACAGCTCCACACCCGTCTTTCATTACAACAAAGACGCCTTCAAGGCAGCGGGCATGGACCCCGAGAAGCCCCCAACCACCTGGCCTGAAGTGGCATTGGCAGCGGCCAAATTGAAAGCCAGTGGCCACAAGTGCCCGTTCACCACCAGCTGGATTAGCTGGACTCAGCTCGAGAGCTTCTCCGCTTGGCACAACACTGAATTCGCCACCAAGGGCAACGGCATGCGCGGCATGGATGCCCGACTGTCTTTCAACACCCCTTTGCATGTTCGCCACATTGAGAACTTGGCCAACATGGCCAAGAGCGGCCTGTTCATTTACAAGGGTCGCGGCAATGCGGCTGATGCCACTTTTGTGTCTGGCGAATGTGCCATGGCCACTGGCTCTTCTGCCTTGTACGGCAACGTTACACGCAATGGCAAATTTGCCTACGGCATCGGCACACTGCCTTACTACCCCGATGTCAATGGCGCACCCCAAAACACCGTCATTGGCGGTGCCAGCTTGTGGGTGATGAGCGGCAAGAAAGCGGAAGAGTACAAAGGCGTTGGCCAGTTCTTCGCCTTCCTGTCTCAGCCCGATATAGCAGCCAAGAGCCACCAGCGAACAGGCTACTTGCCCGTCACCAAGGCCTCTTTTGAGTTGACAGACAAATCTGGCTTCTACAAAAAGAACCCCGGCACCGATGTGTCTGTGACGCAAATGATCCGCAAAACCACCGACAAGTCACGTGGCGTGCGTTTGGGCAACTTCGTTCAAATTCGCACCATCATTGATGAGGAACTCGAAGGCGTCTGGAGTGGCAAAAAGCAGCCCAAAGAAGCTTTGGACTTGGCCATCAAGCGTGGCAATGAACAACTTG
>Ga0209617_10000732_pt1 | contig 14911 bp, 15 predicted proteins | sample LakEriepJuly2011_2_FD_187459 | JGI IMG/M metagenome (GOLD analysis project Ga0209617, IMG submission 187459) | Freshwater microbial communities from dead zone in Lake Erie, Canada - CCB epilimnion July 2011 (SPAdes) (version 2) | ecosystem: Environmental > Aquatic > Freshwater > Lentic >... | reverse complement strand
CCTGGAAGAGGCCCTTGGTGTGGACACCGAGGACGTGAAGCCGGAGGCCACCCTCACGGGCGACCTTGGCGCCGAAAGCATCGACTTCCTGGACATCAGCTTCCGCATGGAGAAGAAGTTCTCCACCCCCGAGAAGCCCTTCAAGATCGAGCAGGGCGAGCTGTTCCCAGAGAACATGCTGCAGGACCCGGCCATGGTGCAGAACGGCAAGGTGACCGATGCGGGCATGGCGCTGCTGCGCCAGAAGCTGCCGCACATCGACTTCACCACCTTCGACAAGGACCGCAACGTGAAGAGCCTCAGCGAGGTCTTCACGGTGAAGAGCCTGTGCGACTTCCTCGAGCGCAAGCTCGCCAAGTGAACCGCCGGCGAGCCGGTGAGGTGACCTGATGCGCTGGATGTGGATCGACACCGTCGTGGCCTACGAGCCCGGTCGCCGTCTGGTGGCCGTGAAGAACGTCAGCTTGGCGGAAGATCACCTGCACGACCACTTTCCCGATCAGCCGATCATGCCGGCAAGCCTGATGGTGGAGGGCATGGCGCAGACCGCCGGTGTGCTGGTGGGCAGCTGCCGCGGTTTCAAGGAGAAGGTGATCCTGGCCAAGATCGGCATCGTCACGCTGGACAGCGAGGTGGTGCCCGGTCAGTGCATCCGCTACGACGCGCGCATCGAGCGCATGGATGACGCGGGCGCCAGCACCGTGGGCACCATCGAGCGCCTGGATCATCGCACCGGCGTGTGGGAACGCATCGGCACCACCGAGATCGTGTTCAGCCACATCGACCAGAACCGCAGCGGCCTGGCGTTCCCCGAGGAGAATTTCGTCTTCGGCGAGAACTTCCGCACGCTGCTGCGTGGCGCGGGCCTGGACAAGGCCATCGCCGCAGCCGGTGGCTGAGGCGTTCGGCGCAGCACATCCAAAAACGAGATGCCCCGCTTCAAGGAGGCACCATTGAAGCGGGGCTTCTGCAGGGGTCGCCGCGGTGTCGGCCGCGGACATGCACACTGTGCCTTGTGCGCATCGATCGGCAAAGGGCGGGATGAAAATTCCGCTACCTTCTCCAAGTCGCGGGAGCCATAACGCCCGCGCAAACCCACCATGCCTCACCTTGCCATCTACACCGGCAGCTTCGACCCCATCACGCTGGGCCACCTCGACGTGCTGGACCGCAGCCGCAGCCTGTTCGACGAGGTGATCCTGGCCATCGGCATCAACCCCAACAAGCCGCCGCTGTTCTCGGTGGAGGAGCGCAAGTGCCACGCCGAGGTGCTGGTGGCGCGTCTGCTGAAGGACAAGCCCGCCGGCGCCAAGGTGCGGGTGGAGGCCTATCAGGGTCTGACCATCGATTTCGCGCGCCGGGTGGGGGCCGCCGCGATCATCCGCGGCATCCGCAACGTGACCGACCTGGCCAGCGAGTGCCAGTTGGCCATCACCAACCGCCAGGTGGCGGGGGTGGAGACCGTCTTCATCGTCACCGGCGAGAACTTCGCCTATGTGTCGAGCAGCCTGATCAAGCAGATCGCCGCGTTTGGCGGCGACCTGAACCGGCTGCATGCCCTGGTGCCCGCCGAAGTGATCGCGGGCCTTGAGGAGAAGCGCCGCGACCCGCGCAATCCGCTGGGCATGCTGGCCTCGGAAGGACCGGTGGACTGAGCCATGGGTGTTCGACTTCGAGTGATTTCCATCGGTGCCATGAACGCGCATCCATCCTGGGGCGAGAAGGGCGAGGTGCGTCCGGCGCACGCCACCACCACGCTGCTCGAGTCTGGCAAGATTCGCATCCTGGTCGATCCGTCGCTGCCAGCGCAGGCCCTGGTGCCGCGCCTGTCCGAGCGCAGCGGCAAGAAGCCGGAGGACATCACGCACATCTTCCTCACGGGGCTGCACCCCATGCGTCGGCGCGGCCTGGCCGCCTTCCCGAACGCCACCGTGCTGGCCTCGGCCGGCGAGATCGAGGGCGTGCTGGCGCAGTTGCGTGAGCGCATGCAGCAGGCCGAGCAGCATCGCGACGAGGAAGTGCAGCACATGCTGCGCCAGGAACTGGCCATGATCCAGGCCTGCGAAGAGGCACCGGACAAGCTCGCCGAGGGCATCGACCTGTTCCCGCTTCCGGGCGTGTCACCTGGCAGCGCGGGCCTGCTGGTGCCGGCGCCTGGCGCCACGCTGCTGGTGGCGGGCGACGCGGTGGCCACGGTGGAGCATCTCGAGGAAGGCAAGCTGATCGCGCCATGCTTCGACATGGAGCAGGCGCGCGAAAGTCTGGCCGAGGCGATCGAGATCGCCGACCTGATCGTGCCCGGCCGCGACAATCTGTGCGCCAATCCGGTACGTCGTTTCTAGGCTCGGAATCGCCCACAAACGGCGGCTCGGCTAGACTTTGCGCCTCATGAGCCAGCCGGCCGCAACCACCGAAAGCGTCACGCTTCGAACCCTGGCCAAGGGCACCCGAGAGGGTCGCCGCTTCGCCTGCCTGACCTGCTACGACGCCACCACCGCCCGGTGGCTGGAGCGCGCCGGTGTCGAGGTATTGCTGGTTGGTGACACGGCCGCGGAGGTGATTCTGGGGCTGCCCGGAACCATTCATGCGCCGCTCGATTTCATGGTCACGCTCACTGCGGCGGTGAAGCGCGGCGCACCGAGCCGCGTGGTGATGGCCGACATGCCCTTCATGAGCTATCAGGTGAACGCCGATGAGGCGCTGCGCAACGCCGCGCGCTTTCTCACCGAAGGCACGGCCGACTGCGTGAAGCTGGAGGTGGATCGCGCATGGGCGCCGCTGGTGGAGCGCCTGAGCAAGGCCGGCATTCCCGTGGTGGCGCACATCGGCAGCCGTCCGCAGCAGGCCAAGATGCAGGGTGGCAACTTCGCGGTGGGACGAACCGCCGAGCAGGCCGTGGCGCTGTTGCACGATGCGGCCGCACTGGAGGCGGCGGGTGCTTCCATGTTGCTGGTGGAGGCGTGCCCAGGCGAGGTGACGCAGCGCATCGTGGAGCGTGCCACCGTGCCGGTGATCGGTTGCGGCGCGGGCCCGGCGTGCCATGGTCAGGTGGTGGTGCTGCAGGACATCGTGGGCCTTTCCGACTGGCAGCCGAACTTCGCCAAGCCGCTGGCCACCATCGGCGACGCCCTGCAGAAGGCGGCCATGGCCTGGCGCGAGCGCGTGCATGCCGGTCGCATCGACAGCGTGTACGCCATGAGCGACGCCGAGCGTGAGCGCCTGCAGGTGCTGCTGCCCGCCGGATCGGACGCGCATGCGAAGGCTTGAGCATCTCGGCCCGGCATTGGTCACGCTGGCTGCCGCTGGTGCGCTGCTGCTTGCGGCACCCGCTGCGGTGCGGCAACTGTCGCGCGAGGGCACGGCTGTGGAGATGGCCGCAGCCGACGCGCGCCTGCAGAAGGGCACGCTGCTCGACGCGTTGTCGCAGAGCACCCGCGACATCGCCACACTGGTCGAGCCCAGCGTGGTGCATGTGAGCACCACGGGCTCGATGCACGGCCGCAACGGTTCGCGCACCTTCCTGAATTCGGGCAGCGGCTGGGTCTACGACACGCAGGGTCACATCATCACCAACGCGCACGTGGTGGACGGTGCACAGCGCGTGGAGGTGCAGCTGCATGGCGGCGAGCGTCGCGATGCGCGACTGGTGGGTCAGGACCTGCGCACCGACATCGCCGTGCTGCAGGTCGATCCAAACGGTCTGGTGCCCGCGCGGCGCGCCAAGGAGGATCCGCAGCAGGGCGAGATGGTGTTCGCCTTCGGCAGCCCCTTCGACTTCCGCTTCAGCATGTCCAGCGGCATCGTGTCGGGCATCGGTCGCACGGCCGGCCTGCAGGACATCGACTACGAGAACTTCATCCAGACGGACGCGGCGATCAACCCGGGCAATTCGGGCGGTCCGCTCACCGACACGCGCGGCTCGGTGGTGGGCATGACCACCGCCATCGCCACCGGCAAGGGCAATGCACTCGGTCAGGGGCAGTTCGCGGGCATCGGTCTGGCCATTCCGGTGTCGATGATCGACAACGTGGTGGAGCAGCTCATCACCAGCGGCGAGGTGGAGAAGGGCTTCATGGGGGTCAGCACGGTGGATGTGGAGGAGGTGCGACAGGGCCGCTTCCGCGATCCGCTGATGCAGCAGGTGGCCGGCGTGTTTCCGGGTGACGGCGCGGTGATCGCGGTGGTGACGCCCGGCAGTCCGGCCGAGAAGGCGGGACTTCGCATGGGCGACGTGGTGACGCAGTTCGCCGGTCAGCGCGTGGGAAGCGCGTCGCAGTTCCGCACGCTGATCGCGGGCCGGCGCCCGGGCGAAACCGTTTCGGTTGACGTGTGGCGACCGCTGCTGCAGCAGGACGCCGCGGGTGAGGCGCTGCAGATGCAGGTGACCGTGGCGCGGCTGCAGCCCGGCGTGAACGCGGAATGGTTCGCGGGGCCGCTGCGAGCGATGGGGCTCGGCAATCTGGTCACGGCCACGGAGGCGGATGCGGCTGCGCGAGGGGTGACCTTCCGACGCGGCGTGCTGGTGCAGGACGTGCCGGCCGGTTCGCCTGCAGCGCCGCAGGTTCCGGCGGGATCGGTGATCACCGAGGTGTTCGGTGGCCAGGTGAACAACCTCGACGACCTGTACGCGCGCATCGAGCGTGGCGTGCCGCCGCAGGCCACCATGGTGGATGTGCCCATGACCGTGCAGCGCCCCGATGGCACCAGCCTGCAGTTGATCCTGCCGCTGCGTGCGCGGCAGCGATGATGCGGGCCACCGTGTGCATGCTCTAGGATGTCCCACATGACCGCTCCGGCCCTTCTTGATGTGCGCAACCTGCAGACCTGGTTTCCGATCAGGCGCGGACTGCTGCAGCGCATCACGGGCCACGTGAAGGCGGTGGATGGCGTCAGTTTCACCCTGCACAAGGGTGAGACGCTGGGACTGGTGGGCGAGTCGGGCTGCGGCAAGACCACCGTGGGTCGCACGCTGCTTCGACTGATCGAGCCCACGGGCGGTCAGGTGCTGTTCGAGGGTCGCGACGTGATCTCGATGGCGGGCGAGGAACTTCGACAGTTGCGTCGCCGCATGCAGATCATCTTCCAGGATCCGGGTGGCAGCCTGAACCCGCGCATGCGCGTGGGTCGCATCGTGGGCGAGCCGCTGGAGGTGCACGGTGTGGCGCAGGGCGACGAGCTGCGCGACATGGTGGAGAAGCTGCTCACGCGCTGCGGCCTGTGGGCGGCGGCGGCGGATCGCTATCCGCACGAATTCAGCGGCGGTCAGCGGCAGCGCATCGGCATCGCGCGCGCGCTGGCGCTCAATCCCTCGCTGATCGTCTGTGACGAGCCAACCAGCGCGCTGGACGTCAGCATCCAGAGCCAGATCCTGAACCTGCTCAAGGACCTGCAGGCCGAGTTCGGCCTGAGCTACCTGTTCATCAGCCACGACATGGCCGTGATCCATCACATCTGCGATCGCGTGGCCGTGATGTACGACGGCAAGATCGTGGAGGAGGGCACGCGCGACGACATCATCCGTCGACCGCAGCATGCCTACACGCAGCGCCTGCTGGCCGCCGTGCCCGAGGCTGATCCGCGTCGACCTCGCCAGAAGCTGCGCCTCGAAGGCGCGAAGATGTGATGCAGGTCCGTGGCCGCTCAATCGTGATCGGGGTGTCCATCGTGGCGGTGGTGTCGTTCGCGACGGGCTGGTGGTTCACCGCGGGCGTGCGCACGCGCGCGAAGCAGGTGGATGCGGAGCTGACGCTCGTGGCGGGCGCGCTGCAGGCCTACGCGAAGGTGCACGATGGCGACATGCCGACCTCGCAGGACATGCTGCTTGCGGGACTGCCCGCGGACTTCAAGGGTGCCGCCGAACTGACGGCCGCGCTGAAGGATGTGCAGGTGCGCTGGCCGCCATCGTCCGATCTTGCGCCGGTGCTGCAGTCGAATGGATTGCCCAGCGGTTTCGGAACGCTCGCGCGGCTGAACGAGCAGCTGCATGACCTGCAGAAGCGCAGGCCCTGAGCCGGTTCACTCGTCCGACTTCTCCTCGGCTTCCGAATACATCACGTCGCTGGGGCGTTCCACCAGTCGGCCCAGTCGCCGCAGGTCGGGCAGCCACCACGCGATCAGCCCCGTGATCACCAGCGTGCCGATGCCGCCGCTCACCACGCTTGTCACGGGCCCCAGCCATGCCGCAACCGCGCCGCTCTCGAAGCCACCCAGTTCGTTGCTGCATTCGATGAACACGCTGTTCACGGCCGTCACGCGTCCGCGCATGTGGTCGGGTGTGCGGGTCTGCACCAGCACGTGGCGAATCACCACGCTGATGTTGTCCACGGCACCGCCCACCGCCAACGCGATCACGCTCACCCACAGCGAGGTGCTGAGGCCGAACACGATCATGCTGGCGCCGAACAGCGCCACGCTGCACAGCAGCGCCGCGCCGGCGCGTCGAAACTCCGGGCGCACCGCCATCACGCCGGCCATCAGCAGGGCGCCCGCATAGGGCGCGCTCTTCAGCACGCCAAGGCCGAACGCGTCGGTGCCCAGGATGGTGGTCGCGTAGATCGGAAGCAGGGCGGTGGCCCCGCCGAACAGCACCGCGAGCAGGTCCAGCGAGATGGCGCCGAGGATGGTGCGCTCCTTCACGATGTGCGAGATGCCGGCGAAGGCGCCGCCGGCTGTCACGCCGACCGGTGGCGACTCCATCTGGCGCGGCTGCAGTTGCCATGCCGTGGTGGCGAACACCAGGCAGCCAACGGCCGCTGCCGCGAACACCACCCACGCGTGGCCCGCGAACGCCAGCACGGCGCCGGCCAGGATCGGTCCGCCGATCGCGCACACCTGGAAGATGGCGCTGTTCCAGGTGATGGCGTTCTGGAATCGCTCGGTTGGCACCAGCGACGGCAACAGGCTCTGCCGCGTGGGCATGTTGAAGGCACGCACGCAGCCGCTCACGGTGAGTGCGACATAGGTGAACCACAGCGGTGCGTCGGCCAGGGTGGCCACGGCCAGCATCAGCGCCACCAGCGCGAAGCCCACCTGGGTGATCGACAGCAGGCGATGCCTGCGCACGCGGTCCACGAGTTGTCCCGCGGGGATCGCCAGCAGAACCACTGGCAGCGCCCGCGCCAGCCCCACATAGCCCAGACTCATGGCACTCTGCGAGCGTTCCCACACGTCCCACAGCACGGCGGTGTTCAGCATCTGCAGGCCGAAGCCGGCCAGCAGCACCCCGCCCGCGTACAGGCGGTAGTTGCGTTCCTGCCAAGCGGACAGCCAGCCCGTGCGGGCTTCGTCAGACTGCACAGGGCCCTCGCGGGCTCATGCCATCTTCAGGCGGTTTCCGAGCTCGCCGTGGTGCTTGCGAAGTGCATCACGCGTGTCCACGATCAGCTTCGAGTGCTTGGCGATCATGTCCCAGTCGAAGGCGCTGTGCGCCGTCGACACCAGCACCAGATCGAACTGCTTCAGCGTGTCCGGGGTCAGTGCCACGGACTTCATCTGCAGGTCGTAGGAGCGCACGGTCTTGGTCTCGGCGCAGTGCGGATCGCTGTAGTCCACCTTTGCGCCGCGATGCATCAGCAGCTCGATCAGCTCGAAGCTGGGGCTCTCGCGCACGTCGTCGATGTCGGCCTTGTAGGCCAGACCCAGCACCAGGATCTTGCTGCCCTTCACGGGCTTGCCGTGGTCGTTCAGGTGCTCGGCCACGCGATCCACCACGTAGTGCGGCATGTTGGTGTTGATCTCACCGGCCAGCTCGATGAAGCGCGTGAAGCGTCCATGCTCGCGGGCCTTCCACGTGAGGTAGAAGGGATCGATCGGGATGCAGTGACCGCCCAGGCCGGGGCCCGGGAAGAAGGGCATGTAGCCGAAGGGCTTCGTGGCCGCTGCGCGAACCACTTCCCACACGTCGATCTTCATCGGCTCCAGGATGGCCTTCAGCTCGTTCACCAGCGCGATGTTCACCGCGCGGAAGGTGTTCTCCAGGATCTTGGCGGCCTCGGCCACCTCGGCCGTGCTCACCGGAACCACCTCGGCGATGCCCTTGCGGTACACGGCGGCGGCCAGCTCGGTGCTTGCCGCATCCAGACCGCCCACCAGCTTCGGAATGGTGCGCGTGTTGTGGCTCTTGCGACCCGGATCCTCGCGCTCGGGGCTGAAGGCGCCGAACACGTCGCGGCCCAGCTTCAGGTTCTTGCCGCGCTCGCCGGCGGCCTTGAACACCGCGGGCATCATGTCGTCGCGCGTGGTGCCGGGATAGGTGGTGCTCTCCAGGATGATCAACTGGCCCGCGCGCAGCGTCTTGCCGATGGCCTCGGCGGTGGCCAGGATGTAGCTGATGTCCGGCTCCTGATGGCGGCCCAGCGGAGTGGGCACGGCCACGATGATCACGTCGCACTCGCCCAGACGACCGAAGTCGGTGGTGGCCTCGAAGCGCTTGCTGTCGCGCAGATCGGTGATCATGGAATCGCCGAGGTGCTGCAGGTAGTTGCGCCCCTCCTTGATCGCCTTGGGCTTGCCCGGATCAATGTCGAAGCCGATCACCTGCGAACCGCCACCGTGCAGCGCATGGGCAAGAGGCAGACCCACATAGCCAAGACCGATCACGCCGATGCGTGCCTGGCCCTGTTCGATGCGGGAGAGGAAATCCTTGTGGGTGGGGGCGGTGGTCATGTGGTTTTGAAGATCGGTTGGAGTTGCGGATGCCTTGAGGCAGGACGCGGAAGATAGCCAACCGACACCCCGGGGAACGCCCTCGAGCGATCCAAAAACAACCGCCACCGTCACTGGGACGGTGGCAGCCCTCGTCCGCCCGAATTGTTGAATACGGCAAACGAAGGCCGCCGCCCCTGACGGGCGATGGCCCAATAGACACCAAAACCAGCGATGCGCAAAATGAATTCCGCGATCGGCGCCCAAATGGCCTGTCTTCTTGCTGCCAGCAGCGAGCCTGAAGTGCGCCTCAGGCCAAATGCAGCTCTCTTCGAAGCCTCGCGTGCGTTATGAAAGACCTATAACACAGGACATCCGGCCACTCCGGGCACCCCCTCGGCGATAGCTGAAGTGCATCGGGTCACCAACCGTGCACAGGGGGTCGAAGTCGAGCCGTTCGCCGCGCACGCCGCCCCGCGTCGCCTGCAGCGCGAGCGCCGCTCGCAGATCAACCAGCGATCGCGTCGCATCCGCAGGGTCCGGCCGCACCGCCTCCGAGAGATTCGCCAGGCGCATGGCTTCAGCGACCTCGGCACCCACCTGCAGTGCGTTGCCGCCGATGCACGCGCCCACCGCCACGATCATTCGCTCCGCCGATGCGCCGCGCTGTTCCATGCTTCGGATCGTCGCCGGCACGATGCCCTGCGCCACACCGCGCCAGCCCGCATGCACCGCCGCCACAAGGTTGGCACGCGGGTCGGCCAGCAGCACCGGTGCGCAGTCGGCCACGCGCACCGAAAGCGCCTGCCCTGGATCGGCGCTGACCAACGCATCGCCATCGGCGAAGGGCGGGTCCGCGCGCGGCACGCCCGCGTCAAGGTCGGCGTGACGAATGCCGACACCGTGCACCTGACGCACGCGTATCAGCGCTCGATCCTGCAATCCGACGGCCGCCATGAACCGCCGCCAGTTCTCCTGCACCCGCTCCCATGTGTCGGGTTCACCGGGTGCATCGGCCAGCCCCAGGTTCAGCGAATCGAATGGCGCCGGACTCACGCCTCCCAGTCGGGTGCTGAAGCCATGGGGCATGCCCGCGGCGTGCAGCAGGCTGGATCGCCGCCACGTCACGCCGTTGTCCGCGACGATGTTCTCGAAGGCCATGGTGGCTGCGCCGACTCAGAGCCCGAGGCGCGACTTCTTCGCCTCGAACTCCGCGATCTCGCGCTTGTTCTGCGTGTTCAGCGGCTTGCCTGCGCGGATCGCCTCGATCTCGAGCCGGGTCAGGCGAAGCGCGTCGAACTCGTAGTCCATGAACGCCTCGCAGGTGTGCGGTGCCAGCGGCTGGATCAGCCGGTACATGGCGCGCGCGTAGTCCTGGATCTCCTGCTGCGCGTGCGACTCCATGCGCAGCGACAGGAAGCGCAGCGTGTTGTGCAGGTCGCACTTCCAGTACCACTCCGTGTACACGCTCACCGGCAATGCGGCGCGCGCCAGTTCACGCGCCACGCCGCGCTCGGTCAGGTCCAGGTATTCGCGGTAGTTCGCCTCGGCCTTGTCGAGCAGCTGCAGGAACTGCTCCGCCGTGGCGCCGTCGATCGGCTCGTCGCCACCCTGGCGATTCACCGTGCTCTGCTTGCGCACGTTCTCGGCGGTGGGGCGGTAGAAGCGGTCCGGCACGATGGAGTAGCGCGCCGAATACTCGTTCACGTTGGCGGTGCGGTGACGGATCCACTGGCGCGCCACGAACATGGGCATGGACACATGGAACTTGAACTCCACCATCTCCAGCGGCGTGGTGTGGCGATGTCGCAGCAGGTAGCGAACCAGCGTGCGATCCTCGCTCACCGCCTTGGTGCCGGCACCGTAGCTCACGCGCGCGGCCTGCACGATGGCGGCGTCGGCGGTCTGGCCTTCGGGCGCCAGACGCGGCATCACGTCCACCAGCGCGATGAAGCCGTGGTCGTGCACCGGAATCTGCCAGCGCGCCTGACCTTCCATCAGGTCGTGCAGGGGCGACTCGGGTGCGATGCGCTGGATCGGTGTTTCGGAGACTGCCTGCGTCATGGTTGGGGGAAAGAGTAGGGTTCCGCGCGCGGTTTCGCAGGCCGCGGAACGGGGCTCAGGGCAGCAGCCGTTGCGTGCGAGCCAACTTCAGCACCTGGGCGTGGCGGAAACAGGACAGCAGGTGTTCGTTCACGCACCCGACCGCCTGCATGTAGGCGTGGCAGATCACCGGTCCGCAGAAGCCGAAACCTTCCGCCTTCAGGCGTCTGGACAGCGCACGGCTCTCCGGGCTCTCGGCCGGCACCTCGCTGCGGCGGCGCAGTCGGCGCACCTTCACCGCGTGGCCGGTGGGTTCCCACACCATGTCGCGGAAGGCATGGCGGCCGCCGCGCTCCATCACGTTGCACCATGCCTGCGCATTGCGGATGGCGGCGGTCACCTTGGCCTGACTTCGGATGATGCGCGTGTCGCCGAGCAGTCGCGTGACATCCTTGCGACCGTAGCGCGCCACGCGTTCCGGATCCAGACCGTCGAACGCGGCCAGGATGCCGGCCCGCCGCTTCAGGATGGTGATCCATGAAAGGCCCGCCTGGAAGCCGTCCAGCACCAGCTTGACGAACAGTTCCCGGTCATCGCGAAGCGGCACGCCCCACTCGTGGTCGTGGTAGTCCACGTAGATCGGGTCGGTGCCGCACCACCAGCAGCGCTCGACGGGCTTGCGGGGGCGTGGCATGCACGGAAGGTACCGCCGCATCCTGCGAGGCGATTTCGGCGAAGATGCCGTTTCCATGATCCGCGTCGCTCTGGCCATGCTCACCCACGACAAGGCGAAGTACATCGCCCTGGTGGCGGGCATCGCCTTCGCCAGCCTGCTGATCAGCCAGCAGTCGGCCATCTTCTGGAGCGCGATCCGCAGCAGCACCTACGGCGTGCGCAGCGCAAGCGCCGCGGACATCTGGGTGATGAAGCCCAACGTGGAGATCCTGGATCTGGCCGATCCCATGCGCGAGGGTGTGGTGAACCAGGTTCGCTCGGTGGAGGGTGTGCACTGGGCCGTGCCGTACTACCAGGCGCTGGGCATGGTGCGCACGCGACAGGGCTCGTTCCGTCCGGTACTGATGATCGGCGTGGACGACTCCACGCTGATCGGTGCGCCGAGCGCACGCATGGTGATGGGCGACGTGCGGGCGCTCGATCAGCCCAACGCGGTCATCTTCGACGTGAGCGGCTACCAGCAGAACTTCCCCGATCTGCCGGTCGAGATCGGCGTGGAGGTGGAGATCGGCCAGACGCGTGCGGTGGTGGCGGGCTTCTGCAAGGCGCCGCCGGCGTGGGGCGGACAGACGGTGCTGTACACCAAGCGCTCGCTCGCCGTGCAGATGAGTCGCGAAACCGAGAACACCGTCAGCTTCGTGCTGGCCAAGGCGGAGGATGGCGCGGATCCCGACGCCGTGGCCGCGCGGGTCGAGCGTGAAACCGGCTTGAAGGCACGCAGCAGCGCGCGCTTCAGCAGCGAGATCATCGAGTGGATGCTGAAGTTCTCCGGCGTTGCCGAGTTCTTCGGCGTCACCATCCTGATGGGCGTGGTGATCGGCATCGCCATCGTGGGGCAGACCTTCTACCTGTTCAGTGTGGAGAACGTGAAGCAGTTCGCCACGCTGAAGGCGATCGGCGTTGGCAATCGCAGCGTGCTGGGCATGATCTTCCTGCAGGCCTCGGTGGTGGCGGTGCTCGGTTTCGCCATCGGCGTGGGTGTGGCCAGCCTGTTCTTCGCGTACTTCGGTCCGGGCACCGGTGGACTGCGCGGCATGAACATGCCGTTCGCGGTGTTCGCGGGCACGGGCGTGTTCATCTACATCATGGTGGTGGCCAGCTGCTTCCTGTCCATTCGCCGCGTGCTCACGGCCGATCCGGCCATCGTGTTCAGGAACTGACCCATGACCACCGAAGGCCAGGGCGTGCACTGCGTGGACCTCGAACGCTCGTTCGAGTCGGGTGGCGTGAAGCAGCATGTGCTGAAGCGTCTGCGGTTCGATGCGGAGCCGGGGCAGCTCACGATGCTCATCGGCCCCTCGGGCTGCGGCAAGACCACGCTCATCAGCATCATCGCCGGGCTGCTGGGTGCGCAGAGCGGCCACGTGCGCGTGCTGGGTCACGAGGTGCTGGGCATGGACCCGCAGCAGCTGCTGCAGATGCGCTTGAAGCGCATCGGCTTCGTGTTCCAGCAATACAACCTGATCTGGGGGCTGAACGCCGCCGAGAACGTGGCCGTGCCGCTGGTGGCCGCGGGCGCGCGGTGGCCCGAGGCGCAGGAGCGCGGCGCCGCCATGCTGCGCGAACTGGGCCTGGGCGAGCATGTGCACAAGCTGCCCAGGCAGCTCAGCAGCGGCCAGCAGCAGCGCGTGGCCATCGCGCGTGCGCTGGTGCACGACCCTGATCTGCTGCTGTGCGACGAGCCCACGGCGGCGCTGGACGCGCGAAGCGGTCATCAGGTGATGGAACTGCTGCGAAGCGTGGCGGTGCGCCCCGGCCGCGTGGTGATCGTGGTGAGTCACGACCAGCGCGTGTTCGGTTTCGCCGACCGCATCGCCGAGATGGATGACGGCGTGGTGATCCGTGTGGAGGATCGCGTACCCAATCCGAACGCCTACTCTTCAGGTCACACATGATGATCCGCCGCCTCGTTCCAATCATCGCTGCCGTGTCGCTGGGCTTCGCCGTGGCGGTCACCTGGCTGCTCACGCCAAGCAGCAGCGTGACCGCGCCGCCCAATCAGCCTGCGCGCAGCACGCTGAAGGAGGGACGCGTCGCGGGCCTGGGCATCGTGGAGCCGCGCGGCGAGTGCGTGGCTGTGGGCAGCGCCGTGCCCGGCATCGTGGACATGGTCTTGGTGAAGCCGGGCGACACCGTGAAGGAAGGCCAGCCCCTGTTCAAGCTGGAGCAGGCCGAGCGACAGGCCGAGGTGGAGGCGCGCATGGCCGCGCTGCAGCTGGAGGAGAGCAAGCTGTCGCGACTCGAGGCCCAGCCCCGACCCGAGGACGTGACGCCGCTCGAGGCACGCGTGCGCGCCGCCGAGGTGGAAGCCAAGCGTGCCGAAGGCACCTTCGAGCGCGTGAAGACCGCGCGTGATGCCGGTGCCGCCAGCGTGGAGGATCTCGAGCAGCGGCGCTTCGCCATGCTGATGGCGCAGGCCGTGGTCGATCAGATGAAGGCCGAGCTCATGCGCCTGAAGAACGGCGCCTGGAAGCCCGATCTGGAGGTGGCGCGGCGCGAGGTGGCTTCCGCCAAGGCCGCGCTGGAAAAGGCGCGCGTGGACCTGGAGCGCCTCACCGTGAAGAGCCCCACCAACGGTTCGGTGCTGAAGGTGGATGTGCGCGCGGGCGAGTTCGCCACGGCGGGCCGATTGGACAGTGCCATGGTGACCGTGGGCGACGAGGGGCCGCTGCACGTGCGCGTGCAGGTGGACGAGGACGATGCGGCGCGCGTGAAGCCCGGATCGCCCGCGGAGGCCTTCACGCGCGGTCGGGATCCCGCGCATCTCACGCTGCGCTTCGTGCGCATCGATCCGCGCGTGGAGCCCAAGACATCGCTGCGCGGCATCGTGACCGAACGCGTGGACACGCGCGTGCTGGTGGTGGTGTACGAAGTCGTGAAGACGGAGGGTTCCGTCTACGTGGGGCAGCAGGTGGATGTGTTCATCGACGGTGACGCCGGCGCGCCGGCCGCGCCGACCGCATCGACGAAGCCCTGACTTTCACGCACGCACGGCAAGCACCGCATCCAGACAATCGGCCACCACATCGGCGCGCGTGGCCACCGCTTCGCGCCGCACCACCTCGGTGAAACAGATGAAGCGCTCGCATGCCCCGTGCTCGCGCACGCGCCAGTCGGTCATGCCGTCGCCCACCATCAGGCGGGGTCGTGGCAGCGCGGCGGCATCGATGGCGGTGGCCTTGCCGCTGTCGACCGCGCATGGCGAGGCTGGGTCGAGTTCCAGCAGGCCGTCGGCGCGTGGGCGCAGCCAGTTCGCCACCACATGATCGCCACGCAGGCCGAGGCGCTCCACCACCGGTGCGACCCATTCGCGACAGCCGCCGCTGACCACCCACACCTGGTCACGCATGTCGGAAAGTCGCTGGCGTCCCCGCCACACGCTGTCGGTGAAGTTGGCGCACAGACGCTCCACCAGCGCGGGCAGCATGCGCGCATCGAGCGCGAGCAGATCCAGCCGCTGTCGAAGGCTGTCCTCGATCGTCATGGCGCC
>Ga0209617_10000731_pt1 | contig 14933 bp, 9 predicted proteins | sample LakEriepJuly2011_2_FD_187459 | JGI IMG/M metagenome (GOLD analysis project Ga0209617, IMG submission 187459) | Freshwater microbial communities from dead zone in Lake Erie, Canada - CCB epilimnion July 2011 (SPAdes) (version 2) | ecosystem: Environmental > Aquatic > Freshwater > Lentic >... | reverse complement strand
CGTCCAAAACTACGGCGCCGTCACCGCTGCTTGCCTCGTCATCCGCAAATCCGTCTTCGATCAGGTCGGGGGCCTCGACGAAAAATCCCTCGCCATCGCCTTTAACGACGTCGACTTCTGCCTAAAGGTCCGCGCCGCCGGCTATCTCAATCTCTGGACACCCTTCGCCGAACTTTATCACCACGAATCCGCCAGCCGCGGCGTCGAAGACACGCCCGAAAAACACGAGCGTTTCCGCGGTGAGGTCGAGACGATGATGCAGCGTTGGGAGCAAGAGCTGAAGCACGACCCCGCCTACAATCCGAACCTCACGCTCGAGCTCACCGACTTCACGCTGGCCGCCCCGCCGCGCCCTTGGCTCCCGTAATCGCCGAGCCGCCGCGCCCGCGTCCGGCCCTGTGATTGACGGCCCGCACCGCCGCCAGTCGGCACAGGCTTGATTTCCTCACCATCTTCCCGTCCGCCCTCGCCGCTTCCCCTCACGATAAAATCCGCCGGTTCGCCACCCAGCCACTCCCGCAATTGGCCGCCCGCCTGAGTTGAACCACCTCCGTCCCACGATGCTCCGCTCCCTCGACACCCCGCTCGCCGACGCTCCGTGCGATCCGCTCGCTCTGCCGGTCGAGGGCTGGATCTACCTCGGCGCGGACCAGTCGAACATCGTCTCGGTCGAGGCACTGCTCAACGGCGTCTCCATCGGCTCGACCACGCAGCTCACCGTGCGCGCCGACGTCAACGCCACCCACGCCTTACCCCCGACGACCGCCACTGCCTTTCGTTTCTTCGGCTACGCCGCCCGGGCCAAATTCGGCGGCGCTGGTCGCTTCGCCGTCCTCGTGCACCTTAGAGACGGCGGCCCGCCCATCACGCTCGTCGAGCATTCGATTCACGTGATCTACCAAGACCACCGCCAAAATCCCTTCGGCGTGCTCCTCACGCCTGAGCTCGTTGCCCTCCACAACCGCGAGCACATCTACGGCTCCGGTCCCTCGCTCGCCGTCGGCAGCGGCGAGATGCTCACCCTTGCCCAACGCTACCTCGGACCACCTCCCGTTCGCGTGGTCGATGTCGGCTGCGGCCTCGGCTGGTATGGCACCCAACTCCGCGCCGCCGGCTACGCCTGGCATGGCGCCGAGATGAAGGCCTCCGATTGCGCCGCCCTCGCCGCCGCCGGTTTGCCGCACACCCAGGTTGATGGTTCGGGCCTGCCGTTCACCGACGGCGCGTTCGACGCCGCACTGTGTATCGAAGTGCTCGAACATATCGCGGAGCCCCGCGCCTTCCTCGCCGAGATCCGTCGCGTCGCCCCCGGCCGGCTGCTCGTCTCCGTGCCCAACGCCGAGCTCATCGCCTACCTGCACGACTACCTCGCGGTGCCGTGGCACATGCTCGAAGCCGACCATAAAAATTTCTTCACGCGCTGGAGCTTGGGCGCGTTGCTCCGCGAGTTTTACCCTCACGTTGAAGTCGGCTTCCACACCGCCCATCCGCTCAAGACCCCCGAGGGCACCCAAGCCTACTACAATCTGTTCGCCGTCGCCCGGTCCTGACCGTTTCGATCGCGTCCCTCGCTTCGTCCGTGCTCAAAAAACACTTCGCCACGTTCTCGCCCGCCGCTTTCGCCTGCTGCCTGTTCGCGTTCATCCTCGGCGTGCGCTGGACCGTGTTTCACCGCTACGGCATGACGATGCCCGAGTGGGATCAATGGGACGCCGAGGGCCTGCAGCTCCTCGCTCCGTGGTTCAACGACGACCACTTCCTCCGCGCGCTGTTCACTCCGCACAACGAGCACCGCGTCGTCCTCACCAAGCTCCTCAATCTCGGTCTCACCCTCGCCAACGGCCATTGGGACCAGCGCCTCGAAGCGGTGTTCAATGCCCTTTTCCCGGCGACGATCGCCGTCTCCTTTTTCATCCTCGCCCGTCGCCACCTTGACCGCCGTTGGCTTGCGCCGTTCACCGCCTTTCTCGGCTTCATCTTCGCTTTCCCGTTTGCGTGGCAAAACATTCTCGGCGGCTTCCACTCGCAGCAGTTTTTTTTGGTCGGCTTGGCCCTGATCGCCATCGCCCTGTTGCCGTTTAACGCCCCGTTCTCCCGCCGCTGGTGGCTCGGCGCCGCCGCCGCCGCTCTCGGCCTTTTCAGCATGGCCTCCGGTCTCTTCGGCGCCGTCGTTGTGATCGGCTTGCTCGGCGTGCAATGGCTGCGGCGCGAGCGCACCTTCAACTCTGCTCTGCCCACGCTCGCGTTGGGCACCGCCGTCGCGCTGGCGGGCTGGTTCAGCCGCTACGAGTTTCCTCCGCACGAGGTGCTGAAGGCCCAAAATTTTTCCGACTTCGCTTTCACGATTATCCAAAGTCTACAGTGGCCCGCGCCGTCGAGTCCTTGGTTTGCCCTGATGCTTTGGCTGCCGTGGACGTGGCTCGTCGTCCGCGCGGTTTTCTCCCCGCGCCCGCTCACCGCTCCTTCCCGGGCGTTCGGCTATTTCATTCTCGGCCTCGGCGTCTGGGTCTGGCTCCAACTCGTCGCCACCGGTTACGCCCGAGGCGCCGGCGGCCCAGCGCCCGCCTCGCGCTACATCGACACCTTGGTCTTCGGCCTGGTCGCCAACGCCCTTGCCCTCGTCTGGCTGGCCACTCCCGACCTGCTGTCCCGCACCGCCCGCCGCAGCCTCGCGATCGCCGCACTCGGGTGGGTCGGTAGCTTCGTTTGGGGTGCTCGATCCGAGCTCACCCGCATCTTCGTCATCGAGCTCCCACCCGTGAAAGTCTACCACGACTACTGCGAGATCAACGTGCGCAACTATCTCCACACCGGCGACACCAAGCACCTTGATCACGACGAGATCCCCTACCCCGGCGCCGGCTCATTTCTTGTTCGCATCGGCATCCCCGCCCTCCGCGCCGTGATGCCGGCCACGGTCCGCCCGCCCCTGCCCATCACCGCTGGGCGTTCCACCTTCACCCCGTCCGATCCGAAGAATCTTCACCCTCCTGCCCTTGGGCTTTCTCCATCCACCCATCCGCTGATCTATCGTCAAACGTGGGGCTCCTTCGCCGCCGACGCCGCCTCCAACCCCCGTGAGTTCACCAGCGCCCCCATTAGGGCTCCTTTGGGTGCTTGGTTAAAATTTGAGACCGCCGGCGCGGCCGGCACACCGGGCACCACCCTTGAACTGCGCGACGCCGCCACCGGCATTCCTCTCGCCTCGATCGTCCCCGACCAGACTCCCGGCGACACGTGGCGGGCCGCTTACGTCCGCGCTCCCGCCGGCGCTTTCGTGGTCCACGCCCACACCCCCGACTCCGCTCGCTGGCTCGCCTTCTCCGAACCCATCGAGCTGGCCTCCGGCTCCTATTGGGCCTTGCAACTCACGAAAAACGGCCAACTCCTCGCCACGCTCGCGTTGGCCCTCGCCCTGCTTTTGTCCACCGTCGCCCTCGTCCTCCGCCGACTGCTTCCGATCGATCAACCTTCATCGCTCAACTCTCAACCTTAAGATGTCCCTTACCCGTTTCTCCGTCGCCCCGCTCCACACTCTCACCCGCACCCTCGCCGCCGTCGCGATGGGCCGCGAACTCCCCGATCTTGTCCTCACCGGCGCGCGGCTGCTTTCGACTTACACCGAGCGCCTCCACGCCGACCGCGAGATCTGGCTGAAGGCCGGCCGCATCGCCGCCGTCAAACCCGCCGGCACCGCCAAAAAGCTGTTCCCGAAGCTCGCCCGCGCCAAATTCTTCGATGCCGCCGGCGGTATCCTTGCCCCCGGCCTCGTCGATCCGCACATCCACATCGAGAGCTCGATGATGACCGCGTGCGCCTACGCCGAGGGCGCCCTGCTCAACGGCACGACTACGATTTTCTGCGACAGCCATGAAATCGGTAACGTCTGCGACTCCGCCGGCATCGAGTGGATGTTGGAGGACGCCCGCCAAGCCCCGCTCTCCATTTTCCTCACGGTCCCCTCCACCGTGCCCGCGACCTCGCCCCAATTCGAAACCGCCGGCGGCGACCTCACCGCCGCCAAAATCGGTCAACTCTTCGACCGCTACCCGGAGGCCGTGGCCCTCGGCGAGAAAATGGACTTCGTCCAAGTCGCCATGGGCGACCCACGCAGCCACGCGATCATGGCCGCCGCCCTTAAACGCGGCCGCCCCATCTGCGGCCACATCTACGGCCGCGAGTTCGTCACCGCCGGCGCCGCCTCCGGCATCACCGACACCCACGAGGCCATCGACCGCGAGATCGGCGACGATTTCTTGGAAGCCGGCGTTTGGATCTTCCTCCGCGGCGGCCCGCCCACGACTCCTTGGCACTCGCTCCCGCACGCGATCAAGGCCGTCACCGAGCTTGGCGCCAACCCCAAGCGCGTCTGCGTCTGCACCGATGACCGCGACGCCGATGATCTCTTCCTCTTCGGCCTCGACTGGGTCGCCCGCCAAGCCGTCGTCGCCGGTCTCAAACCTACAACGGCATGGAGCTTGGGTTCCCTCCACCCCGCCACCCGCTACGGGATGGACGGCGAGATCGGCGGCCTCGCTCCGGCCCGCCGGGCCGACATCGTCCTGCTCAACGACGCCCTCGAGCCCCAATGCACATGGTATGGCGGCGAACTCGTCGTCAAAAACCGCAAGATCACGCCGCTGCTCGATCGCGCCCTTTCAAAACGCTACCGCTACCCCCGCGCCGCCTACCAGACGGTCAAGCTCTCCGCCAAAAAGCTCACCCTCACCCCCGCGCTCCCGACCGCTCCCGTCACCGCCAACGTCATCCGCACCGCCTTACCCGGCATCATCCTCTTCCACGAAAAAGTCGCGCTCGCCCCGAAGCCCGGCGAGACGTGGGTCGATCTCTTCACCCAGCATCGCCTGTGCTTTGTAACGATCGTCGAGCGCCACGGTAGGTCCGGCGCCGTCGCCCACGGTCTGCTCCGAGACTTCAACCTCAAGGCCGGCGCCGTCGCCAGTTCGGTCGGCCACGATGCCCATAACATCATCCTCGCCGGCACCAACGAGGCCGACCTCCAGCTCGCTCTCGCCACCGTCAAAAAACTCCGCGGCGGCGTCTGCGTCGTGCGCGACGGCAAGGTCCTCGCCCAAGTCGCCCTCCCCGTCGCCGGCCTCATCTCCGATCTCCGCGCCACCGCCGTGGCCAAGGAAACTACCAAGCTCAAAAAAGCTTGGGTCGCCGCCGGCTGCACCTTGCCCTACATGGGCTTCAATCTGATCCCGCTCTCCGTGATCCCCGAAATCCGCATCACCGATTGCGGCCTGGTGACGGTTCCCGGCATGCAACAGCTTCCCCTCTTCGAACCGGCCTGATTTCCGATTATTCCTTCCGCCCAGCCCCGTCTTTTCGCCGGGCTTTTTTGCCCCGGGCCCGCCCGCAGATGTCGCAAAATAAGCCGAGGGCATGGCACATCGTCTGCTTTCCCTTCACAACCTACGTATGAACCAAACCATGATCAAATCCAAACTCCACGCCCTGCTCGCCGTTCTCACGGCAGCCGGCTTCTCCGGGTCCCTATCGGCCCAAACCGCCCCCGCGCCCACCGCCGCCCCCAAAGACGACGCCGTGCGAATGGAAAAATTCGAGGTCAATGACGTGCCGATCGAACAACAGATCGTCCCGACTTCGCGCCCGTTTAACTCCGTTTTCGGTCTCGACCGCAGCATTCTCGATACCCCGCGCAACGTCACCATCATCTCCCGCGAGCAGCTCACCGCCATCAATATCCAAGATGTGCGCGACTTCTCCAAACTCACCGCCAGCTCCTACACCCGGAGCAACTTCGGCGCTCCCACTACCCCCGACATCCGCACGCAGATTGCCGACACTTACTCGAACGGCATGCGCATCGGTCTTTCGAGCAACGGCAACGGCATGCCCGTAAATTTCAACGCGGTCGAATCGGTCAACATCGTCAAGGGTCCTGCCACCGCCGTCTACGGCGCCTCCCAATACGTCGGTGGCTACGCCGACTACGTGACCAAGCGCCCTTCCTTCGACAGCCGCAAGGGCAGCGTCTCCGTCACCGCCGGATCCTATGAACAGTTCCGCTGGACCGCCGACTACAACGTTCCCGTCGATGCCAAGACCGCCTACCGCGTCAGCTACTCCGGCGAACAGTCCGGCAGCTACTACGTCGATGGCCACAAGAACACGCAGGCCCTCTACGCCGCCCTCACGCACCGCGCGAGCGACAAGTATGAGATCTTCGTGAACTCCGAAGCCTTCTACGGCGACTACGTCGAGAACTTCGGCATCAACCGCGTCACCCAAGATCTCATCGACAACGGCAACTACATCACCGGCGTAAATAACAATCCGGCGCCCAATTTCTCCGGCGGCGCGTTTCTCGGCTACCGGGACTCCACCGGTGCTCCGATCACGTTCTCCAATATTAACGTCGTCGCCGGCACGCCCGCCTCGATCTCAGATCCACAGAATTCCCGCTGGGTTGTTTCCGGCTTCCCCGCCGTCAACCGCATCGCCGTCGGACCCACCGTTAAGATTGATCGCAGCAACCGTTCGCTGAAACCCGGCGACCACTCCTTCGGCTTCAGTTACAACGGCCAAGCGATCCAGACCTTCACCCCGTCGCCCGATTTCTCCATCGGCAACAACAGCTTCCTCCGCTACGTCCGCCGCAGCACGCTGTCATCCTACTCCTACTCCGAGATCATCGACCCAAGCTGGAGCTTCGAGAATCGCACCGAGTTCCGCGTCACCAAGGGCGCCTTCTCCAGCAACTCCGGCATCGGCCTGCGTTACCAATACGTGTCTGCGTTCAACGATTTCTTCAACGAACCCGCCAACGTCTGGGACCTGACGAAAGACCACAATTTCATCAACTACTTCAACTCGGTGAACTCGCCCAGCCCGTTCACGCAAGCTCCCGTCCCCGGCTGGCCCGGCCGCTACTACACGCCCGACAACGGCGACTCCGGCGAATCGAAAGTCTTTACCACCTCCGCCTTCAGCCAGAATAGCTACAAGGTGAACGACCAACTCACCCTCGATGCCGGCGCCCGCGTCGACCTCATCTCGATCAAATACCGCGACTTCGCCGGCTTCCTGCCCGGTGACAGCGTCATCGTCGGCCTGCCCAACTACAATCTGAGCGCCAGCTACAAGGTCTCGAAAGACCTCGGCACCTACGTCACCTACAACTACAGCCAAAACCCGGTCGGCGCGGTCGGTAACGGCGGCGGTTTCACCACCGGCGGCAACCGCAACTTCTCCAACGCCGCCCTCCGCGGCGAAGCGATCCTCACCGAAGCCGGAGCCAAGTATTCCTTCGGCGGCGGCAAGGGCTTCATCGGCGGCGCGATCTTCCAACAAAACCGCGAGCAGCTCCAGCAGGACCGCTCCACCCGCAAATTCGAGACGAAGGGTTTCGAAGTCGAAGTGAACTACCAGCCCACCAAGAATCTCTACGCCACGTTCGGCTACTCCTACCTCGACTCCATCGTCAACGGCGCCGAGTTCGATGTCGGCAATACCTCGCTCACCTCGCCCCTTAGCCGCTTCTTCATCCTCGCCCCCGGCAAAGACTATCGCCGCCAAGGCGTGCCGCGGAATCTCTTCAACGCGAATACCACCTATAAATTCACCAACGGCTTCGGCCTCACCGGCGGTATCGTCGCCACCAGCGATATCCTCAACAACGTCGTCGGCACCCTCGTGATTCCGGCGCAATACACACTCGATGTCACCGGGTTCTACTCCACCAAGGAATACGAGGTCCGCCTCGCGGTCATCAATGCCACCGACCAAAAAAACTGGAGCGCGCCCAACGCCGTCTACGGCAACGAGTCCATCGTCGCCGATCTCCCGATCCGCGCCGAGTTGACCCTCAAATATAAGTTCTAAACGGCTACCGCCGTCCTCCAAGGCCGCCCCTCACCGGGCGGCCTTTTTTGTAGGAGCGGGTTTACCCGCGATCTCGTACGTCGTCGTGGCCCGCCACGCCCCAAGCCTAGCACCCCCCGGTCGCCTTCCCCACTGGCCCACCCAAGCCCTTTCTCGCACCCGGCCGGCGGAGAGATAATTCCTTGTCGCGCCCGCGCCGCTTCCCCGACACTTCACCCTTCCGGATGAAGTCCCTATTGTCGCTGCCCACTCTTCTCGCCGCCGCTCTCTTCAGCATCGTTGTCACGATTCCGTTTCTGCCCTTCGCCGCACCGGTCAAGGCCCAGTTCCGTTTCGAAGTCACCGCCACGAATGCCACCGCTGGTCTGCCCCAGTTTTTCTTCGATGTCGGCCGCGGGATCAACGAAGCCGACTCGGCGCGCGCAAGCCTCGTCGGCGGAACCGCGCCGCAGGTCCTGAGCTTCCCCCTTCCCGCCGGCGACTATCGCGGCTTCCGCTTCGATCCGCTCGATCGCGCCGGAAAAATCACCTTGAAGGACGCTGTCATCCGCCATGCCGACGGGCGGGTTGTGCGCCGTTTCGCCCCGGACGATTTCGTCCCTGAAAACCAAATCGCGACCCGATCCGTCCAGGGTCAAACCCTCGAACTCGTGACCGAGCCGGCTGCAATCGATCCCATCTTGGGATTGAAAGTCGCGGCTCCTTTCACGCTTCAGTCCAGCCTCTCTGAAAATCTTCGCGCCCTCGGCCTGCGGGCGTTGCCCACCTGGGCCGTTCTGCTGGGTCTGGTTGGGTTGTTCCGCCGTGCCATCGATCGCTGCCGACGCGGGTGGACTTGGCTCGCCGCCCGCCCGGCCCGCGCCGTCGTAATCGGCGCGGTCATCGCCGTCGTCGCCAGCAGCTACCCGGTTATCTTTTTCGGCAAAAGCATCGTCGCGCCCAACAACGGCACCCTGCTTCTTTACGAGGACTTCCCCACGCTCCCCGGTTATCGCGACCGCACTGTCGGGGCGCACTCGGGAGCCGATATCGGCGCGATTATGTGGCAACATATCCCGCTCTCCATGCTCCAGCACGATGCGCTTTTCCGCGACGGAGAGCTCCCACTCTGGAACCGCTACAACTCCGCCGGCACCGTCCTTTTGGGCCAAGGTCAATCGATGTTCGGCGACCCGTTGCATTTTTTCGTGATCGCAGCCAATGGCGCGACGTGGGCGTGGGACATCAAATATCTCGCCGCAAAGTGGCTGCTGGCCTGCGGCCTTGGGCTTTGCGTGCTGCGTCTCACCAGCCATCTGCCCGCCGCGTTACTCGTCGCCTTCGCCGCCAACTTCGTGGGCTTTTTTCCATTCCGGCTGAACCACCCGGCATTTTTCAGTTTCTGCTACGCGCCGTGGGTGCTCTACGCTTGGTTGCGGATGGCCTCAGCTCCACAATGGACCGGCGCCGCCCGCTGGTCGGCCGCGCTCGTCCTCGCCAGCTGGACCCTCATGAATAGCGGCACGGCGAAGGAGGCTTACATGTTGCTGCTTACGCTCAACTTCGCCGGAGCCTGCGCCCTGCTGGTCTCGTCACTCGCCCCACGAGAGCGCATGCTGCGCGTCGGTCTCGCCGGCGCGGCCGGGATAATTCTCATCTGCCTATCAGCTCCGGTCTGGCTCACCTTTCTCGATGCGCTGAAAAACTCCTACACCGGCTACAACGTCCCCACCGCGTTCCAACTGCCCCCGAGTCTCGGTTTGGGTTTCTTCGACGAAATTCTGCTGCGCCCATTCTGGGTGAACGAGACGGTCTACAATCCTTCGGCTAACTTTCTCGTGCTTACCGGCGTGCTCGCTTTTCTGGTCTACTTACGCGGCGCCGTCGGAAATCGGCTAGTCCTCGGTCTCGCTCTCGCGACCGTGCTCCCGGCGTCGATCGTCTTCGGTCTAATCCCGCCACTTTGGATCGTCCAACTCCCGTTCCTCGGTAACGTTTCACATATCGATAACTCCTTCGGCGTTGGCCTCGTTTTGCTGTTGATCGTTCTGGCGGGCGTCGGTTTCGCCGCCGCGTCCACCCGCCTCGCGCGGCCCGAGGGTCGCGGCGATCTCGCCATCGCCAGCCTGTTATTATTCGCCTTAGTTTTTCCTTACATCGCCCACCGGCAGACCATCCAGCGCAGCACCTATTCCTACCTGCACTGGCCCGAGACGCTCACCTACAGCCCCTTCGTCTGGGGCAACTTGCTGGTCCTCCTTGTCGCCGCCGTTGGGTTCATGCTCGTCTCCCGTCGTATCCTCACCCGGGGCCCCTCGGCTGCGACCGTGCTCATCGCCGCCACCTGCCTCACCGTCATGCTCTGGCGCCACGGTTGGCACGCCGGAGTCGGCTTTGAGGGCCGAGTCGTCGCCCCGATGGTTCGCGCCGATTTCCACGCCAAATCTCCCGCAATCGGAGCCCTGCGGGCTGACCAAAAAGCCGAACCAAGCCGCGCGTTCGGTTTTCAGGGTAACTTCTTCGCGGGATGGAATGGCGTCTACCGCCTCGAGGGCATTCACGGCCCAGATGCCCTGGTCAACCCCCGCTTCCGGGAACTGATCGAAGCCTGCGGCTTCGAACGCATCTGGGATTGGCGCCTCTATCAGGAGTTTTCAAAATTCTCTCCGCTGCACCGTTTCTACGACGTTCTCAACGTCCGCCACTACCTCGATTACCGGAGCAACCAAGGCCTGCTCGGCGCTCAGTTGACTCCCGTCTTCATCGGCGACCTCGACGTCTACCGCAGCGAAACCTCTTGGCCTCGCGCCTTCTTCACCGACCGCCTTGCCCCCTACGCCACCCCCAAAGACTTCGCCCAACTCATCGCGTCGGGCGACGGCCGCCCCTTCGCCGCAATGCAGAGCAATGATCCGCTATTTCGCAGCGAAATCCCCACCAAACTCGCCGGTCGCACGGTAACTCCCGCCCGCAACTACCGGCTGACCACCAACACCACCGCTCTCGAAATCGACGCTTCCGGACCCGGCCTCGTCGTGCTCACCGAGGCTTGGCTTGATCGCGATTTCCGCGTCACTCTGAACGACCGGCGCGTAGATTATCTACGCGTCAACCACGCCTTCAAAGGCGTGGTCATCCCCTCTGCCGGCTCGCATCGCATCGAGTTCACCTATCGCCCCCGTCGCTTCACCCTCTCGCTTAATCTCGCCGGGCTCGGCCTGATCCTCTTGGCGGGTTCCTGCTACCTCGTTCGTCGCGCCGAACGGTCCGCCGCCGCCTCTGCCAGCCGCGCTGAGCCCCACGCATGAGGCCCGTCGCCGCCCCGCCCGTTTGCCGCTGCTGCGGCTCCGCCGCCGTGCGTTCCCGCGGCTCAAAGCGCGGCACTTTCATCACCCAGGATTTCGCTTACCTAAGCTGCGCCACCTGCGGATATCTCTTCGTCGATCCATTCGCCGGCTATGAAATCTACAACGACGACTACTACCGCGGCCGCGGTCCCGACCCCTACGTCGACTACGCCTCCGAATACGCCGACTACCGCGCGACCGATCGCGTCCTTGAGTTCGACGACCTTATCCGTCTCGCGTCCGTCTATTTCTCCGCTACCCCCCACTCGGATTCACCTCTCCGGTGGCTCGACTTCGGTTGCGGAGCCGGCGGCCTGCTCAAGTTTCTCTCCGCCCGCAAAACTCTCTCCGTGTCCGGCCGCGCCAGACCCGTCGAAGTCACGGGGCATGATGTTGGATCCTACGCCGATCTCCTGCGCACCCGCGACGGTTTCCGCATCCTAGATCTCGACGCCATCCGAGCCCTGCCCGACAACCAGTTCGACGTCATCAGTCTCATCGAGGTCATCGAACACATCGAGTATCCCGATCCCGTCATCGCCCTAGCGGCGCGCCTGCTTCGACCCGGTGGCCTCCTGCTTTTGACCACCGGCAACAACGATTGCCCCGTTGCTCGCCGCACCGGCCTAGCCAACCGCTACTACCTGCCGGAAATTCACGTGGGCATCTTCAATCCAAGTTGCCTGCGCACGATCTACAAACGCCACGGCCTGATCCCTCACCACGTGCGCTATTCGGGTGTAGTGAAATTTAAAGTCATCAAGAGCCTCGTCCATCCGGGGCGCCGCCGTCTCGCCCGCATCGCGTTGAAACTCCCCCCGCTGGTCCGCCTCATCGACCTCGCCTACGGCGTCTCCGCAATGCCTTGCGCCACAAAACCGCTTCTATAAATCACCCCCCTTCATGTCGTCAAACGCGCCCGTCCCGCTGCCTCTGCCGCACCTCACGCTCTCGGTGATCGTGCCCATTTTCAACGAAGCCGCGACGCTCCGCACCGCCCTCGACGCCATTGTGGCCAAATCGGTCGCCGGCTGGGACCTCGAGCTCATCTTCGTCGAAAGCAACTCCACCGATGGCTCCCGCGCGATCGTCGAGACCTACCGCGCCGAGCCCCGAGTTACGCTCATCTTCGAGGATAAACCCCGCGGTAAAGGCCACGCCGTCCGCAATGCGCTCGCCCGCGCCACCGGTGAATTCATCCTCATTCAAGACGCGGATCTCGAATACTCCCTCGACGACTACGAGAAACTTCTCCTCCCGCTCGCCGCCGGCACGCACACCTTCGTGCTCGGCTCACGCCACAACCCCGGCGACGGCTTCGCCATGCGGAGTTTCAACGACCAACCGCTCCACGCCTTTATCCTCAACTCCGCCCACTGGACGTTCACCCTGTTGATCGACATCTCCCTCGGCATTTGGCTCAAGGATCCTTTCACGATGTATAAAATTTTCCGCCGCGACGCGCTGCAAGGAATCACGCTCACGTGCAACCGCTTCGATCTCGACTGGGAACTTCTGATCAAGCTCATCCGCGCCGGCCACCGCCCGATCGAGATTCCGATCAGCTACAATTCGCGCTCGTTCAAGGAAGGGAAAAAAATCCGCATGTTCCGCGACCCCCTCACTTGGCTGGTCGCCTGGGCCAAGTCCCGCTTCGGTCCTCTGTAATTTTTCAAAAGCCCATGTCCAAAACCCTGCTCGTCACCGGCTCCTCCGGCCTCATCGGCTCCGAGGTCTGCGTCTACTTCGCCCGCGAACTCGGCTACACCGTCCATGGCGTCGACAATAACCAGCGAGCCGTCTTTTTCGGCCCTTCCGGCGATACGCGCTGGAATCAAAACCGCCTCGCTGCCGACCTGCCCGGCTTCGTCCACCACGAACTCGATATCCGCGACCGCGCCGGCGTCCTCGCCTTGGTCAAGACGGTCAAGCCATCCGTCATTGTCCACACCGCCGCGCAACCGTCCCACGACCGCGCCGCGGCCATCCCTTTCGACGACTTCGACACCAACGCCGTCGGCACCCTCAATTTCCTCGAAGCCGCCCGCCAAGCCGCGCCCGAGTCCCCGTTCGTCCACATGTCGACGAACAAGGTCTACGGCGACGCCCCCAACCGCATCGCCCTCACCGAGCTCGCCACGCGCTGGGACTACGCCGACCCCGCCTACGCCGAGGGCATCGCCGAAACGTTTACCATCGACCAGTCGAAACACTCGCTCTTCGGCGCCAGCAAAGTTGCCGCCGATGTCATGGTCCAGGAATACGGCCGCTATTTTAATTTACCCACCTGCGCCCTGCGCGGCGGTTGCCTCACCGGCCCCAACCACACCGGCGTCGAGCTCCACGGTTTCCTTTCCTACCTCGTAAAATGCAACCTCGAGGGCCGCGAATACCGCGTCTTCGGCTACAAGGGCAAACAGGTCCGTGATAATATCCACTCCCTCGACGTCGCCCGCTTCATGGCCGCCTTCGTCGCCGCCCCACGTGCCGGCGAGGTCTACAATCTCGGCGGCGGCAAGGCCAACAGCACCTCCATCCTCGAAGCCTTTAAGATCGCGGAGAAATTTACCGGCCAAGCCCAAGTCCACACCTACGTAAACGAGAACCGCGCCGGCGACCACATCTGCTACTACAGCGACCTGCGCAAAATGCGCGCCCACTACCCGGCTTGGACCATTACCCAATCCCTCGAAGAAACCATTCGGCAAATCGTCGTGTCCTGGAAAAAGCGAAACCCCGCCTGACCGCGCCGGTCCGCGGTGGCATGGGCGTCCCGCCCATGTGCAGCAACCGCCCCCATCCCACCTCCATGCGCGCCCTCTCTCCCTCCCTCCTTCTCCCCTTCGTCTGCCTCTGCCTCTTCGCCGCGCCCACCGCCCGCGCCCTCTCCGTCATCCCGCCCACCTTCGCCGAGTTGGTGGCCGAATCCGAATCCATCGTGCGCGCTGAGGTCACCGCCCTCCGCTCCGCCCACGACGACGACTCCCCCGGCCGTCCGATCCGCACCTACGTCACCTTTGAGGTTGTTCGCACCCTCAAGGGCGTCACCCCCGCAGCCGACACCCTTACGCTCGTGTTCCTCGGCGGCACCGTCGGCCCCGACACGCTCTCCATTCCCGGGATGCCGGCCTTCTCGCTCGGGGATCGCGAGATTCTCTTCGTCGCCCGCAACGGCAAAACTTACTGCCCGCTCATCGCCGCCGGCCACGGCCGCTACCGCATTCTTCGCGATGCCGCCACCCAGCGCGACTATGTTGCCCGCGAAAATCGCACCCCGCTCGAAGACCCTGAGGAAGTCGTCCTTCCGCTCACCGGCTCCGATGTCGTCGCCCGCCTAAAGTCTCCCGCCCGCGCCCTGTCGCCCGAGGACTTCGAGACCCGCATCTCCCGCGCCGTCACCGGCCCCACCGTCCCGGCCGTTCCCTGAGCCTACCTTCATCGTGTCCCGCGCTGGTCTCGACGCTTTTTGGCTGGGTCTCGTCCTCACGATCCTCGGTGCACCGCTGGGCCACGCCTTTGATCTGGTCGGAAATTCCTGGCCGTCGGGCACGATCCCGTTGCGCCTGCAACTCGACGCCACCCGCCCCGCGAGTCCCTCGCTCCCCCTCGTTGACACCTCCGCCTCATGGAACGCCGTCGCCACCGCCGCGCTCAACGAGTGGAACCCCCATCTGACCCGGGTCCAATTCATCTCGAACGAGAGCATCGTCACCACCGCCGCGTTCGGGAACCGCG
>Ga0209617_10000730_pt1 | contig 14945 bp, 16 predicted proteins | sample LakEriepJuly2011_2_FD_187459 | JGI IMG/M metagenome (GOLD analysis project Ga0209617, IMG submission 187459) | Freshwater microbial communities from dead zone in Lake Erie, Canada - CCB epilimnion July 2011 (SPAdes) (version 2) | ecosystem: Environmental > Aquatic > Freshwater > Lentic >... | reverse complement strand
CCCCGGCGCACGACGCCACCAGCGCGCCACAGGCCGTGGCTTGCCGCAGGGCCGTTGCCAGCACCGCGCTGTCGCCCTCCCAGCCCTGACCTAGCGCCACGATCAGCCCGCTGGCGAACGCGTCACCCGCACCCAGGGTGTCGATGGCGTCCACCGCATGGGCCGGGCACAGCCATGGCAAACGACCCGGTGCGAAGGCGATGCAGCCGCGGTGGCCAGCGGTCACCACCAGCAGGCGGCCCGGCCAGCGCGACCAGAGTGCATCCACAGCGGTGTGCATGCCCTGCGCCAGTGCGGTCAGATCACCGTCGGCGGGCAGGGCGGCGCCCAGCAACTGGGCGGCCTCGACCTCGTTGACCAGCAGCACCTGCGTGAGTGCCAGCAGGGCATCGGGGATGGCCTGCCACGGCGAGGGGTTGAGCAGGGTCGGCACGCCCGCGGCCTGCGCCAGTTCGAAGCAGCGCTGCACAGCGCGCAGGGCGGTCTCGAACTGGCCATAGACCCAGTCGGACGCGGCGATGTCGGCCTGCGCCAGCTCGGCATGCGCGGCGTCCAGCAGCAGGTTGGGGCCGGCGAACACCGCGCCGCAGTTCTGTCCCTGCCCGCCTTGCTCGATGAAGCCCATGCCCATGCCCGAGGTCTCGGCCAGGCGGTGCACGTGGGTGTCGGGGATGCCGTGCGCACGCAGCAGCGCGACCAAGCCATCGCCCGGTGCGTCCCGCCCGATGGCCAGCAGCGCGCGCACCTCGGCGCCCAGGCGTCGGCAGCCCAGGGTCACACTCAGTCCTTTGCCGCCGGCCTCGCTGTGCGTGCCGCTGGCCAGGACGATCTCGCCGGGACGCGGCAGTTGCGGCACGCTGGCGCAGGTCACCTGGAGGAAATTCGCTGCGACGAAGACTTGCATGGGCCCCTCGGGTCTCTCTGTGGCTGCTCGGCGGCGCCAAGTCTGACATGGGATAATCATCGTTCCATCGCGCCAATGCCATCCATGAGTTCCGAGCCCAGCCTGTTGAGCGTTTTCCGCCCTGACGTCCGTGCCATGCACGCCTACCACGTGCAGGACGCCGCCGGCTTCGTCAAGCTCGACGCCATGGAGAACCCCTTCACCCTGCCGCCCGCGCTGCAGGACGCCTTGGGCGCACGGCTGGCCAAAGTGGCGCTCAACCGCTATCCGGGCACGCGCATCAACGACTTGCATGCCGCCCTGCGCGCCCACGCCGGCATCCCCGCGGACATGGGCCTGGTGCTGGGCAACGGCTCGGACGAGCTCATCAGCCTGCTGTCGGTCGCATGCGCCCAGCCCGGCGCCACTGTGCTGGCGCCGCTGCCCGGCTTCGTGATGTACGCCATGTCGGCGCAACTGGCCGGCCTGCGCTTTGTCGGCGTGCCGCTGACGCCCGATTTCGAGCTGGACGCCGCCGCCATGGTCGCGGCGGTGCGCGCGCACCGACCCGCCATCACCTACATCGCTTACCCCAACAACCCCACGGCCAACCTCTGGGACGACGACGCCATCGAGCAGGTCGTGCAGGCGGTGGGCGAGGCCGGTTGTGGTCTGGTCGTCATCGACGAGGCCTACCAGCCCTTCGCCAGCCGGTCTTACCTCGGCCGGCTGGCGCAGCGCCCGCACGTGCTGCTGATGCGCACCCTCTCGAAGTTCGGCCTGGCCGGCGTCCGGCTGGGCTACATGATGGGCCGCGCCGACCTCATCGCCGAGGTGGACAAGGTCCGCCCGCCCTACAACATCAGCGTGCTCAACACCGAGGCGGCCCTGTTCGCCCTTGAGCATGCCGACGAGTTCGACCGCCAGGCCGCCACCATCAAGGCCGAGCGCGAGCGCCTGATGGCCGCGCTGGCCGCCATGCCCGGCGCCCGCGCCTACCCCAGCCAAGCCAACATGGTCCTGGTGCGCGTGGGCGATGCGGCCGGCGTGTTCGCGGCGCTCAAGGCACGCGGCATCCTGATCAAAAATGTCGCAGGCCTGCATGAATTGCTGGCAAACTGCATCCGATTGACCGTCGGAACCCCCTCGGAAAACGACGCCCTCATCGCGGCGCTGTCCGACCTCCTGCGCGAACCCCTGACCCCCTCTCAAGCATGAACGCCCCCGACACGGCGCAAGCCATTGGTGCCGACCGCACGGCCGAAGTCACCCGCCACACAGCGGAAACTCAGATCACCGTGCGCATCAACCTCGATGGCACGGGCGCGGCCAAGCTGCACACCGGCATCGGCTTCTTCGACCACATGCTCGACCAGATCGCCCGCCACGGGCTGATCGACCTCGACATCCACGCCGTGGGCGACCTGCACATCGACGGCCACCACACCGTGGAAGACGTGGGCATCACCCTGGGCCAGGCCTTTGCCAAAGCCGTGGGCGACAAGAAGGGCATCCGCCGTTACGGCCATGCCTACGTGCCGCTCGATGAAGCGCTGTCACGCGTGGTGATCGATTTCTCCGGTCGCCCTGGGTTGACGCAGCACATCCCCTTCACCTCGGGCAGCATCGGCGGTCTCGACACCCAGTTGGTCTTCGAGTTCTTCCAGGGCTTCGTCAACCATGCCGGCGTCACCCTGCACATTGACAACCTGCGCGGGGTCAACGCCCACCACCAGTGCGAAACCGTGTTCAAGGCCTTTGCGCGCGCGCTGCGTGCGGCCCTGGAGCGCGACCCCCGCATGGTCGGCGTCATCCCGTCCACCAAGGGTTCTCTGTGACCTGCACGAGCTGGCGCGCCCCGTGTGGCGCGCGGTGAAACCATGAGCCAGAACTCGATCGTCGCCGTCATCGACTACGGCATGGGCAACCTGCGTTCCGTGTGGCAGGCGGTGGCACACGCCGCCCAGGGCCTGAACGTGGACGTCCGCGTCACCAATGACCCCACCGTGGTGCATGCCGCCGAACGCGTCGTGCTGCCTGGCCAGGGCGCCATGCGCGATTGCATGCGCGAGCTGCGCGAGGCCCATGCCGGCGAGTTGTTCGGCGCCGTGCTGCACGCCGCCGTGCACAAGCCGCTGATGGGCGTGTGCGTGGGCATGCAGATGCTGCTCGACCATTCCGAAGAGCAAGACACCCCGGGCCTGGGCCTCATCCCCGGGCAGGTGCGCAAATTCCGCCTCGACGGCATGACCCAGCCCGATGGCAGCCGCTACAAGGTGCCGCAGATGGGCTGGAACCGCGTCAGCCAGACGCGCCATGCCGACCTGCACGGCGGCCAGCCCCATCCGGTGTGGGCTGGCATCCCCGACGACAGCTACTTTTACTTCGTGCACAGCTTCCACGCACATGTGGACAATCCCCAACACAGCGCAGGCGAAACCGAGTACGGTGTCCGCTTTACCAGTGTGGTGGCACGGGATAACATTTTCGCGACGCAATTCCACCCGGAAAAAAGTGCCGAACACGGCCTCGCCCTGTACCGCAACTTCCTGCTCTGGCGGCCTTGAGCAGGGCTGGCAACCTGTGGACCCGCGTGGGCTCACAGGCCAGGCCGGCACCGCCGCCAACCTCCCGCGCCTGGTTCGCCAGACGCCTTGCCCACCGACCCACTGACCCGCATTCCAGCCATGCTGCTGATCCCCGCCATTGACCTGAAAGACGGCAAATGTGTTCGCCTCAAACAGGGCGACATGAACGACTCCACCACCTTCGGTGAAGATCCCGCGGCCATGGCCCGACGCTGGCTGGACGCGGGTGCGCGCCGACTGCACCTGGTGGACCTCAATGGCGCCTTCGCAGGCAAGCCGGTCAACGAGGCGGCCATCAAGGCCATCATCAAGGAAGTCGGCGACGAGATCCCCGTGCAGCTCGGCGGCGGCATCCGCGACCTCGACACCATCGAACGCTACCTCGACGACGGCCTGAGCTACGTCATCATCGGCACGGCCGCGGTCAAGAACCCCGGCTTCCTGAAAGACGCTTGCGTGGCCTTCGGTGGCCACATCATCGTCGGCCTGGATGCCAAGGACGGCAAGGTCGCCACCGACGGCTGGAGCAAGCTCTCCGGCCACGAAGTCATCGACCTGGCCAAGAAGTTCGAAGACTACGGCGTCGAAGGCGTGATCTACACCGACATCGGCCGCGACGGCATGCTCTCGGGCGTGAACATCGAAGCCACCGTCAAGCTGGCCCAGGCCCTGACTGTCCCCGTGATCGCCTCGGGGGGGCTGTCCAACATCGCCAACATCGAAGCGCTGTGCGCGGTCGAGCCCGAAGGCGTGGAAGGCGTGATCTGCGGCCGCGCCATCTACACCGGTGACCTGGATTTCGCCGCAGCGCAAAAGCGCGCCGACGAACTCAACGGCAAAGCCTGAGGCGGACGCGGACGTGCTGGCCAAACGCATCATCCCCTGCCTGGACGTGACCGGTGGGCGCGTCGTCAAGGGCGTGAACTTCGTCGAATTGCGTGACGCCGGCGATCCGGTGGAAATCGCGGCCCGCTACAACGAGCAGGGCGCCGACGAGCTCACCTTCCTGGACATCACCGCCACCAGCGACGGCCGCGACCTCATCCTGCACATCATCGAAGCGGTGGCCTCGCAGGTTTTCATCCCGCTGACGGTGGGCGGTGGCGTGCGCGTCGTGGAAGACGTGCGCCGCTTGCTCAATGCCGGTGCGGACAAGGTCAGCTTCAACTCGGCGGCCATCTCCAACCCGCAGGTCATCCGCGATGCGTCCGAAAAGTACGGCTCGCAGTGCATCGTCGTGGCCATCGACGCCAAGAAGCGCCAGGGCGATGACCTCGCTGCCAAGGGGCCGGGTTGGGATGTCTACAGCCACGGCGGACGCAAGAACACCGGCCTGGACGCCGTGGCCTGGGCCGCGCAGATGGCCGAGCATGGCGCAGGTGAAATCCTTTTGACCAGCATGGACCGCGACGGCACCAAGTCGGGTTTCGACCTGGCGCTGACCCGTGCTGTGTCCGATGCCGTGGGCGTGCCTGTGATCGCCTCGGGCGGTGTCGGCAACCTGGACCACCTCGCCGATGGCGTGCAGCAAGGCGGCGCCGATGCGGTGCTGGCGGCCAGCATCTTCCACTACGGCGAGTACACCGTGGCCCAGGCCAAGGCCGTGATGGCCGCGCGGGGCATCCCGGTGCGCCTCTGATGCACACCTCGCATGCGCCTGACAGCTCAGGCCATGTGAAGCAAGTGTGAATTCCATCGCACCCATGGCGTGAGGGGCATCGTGGCGCAGGCGCACAGGTGCTTCGCGCAGGCGTAATCTGTGTTTGTGCAACACAGTGAAAGGAGCGCGACATGCCCCAACGCCACGGTCACAAGCCACTGTCTCTCCAGGCCCTCCAACTGGCGCCGCGCCTGCCCAAAGTGCAGCGTGCCGCTCAGGCCCACGATCCGGCCCTCAGCCTCCTCACCGATTTGCACCACAGCCCCTGCGTGGTCGCCAGCCACCGCGATGGCCTGGATGCCACCTTGCACCTCATGATGCGGGCCGGGGTGCGCATGGTGTTCGTGTCTGGCGCCGATGGCGAACTGGCTGGCATGGTCACGGCCGAAGACATCCAAGGTGAGCGACCGGTGCAGCGTGCGTCACATCACCACGTGCCGCACCGTGAGCTCACGGTCGCCGATTTCATGACCCCGGTCTCGCAATGGAACACGGTGGACCTGGCCGACGTGCGAACGGCTGTTCTGGGTGACATCGCCGCTACCCTGCAGGAAAACGGCCTGCGCTACCTGCTGGTCACGCAGCGCAAGGACGGTGGCACGGTGTTGCGTGGCTTGTTCTCCGCGCGTCGCCTGGAGATGGCCATGAACACGACCATCGAGCCCGGCCTCCAGTCGCGCAGCTTCGCCGAGTTGGAGCAGGTGCTGGCGCATTGAAGCAGCTGTCTCAAACTGGCTTCACGCAGGGTTGGGCACATCGATGAAGGTGTGCGCCAGGCCCATGCGTGCGGCCAGGTGGTCGCCGATCGCCTGCACGCCGTAGCGTTCGCTCGCATGGTGGCCGCAGGCCAGGAACGCCACACCGGTTTCTCGGGCGTAATGCGCTTGGGGTTCCGAGATCTCGCCGGTCAGGAAGACATCGGCGCCCGCGGCAATGGCTTGCTCGAAGTGCCCTTGAGCACCACCGCTGCACCATGCCGCCCGGCGCAGCACGCGGCCATCGCCCGGCAGCACCACGGGTTCGCGGCCCATGGTCTGGGCGATGTGCGTTGTCAGGCCATCGAGTGTGAGCCCGGCTGGCGTGGGGCCGATGAAGCCCAGGTCCTGCTCGCCGAAGCGGCCATCGGCCACCAGGCCCAGGCGTTGCCCCCACTGGGCGTTGTTGCCCAGCGAGACATGCGCGTCCAGCGGCAGGTGGTACGCCAGCAGGTTGATGTTGTGCTCAAGCAGGCGCCCCAGGCGCTGACGCATCCAACCCGTGACCCGGCCGTCCTGTCCGCGCCAGAACAGACCGTGGTGCACGACGATGGCGTCGGCACCCGCGGCGATGGCCGCGTCGATCAGGGCCAAGCTGGCTGTCACACCCGTGACGACCTTGCTGACCTGGGGGCGCCCCTCCACCTGCAAGCCATTCGGCCCATAATCCTTGAAGCGATCCACTTCCAGCAAGGCTTGGAGGTGTGACACCAGAGCTTCTCTTTCGATCACGACAGACCCTTTCTCGGCGATTGACGTCCACATGCGCAAAACCTGGCTGATGTTCTCACAGGCGGTGACGGTCGCCGTCGCGGTGCTGTTCGTGGTGTCCACGTTCAAGCCGCAATGGATCTTGAACATGACGTGGCGCAAGTCCTTGCCCGGCGCGACCGTGTCGGTGGCCAGCGCGCCCTCAGGCAAAGGCCGCGCTGCCGGCCAGGGGTTCAGCGAAGCCGCTCGTGTGGCTGCGCCCACGGTGGTCAGCGTCTTCACCAACAACTCCAGCGCACAGAATCCGCATCGCAATGACCCTTGGTTCAAGTACTTCTACGGCGAGCAGGGGCAGCAGCCTCAGTCGGGCATTGGCTCGGGCGTGATCGTCTCGCCCGAAGGCTACGTCCTGACCAACAACCATGTCGTGGACCGCATGGACGACATCGAGGTCATGCTGACCGACGGGCGCCATGCCAAGGCCAAAATCATCGGCACCGATCCCGACACCGACCTGGCCGTGCTCAAGATCGACCTGGAGCGCTTGCCCGCCATCACGTTGGGCAACTCCGAGTCCTTGCAGGTGGGCGATCCTGTGCTGGCCATCGGCAACCCGTTTGGCGTGGGTCAGACCGTCACCGGCGGCATCGTCAGTGCGCTGGGCCGCAACCAATTGGGCATCAACACTTTCGAGAACTTCATCCAGACCGATGCGGCCATCAACCCGGGCAATTCCGGCGGGGCGTTGGTGGATGCCAGCGGCAACCTCATTGGCATCAACAGCGCGATCTACTCCCGTTCGGGAGGCAACATGGGCATCGGATTTGCCATTCCTGTGTCCACGGCCCGCCAGGTGATGGACAGCCTGATCCGCGATGGCCAGGTCACCCGCGGCTGGATCGGTGTGGAGCCACGTGACCTCTCGCCTGAGATTGCAGAAACGTTCAATTTGAAGACGCGCGACGGCGTGCTCATCACCGGCGTGTTGCGCAACGGTCCAGCTGCACGCGGTGGGCTGAAGCCGGGCGATGTGGTCACCACGGTGGGTGTCGTCAGTGTTGGCAACACCGCCCAGCTGCTCAATGCGGTCGCAGCGCTCAAGCCGGGCGAGCCGGCGCAGATCCGTGTGCAAAGAGGCGAGGAGCAGTTGACCGTGACGGTGGTGACCGCGCGCCGACCGAAGGCCAGCACCAAAGCCCGCGAAGAGGATGAGGAAGAGGCGCAGTGATCGCGCAGTGATGCCGGCGCCTCAGGGCGCCGCGGTGCCGTCTTCCTGCGGCGCTTGCGTGTGCTTGACGAACAGCTGTGCTGCCCAGATGCCGACTTCGTAGAGCAGGCACATCGGGATGGCCAAAGCCAATTGGGACACCACGTCCGGCGGAGTGACCACGGCGGCCACCACGAAGGCGATCACGATGAAGTAGCTGCGGAAGTCGCGCAGCTTTTCCACCGTCACCATGCCCATGCGCACCAGGATCACAAGCACCACGGGTACCTCGAAGGCGGCACCGAAGGCCATGAACATGTTGAGCACGAAGCTGAGGTAAGCCTCGATGTCAGGCGCGGCCGTGATGCTCTTGGGCGCGAAGTTCTGGATGAAGGTGAAGACCTTGCCGAACACGAAGAAATAGCAAAAAGCCACGCCCGTGAAGAACAGCACCGTGCTGGAGATGATCAGGGGCATCACCAGGCGCTTCTCGTGCGCATACAGGCCCGGTGCCACGAAGGCCCAAACCTGGTAGAGCACCACCGGCAGTGCCAGCATGAACGCGGCCAACATCGTCACCTTGACGGGCACCATGAAAGGCGAGATCGGGTTGGTGGCGATCAGCGTGGCGCCCTTGGGCAGGTGCTCGATCAGGGGCATGGCCAACAGGTCGTAGAGGCCGGAAGGCGAGGGGTAGATGGCCAGGGCGATGAAGGCCACGCCGATGGCGATGACGGCGCGGATCAGCCGGTCGCGCAGCTCCACCAGGTGGCTGACGAAGGGTTGTTCGCTGCCGTCTGGGCGGCTGGGATCGGTGCCATGGTCGGGTGTCGGGTCGGTCACGTGGGGCTATCTCAAGGGCAACCGGCTGGAACGGTGGGTGGAGAAGATGGGGGTGTCACCGAGGGCGGAAGCGCGCCACGCGGGCTGCGCCCGATTGCACATGGCGACGCACGCTTTGGCGCTGCTTGTACCACAGCGGTGTGGCGCCCCGCTTGAGCCGCCAGTTCTTGCGCACTGGCGTGGCGTGGACGTGGTACGACGGCGTGGGCAGGTCGTTGTAGAAGCTGGTGGCACTGCCGGCTTCGCCATCGGCCTCGGTGCCACTGAGGGCTGACTGGGCATCGTGCAAACCCGATTGGACCGAGTGGCCGAAGTCCTGCGCGGCTGTCTCCAGCCCTTTCTTGACCTTCTGGAGTTCCTCCAGCTCGATGGAGCGGTTGACCTCGCTTTGCACCTGCGACACGTAGCGCTGTGCTTTGCCCAGCAGCACGCCGACCGTCTTGGCCACGCGCGGCAGGCGCTCTGGACCGATGACGATGAGGGCCACCGCGCCAATCAAGGCGAGCTTGTCGATGCCGAAGTCGATCATGGCCTGTCAGCCTCCATCGCCGATGCGCTGTGCGATGGCGCCAGTGGAGGGCGCGTCACCGAGGGCATCAGGACTTGGTCTTGCTGTCAACGTCCACGGTGTTGGCGTCACGGCGGGTGGCTTCGTTGACCACCTGCTGCGGCGCCGGCGTGCCGTCAGCGGTTGTGCCGCCGTCCTTGATGCCGTCCTTGAAGCCCTTGACGGCAGCACCCAGGTCGGTGCCGACGTTCTTGAGCTTCTTCGTGCCAAAGACCATCACCACGATGACCAGCACGATCAACCAGTGCCAAATGCTGAACGATCCCATTTTTCACTCCAGGCGGGCTCACAGGCCCAAAATCACGGTTTGCAAATCAAGGTTTGCCTTGGGAGACCGAGCCACTGGGGGCGGCGGTGCGCGAGGCGAATTCTTCCAGACCCGACAGACCTTCGCGTCGGGCCAGCTCATTGACCACGTCGGCAGGGCTGAGACCGAGGTGCGACATTGCCACCATGCTGTGAAACCACAGGTCGGCAAATTCGCCCACCGCGGCTTTGCGGTGCTCGGCCGAGGCCAGTGCGGCCAGGTCCTTGCTGGCCATCACGGCTTCCACGGCCTCCTCGCCCACTTTCTTCAAAATGGTGTCGGTGCCTTTGTGGAACAGGCGTGCCACGTAGCTGGTGTCCGGGTTGCCGCCCTTGCGAGACTCGATCACCTCGGCCACTCGGGCCAGCACGTCATGTGTGGATGCGTCGCGGGTCATGAGTAAATCTGTGTCGGGTCCTTGATGACGGCGTCCACCGTCACCCACTGCCCATTGTCGTACTTCTGGAAGAAACAACTGTGACGGCCAGTGTGGCAAGCAATGCCTGGCTCGTGGCCGGTTTGTGTCACGCGCAGCAAGATGACGTCGGCGTCGCAGTCCAGGCGGATGGCGTGCACCTTCTGGATGTGACCGGACTCTTCGCCCTTGTGCCACAGCTTGTTGCGCGAGCGGCTGAAATACACCGCCTCGCCGGTTTCGGCCGTGCGCGCCAGAGCCTCCCGGTTCATCCAGGCCACCATCAGCACGTCACCGGTGCTGTCTTCCTGGGCGATCGCAGGCACCAGCCCGCGTTCGTCCCATTTCACGTCGTCCAACCAAGTCATGGCGACAGTGTAGCAATCGGTGCGCCAGGACCATGCACACCAGGCCCTTTGTGGCGCGGGGCGCGGCCAATTGGAGGGAGAATCGTCTGCTGGATTGACCTCTGCGCCCGCCCATGCCCCAACTCCCATTCGATGCCGCCGATGCCTCTGCAGCCGGGGCGCCCCGCCTGGCATTGACCATGGGCGATGCCTGTGGCGTGGGCCCGGAGATCATCTCTCGCTGGTGGGGGCAGGGTGCCCGCGCTGCCACCGTGGTGGGCTGTCCACAGGTCATGCAGCGTGCGGCCGAGTGCCTGCCCATCGGCCATCGCCCCAAGGTGGTGCGCCTGGCGTCCTGGGCCGAAGGTGGCACCTTGCCGCCTGGCCACATGGGCGTGTGGGCGCCGCCTGGGCTGCCGGCCGACCTGATCGAGGCTCCCTGGGGTCAGGTGGACCGGCGCGCGGGCGTGGCCGCCGCGGCGTGCATCCGTGCCGCTGTTCGGCTGGCGCAATCTGGCGATGCTGCGGGCATCGTCACGGCGCCGCTGCACAAGGAGGCCCTGGCCTTGGCGGGTGAACCTTACCCTGGTCACACCGAGCTGTTGCAGGCCGAGGGGACGCCGCCGGGACAGCCCATTGCGCCAGTGCGCATGATGCTGGCGAATCCCCAGCTCAAGACGGTGCTCGTGACCATCCACGTGTCGCTGCGCCAGGCCATCGAGCAGGTCACCTTCGATGCCGTGCTGGAGACCCTGCGCATCACCCACCGCAGCGCCCAGCTTTGGGGGCAGCCGCGGGCGCGCATCGGCGTGGCCGGCCTGAACCCCCATGCAGGCGAGGGCGGCTTGTTCGGCGACGAGGAACTGCGCATCATCGGCCCTGCCATCCAGGCGGCGCGCGCAGAAGGCATCGACGCCACGGGCCCCTGGGCGCCAGACACCGTCTTCATGCGCGCCCGCCACGCGCCACCCGAGCACCTCGGCGAGTTCGATGTGGTGGTCGCGATGTACCACGACCAAGGCCTCATCCCCGTGAAGTACATGGGCCTTGACCAGGGCGTGAACGTGACGCTGGGGCTGCCTTTTGTGCGCACCAGCCCCGACCACGGCACGGCCTTCGACCTGGCCGGCACAGGTCGTGCCGATGCGTCCAGCTTCGCCCAGGCGGTCGAGATGGCCCGCCTGCTGCTGGCGGGGAGGGGTGTGCGGGTGTGAGTTTCGGCAGCCAGGGCCGGCAGTGGCCTCAGGCCGCCGTGCGCGTGCGTGCGTCGGCGCTGAGGGCGGCCAGCTGGCGGCGAGCGCGCACCGTGGCGCGCTCGATCAACTCCGACTGCTCGAAGGCCTTGAAGCGGTTGCCCTCGCACATCTTGGCCAGCGTGCGGGCTGTCAGCGAGATGGTCTGCTTGTGCGTGTGGCCGTGCGTGAAGATGAAGAAGTTGCGGCCTTCGCTGATCCAGGTCAGGCGCACTTTTTTCCACTGACCCTGCATGTGCATCTGGTAAGCGGTGCCCTTCTGGATGTGGTGCACGAGCTGTGCGCCTGCTGCCGGTGGCGGTGGCGCGTCCAGGTTGATGTCGATGTCGCTCAGTGAGGGGTCTGGGTCACCAGGCAGCTGCAGGTCGATGTCGAGCTTGGCTTCTTGTGCCACCACAGCTTCAGCCACAAAGCCAGCCTGCTGCACTTCCTCGCGACTGAGCGCGGAGACCACCGTGAGCGTGGGCGCGACCGACAGGTCGGCCAGCGGGGCAGGCAGGGGGTCGTTGGCGGCATCTTCCCGGCTCGGGATGGCGATTTGCTCTACCTTGTGGAGGCGCTGCTCCAGCATGCGCTGCGTCAGGTCATGGTGCGGCGCAGTTTTCAGGCATTCGGCGTGGGCGGGCAGCAACTGGGCGAAAAATGCCTGCTTGGCTTCCTCGGGCCATTGGATCAAGCCCAGCCCTTCGTTGAGGTCGCGCATCAACTGCGGCAACGTCAGCAGGAAGGCCTTGCGCAACTGCGGATGCCCCTTCGGCTGCACACTCAACGCCAGTTCGTGCCCGGCTTTTTTCATGCGCTGGGAGAACGGCGACGCAGCCCCATCACGCGCCGAGGCCATCACCTGAACCTGGCTCCAGATCTGGGTGATGAAGTCCCGCACGAAAGTGGGCAGTTCGATGTCTGCCAACTCACGCTGCAGGATTTGCATGTATCGCTGCTGCACCCGCAGGTCGGCCTCTTTGCCACTGAGCAGGGCGGCCACGGCCGCGTGCTCGGCCGCATCGCGTGTGCTTTCCGTGTCGATGAACGATTCCAGCTCGCCGAGCTTGGATTCGTACACAGACATGTTGTCGAAGTCGCCGTCGACGATGGCATTGACCAGTGCCGTGACGCGCTCCAGGCAGGCGAGTCCCGGGCCCTGCTCGTAATCGTCGAACGATGCCGACAGCGTCGCCACGCGGTTCACAAAGCGTCGCACCGGATGCTTGCGCGTGTTGAAGAAGCTCATGTCGCCCAGCGCGACCCGGAGCACAGGCATTTGCAGGCGCGCGATCTGGCGCGCCATCTGAGGCGCCACCTTCGGGTCGGACAACACTTGGTCGAACAGCGCCGCCACGATGTCGATGACCATTTGGTCGAGTGCCGCACCGCCTGTGGCTTTGACGAGCTCCTCGCGATGTGCCCGGATCAGGTTGGGGGCCATCAAGGGGCCGGCAAAGCCTGCGGACGCGGCCACACCCTCTGCCAAGCCGCCTTCGTCCACGTGAGGTGCCGCAGAGCCGCTGCCATCGCCAAACCACGGCGTCTGCGCCGACTGCATCGCAATTCGACGCAGCAGATGCTGGAAGTCTGCGCGGGCAGCCTGGGCGGTCGGGCTGTGGCCGAGGCCGTCGGCCTGGCTGCTCAGAAAACTGCCCTCCATGCCCATGGCGGCTGTCGGCACCTGCATGCCGAACATGTGGCTGAGTGCGTGGGCCGCGCGTTGGTGGGCTTGCGCTTCGGACGGGCCAAAACCGCTGCTGCGAAGGGCCCCCGCGCCGCTGCCCGTGGCCATCGCGCCAGGCAGCGTGGCGGCGAATGCGCCTGGCGTGCTGCCAAGCGGTCCAAAATCGGACTGCAGTCCGCCTGGGCCTGAGGAGCTGAAGGGCCCGTGCCCGCTGGAGGCGCCTCGGCTGCGGTTCACCGACATGCCCTGCGCCTGGATGCCCCGCTGGCGCATGTCATGAACAATCAGGCCGTAAGTTGTGTTGAGTTCGGGGCCCAGCACGCGCCCCATCTGCCCTGCCAAGGTGAGGCAAGTGTCTTCATCGCACTCCGCGCTGGCCAGCGCTTCGAGCAGTGCCTTGGCCACTGCCTGTGGGCGCAGCGGGTTGTTTTCAGGGGTCGCATCCTTGAGAAGGGTTGCGATGTGCGCGAACAGCGACTTCAGGTGTTCTTCGCAGTCCTGCGTGAGGGTCTGCGCCAGGCGGTCGGCCCACACCCCGCGCTCGACTTCCTGGTTGTCCACCAGCGACAGGGCGTCCCAATCCAGCTCTCCCGAAGACACGGATGCACCGCCCTGGTCTGGCCGCTGGTGCTTGTCGATCTGCCCCTGCAACTCGCGCTGGAAGGCTTGCAGGATGCGAGCAGACTTCAGCTTCAACTCGCGCTCACAGGTCATCAACTGCTGACGCGCCTGGTTGCTCGTGGCAGCCAGGGCCAGGGGACCCAGCTGCACGAGTGCTTTTTCGACGGCCGCAGACACAGCCGCCTGGATGCGGCTGGAGGCTGCATGCAAAACAGGGTCGAGTCGGGGGTCGTTCACGGCGCCGGTCCAGTCAGTTACATCGGATGAAGTGGCACCCGCATGGGATTGCCTTTCATCGATGGTTATCGGACGGACCGCGCCCGTCTTGCGTTATTTTTTCAAACTGTCACGAATCTCACGAAGCAACACGATGTCTTCCGGCGTGACGGCCGCTGCGGCAGGCGCAGCGGGTTCTTCGCGCTTGAGTCGGTTGATCTGCTTGATCATCAAGAAAATGATGAACGCCAGGATGGCAAAGTTCAAGGCCACGGTGATGAAGCTGCCGTAGGCGAACACGGCGCCCTGTTTTTTCGCATCGGCCAGGGTCAGTCCGGCTGCTTGGCCAGCCAGGGCGACGTAGTAGTTGCTGAAATCCAGCCCACCGACCACTTTGCCGATCAGCGGCATGATCAGGTCGTTGACGGCGGAGTCGACGATCTTGCCGAAGGCGCCGCCGATGATCACGCCGACCGCCAAGTCCACCACATTGCCCTTGACGGCAAATTCCTTGAATTCACTGAAAAATCCCATGTCTTACTCCTGTCCGGTGCGCCGCGCACATTTGGCGGCTTGGTGCTGAAATCCCGCTCAATGTAGAACGACTTGAGACACACGCACAGCAAGTCCTGCGCCATGGGCCGGGCTGCACAAGCCCCAGTGTGGTGGAAATGTCGCACCATCAACGAGGGCTCCCTTCCGGCACAAGGTGGCGTCGGGCGACAAAGTGGGGGGTTGTGTCCCTTACAATGTCGAGTTGACCCCCATCCAATGTCATCGAATCTCCAGTCCTCGAGGATACCCATGAGCAATCAGCCAGTGGACCAAAGCCGTCGGACCTGGGTGACCATGGCCTGCGCCGTCGGCGGTGCAGGCGGCGTGGCCACCGCCATCCCCTTCGT
>Ga0209617_10000729_pt1 | contig 14948 bp, 20 predicted proteins | sample LakEriepJuly2011_2_FD_187459 | JGI IMG/M metagenome (GOLD analysis project Ga0209617, IMG submission 187459) | Freshwater microbial communities from dead zone in Lake Erie, Canada - CCB epilimnion July 2011 (SPAdes) (version 2) | ecosystem: Environmental > Aquatic > Freshwater > Lentic >... | reverse complement strand
CGATACGCTCTGGAGTATACTCAAGACCATATCCCCTTTGTGCTTCAAAGAGCACTTGACGAACTACAGCAGCAGTACGAACATCAACTTTGAGTGTTACTTTTTTTTCCTTAGTCATCGGTCGTCAACAGCACGGTTTTCGGAGAAATAAACATCAAACGCACCCTCAGGATAACGTTTGAGAAGTTTTTGTACATTACGAGCAACCACATCATCAAGGGTCACTTCAAGAGCCATACAAGCTTGGGCAACATACCACATAATATCACCAAGTTCAATGATCATGTGCTCACGATTGTCTTCATTAAATGGTTTGCCTTGGAAGATCATTTTCTTGACGATTTCCATAAACTCACCACCTTCGGCATTGATACCAACAGCAGCAGTCAGCAAGCGTTCAATATTAGCACCCTTCTCATCCAGTGCGACAAGACGATCAGAAAGGGAAAGGAAGTCTTTGGACGCATCAGAAGTTACAGCATCCACAAACTCAGCATACTTATCAAAATTAACGTGTCTAGCAGTTTCCATTAAAATTTAAATCCTTCAAACGACTTTTTAGGTTTCTTGTCTTCATCATTATACTCGTCATCTTGTCCAGAGTCAAGTATATCCTTTTGAGCAGTTTGCTCACAGTCATAAAGACGCATTTTAGCACGGTCAATACCTACAATGAAACGCTTGTAGATAGTAGGGTCATTGTATCTGTTCTTCAATTGCTTCACCATAATCTGCCCAAGTGCCTCCAACTCTTCAGTGCTAATAAGGGCAAACATAAGATCAGCAGTAGCAGGGAGACCAAAGGACTCACTAGTATCAGTAAGTTCAACATCAGAGTTCCCATAACCACTGCGAGTAGTCTGAGTAGCAGAGACAATGGGAACATTGAATTCCACCGCCAGACCGCGAAGTTCTTCAGCAATTGCTTTGATATATGAATAAGAATTGACAGAGCTATTTGCCTTATGCCTAGAGGAAGCGCAAATATTAAGGTAGTCAATAAAAATAATATCAGGTCTGAATGATTTCTTAAGTGCCAACTCATTAAGCAGTGCCTTAAAGTGTCCACTATGGGCAGAGGCAGTAGGATACTCTTTAATTATAAGAGTTCCTTGTGTTTTCTTTGAGATGTTTGTGACTTTGTTCTCAAACATCTGGCGTGGGAGATCAACCAGTTGCTGAATCGGGACATTGAGAAGGTTTGCGTCAATTCTTTCTGCAATTCGCTCTTCCGCCATTTCAAGAGTGATATAGAGTACGGACCTGCCCTGTAACAAGACGGAGCTAGCCAGATGACACATAAACAGTGATTTCCCAACACCCGTTCCAGCGAGAGCAATATTGAGAGTCTTGTTAGGTAGACCACCTTTCGTGATTTTGTTGAAATATTCCAGGTCAAACTCAATCTTATCTTCTTTGCGGTGGTAAAATTCATATCGCTCCTCATAGTTCTGAAGATAGTCGTGACCGATATTATTATCAAAACTTACCGCAAGAGCATCAGAAAGAATTGATGGAATGGCATCACGATTCTTCTTTTCATTATTTCCATCAGCAATATGAATTGATTCCATAAGTGCCAAGTAAATGGCACGATCACGGCACCACTTTTCAGTTGTGTCTAACAACCATTGCTTATCTACTGGAGAGTCATTCAGAGATTTATTAATTTCTCTGATTTCTTTGATTTGATCTTCCGTTAAGTCAGTGCGATTCTCTATTTCAATATTGAGTGCTTCAATGGTAATTGCTGAACCATACTTAACAATGAACTGGACAATCTCTTCAAAAATGACCTTCTCGGTCTTTTGCTCAAAATAATCTGGTTGAATGAAAGGTATGACCTTGCGTGAATAGTCTTCATTAAATACTAAGTTTCTGAGAATGGTTGTCTCAATTCGTTCCATAAGAGAATTGTTGTTTCGCGGCAGCATCAAGTTGCTGCATTACTTCTTCGGTAAAATATTGATCAGGATTTTTTAGAATCTCCTTACCGTAAATTTTCTTACCATTAATTTCATAGCGTCCTGCTACATTCTTCCAGAGACCTGCTGTTTCACCAAGTTCAAGAAGACCATAATAACGATCAAGACCACGCTCATCATAATAGAGACGAACTTCTACATCTTGATTTTCTTTACTCAGACGTGACTTAGCAGTCTTTGCCTTGATAATGTTTCCGATAACTTCTGTTCCATCTTTCTCTTTCTTCTTTGAGAGATATATGATAGTAGAAGCGGCGTACTTAAGACCACTACCGCCACCCATTTCTTTCGTTGGTACGTAAGCACCGATAACATCGTAGGTGTGGTTTGTTACAATCATAGGAATATTTGCCTGCCCCAACTTTAGAGTGAGCATACGGAAAGCACCTTTGACCAATTGAGATTTGGTCATATCACGAACTTGTTTGTCGTTCAGTGCGTCAGTAATTTCCTTTTCGGTTGAGAGCATTCCAAGAGAGTCTAGCACAAACATACAAGGTTTGCGTTCATCTACTGGTTTTTTTAAGTATAGGTCTACTGCTTTGAGTGCCTTTCCGCGAAACTCTTCAATAGTAACAACATTGACAACCACAAGACGAGAAGTATCAATTCCACGGGATTCTACAAGAGATTTAGTGATAGCAGCCTCAGTGTCAAAGTAGAGACAGTAACCATCGGGATGAGTATCAAGAAAGTTCTTAACCACTGCGAGAGAGAAAAAAGTCTTTCCAGTAGAAGACTCTCCAGCAATAGCAGTAATCTTATTCCCAGATACACCACCAAATACACTACCTGAAACCAGTGCATTAAAAATGTATGAACCCGTGTCAACATAAGTCTCAGTCTCATCAATATCGGAAGCAAGTTTGGTATACTCGCCACCAACTTCTTTTACAATTTCTTTAAGGAAATCCATCAGCACACCATCCCGTATTGTTCACGAAGTATTTTTTTATAAGGTAAACCTTGCTCTTTAAGTTCTTTCACCAATTTGAGTTTATGATACAAAGCAGCATCTCCACCAAAACCAAGTGCTTTTACAATAGTATTCAGTTCATCATCATTAATAGGCAAATCCATTAGGCAAAAAATAGTTCAAGGTTTACAGTTTTTTCCACATTCCATCCAATCGCATCAAGGATAGATTTCAGTGGGTCTACAAAACTCTTTTCAAATTGTAGTTCATAGTCAATGTATTTGTCAAGACCAAGTTCCTTTGGAAAATCTTGAATAAAGGAAATCACATTCTCCTGAATAATGTTTGGTTTTTTTAGAAAAATAAACTTGACTTTTTCACCATTAGCAATCAGTGAGTACTTGTTTGTTAGTTTCTTTTCCTTTATGTAATGATTAAACAGAAGTGCTCCACGAATATGAATAGGAGTTTTTGAAGCATAGATTGTTGCTGATGAATGATATTTACGAACATCAGAAGCAGTTCTAGGGAAAGCAATCTGTTCTGGAGGAAGTTTCTTAAATTCCTCACGGCACTTATCAATGAAGTCAATGACATCTTCTTCTGTTCCACTCATCATCAACTTGAGTCCATCCTTAATCATCTTGCGACAAGGAGCAGGAGTGGATGACTTGACTGCCTCAATACCCATCATCTTCAATTTGGGTTCTTCATAACGAACACCCTCACTGTCCCACACATTGAGAATGTAACGCTTCTTGGCGGTCCAGATTCCACGTTCGGCAATGTTCTCACGCTTCATCTGCATCTTCTGGTCATAAGCATTCACATACTCAGCCAGTTCTTGGTAGCAACCTTCAATATACTTTTCAAGTTCCACCTGACAGATCTTATCAAGGAACGAAACAACGCCTTCAGTAGTTTTCTCTCTTCCCTTGTATATACGCTCAACCAGAGGACCCATATTAAGGTAGATAGAATCAGTATCAGAAGCAATAACATAATCAACTCCATCAGTTTTCAAAAGTTTGTTGATATAGGCATTCATCTTGTCTTCAATCCAACGGATAGAAACCTGACCAGACAAAGTGATTGCCTCAGCATTTGCTAGTTTGTAATAGCGAAAATACTGATTGCCGATAGCACCATAAGCAGAGTTAAGTTGAATCTTCCTCGCCATTTGGATGTTGTTACACCTAGCAATCTCTTTTTCCAGTTCTTTTGTCTTTTTCTTTTCATATTCTTGTTTAGCAGCAAGCATTTTCTTTTTGTAGATGGTGCGATCTTCATAGATCTTTTCCATCAGTTCAGGAAGAAATCCACGCACATCCTTACGGAACATTGCCCCGTTAGCACAAACTGCCTTGTCCTTATACAGTTCAAACGTAATATCCTGGTTTAGAATCTTATCCACAGTTACTGATGGGTGCCTCTCATCTAGAAGTGTTTCTGGTGAGATATTGTACTGCATAATGAGGTGAGGATACAGGGAGTTCAAGTCAAACGACACCACCCAATCATACTTTCCAGGAATGGGTTCCTTTACGTAAGCACCAGCATACTTTTCATCTTTAGCAGAACGTTCTTTTGGGGGAATTACAATGTTCCTCTTTTTTAGATAGTTATAGATGATAGTATCCCACATTCTAACTTGAGAGAATACGTCAGCATAGTTTGCCTTAGCGTCATATGCCATCGTGATAGCAAGTTCAATCAGTTTCATCTTGTCTTCCATTCGGTCAACAAGTTCCACGTCAATGATGTTGTATTCTACAAACTTCTGCCAACCTTTGGTGTAGAAGTCCTTGAAGGTATCAAACTCAGAGTGATCAAGTTTTTTAGATCCGAGTTCTACTTCAGCAATGTAATCAAGACGATAGGACTCCTGTGCCTTATAAGTAAACTTCTTATAAAGATTCAGATAGTCAAGTTGAGTAACACCACCAACATCATAAGAAATATGCTTACGACCAGCAATATAAATCTCATCCTCGGTTACAAGACCCCAAGGAGACATACGCTTCATTAACTTCTCACCCAGAACACGATCCAGACGACGAACAATATATGGAATATCATACAGTTCAATATTCCATCCAGTCACAACTTCTGGTGTATTTTCTTCAATCATCCACCAGTTGATGAAATCGTTGAGAAGATCATACTCACTGGAAAAAGAACGATACTCAACATTCTTTTGCTGATTCTTAAAGGGACCTTGACCCCAAGTGCGAATCTTCTTGGATGAATAGTCCTGAATAGTAATGAGTAGAACTTCCTCAGCAGCAGATTCTACATCAGGGAATCCATTCTCAGAAGCAACCTCAATATCAAGAGTCGTTACTTTGATCTTACTAATGTCAAACTTGAGTTCCTCTTCAGGATACATTTCAGAAATATACTGGTAGATGTATCCAGTATTCCCATAGATTTTAAAGTTTTCTACACCATCATATCGTTTGATAAACTCACGACAATCACGAACAGAACCAGGTTCAATTGATTCAACATATTCCCCATTCAAGGTTTGATATTTAGTTTTCTTGTTAGAAGGGACAAAAAGAGTCGGGTTGAACTTCTCACGAGTCATGAAGTGTTTTCCATCTTCATAACCACGAACCAAGAAGTGGTCCCCGACCATCTGGACGTTTGTATAAAACTTCATTAGGCAATCATATCAAAATATTTGGAAAGAAGATCAGGAGTTGGATCTACAATGGTCATTATACTATCAGAATGAATCATGAATTCAGTCTGTAAACTAAAAGTAATCCAAGGTTCTAAAGTAAAAGAATCAGACTGCTCAACTAATTTAAAAGGTTTAGTGAGCTTACAGTCTGGTTCTCCAAGTTCAGATCCAACTTCAACAATCTCAGAAATTAAAACTAGGTCATTCTTGAGTAGAAGACACTTCACTATTTGTTCCATTAATTTTCTCCGAATACATTTCTTTAACACTATCTAGTGGTTCCACAATTGTAACCACATAGTTAGTCGGAACTGCCATCTCTTTATCAGCAGACAATAACATCCACTGTGAAAAAGTGATTTCATAAGACCTTTCATTATCTTGTTCAGAAACTAAGAAAGGTTTGTTGATTGTAACTTTCTGAGGATTTGTAAAAAGATACGCTACTGATTTTTCCTCAGAAATAACTTCTTTAATATCAGTAATGACCTGTTCACCAGATTGCAATAAAACTACTTTGACTGACATTGTTTAAATGATTCCTCCAACTATTATACCAATAAAAAGGGGAGGCGTCAACTGGATTTTGCCAGTTGCCTCCCTTGGCACAGCGCCGACGATATTCAAAACTATTTAGAGATAGTCCTTTCTCTTATGATGATCTGGAACAATTCGTCCAAGAGTAACGGTCAAAAGTCCATCCTCAAAATTAACCGATCTAACTTCCGTATCATCAGAGAGCGTCCAAGCTCTTGTAAAACTGCGTTGAGCCAGACCTTTGTGAAGATAGTTAGACTCCGTTTCTTTATCTTCTTTCTGACCTTCAACAAAGAGTTTGCCGTCTTGTGTATAAACGAGCACCTCTCTTTTTCTAAATCCGGCAAGAGCAAGTTCAAGTCGTGATTCTACATTACTGACCTGAACAAGATTATAAGGTGGATAGTTTGAAGTCGTTTCGTGAAGATGGAAAAGACGATCAAAATATTCGTCCATTCCGATGCTGTACTTATTGATCTTCTCCATCAAAGCAGGAAGATCCGCAGCAGTATATCGTGTGATACTGGTCATTATGGTAGCTCCTTTAAAAGCGAGTTTGTGTTTTGTGGACCCCGAAGGCATCCTTACTATTATATAGGTATAAACAATAAAAAGGGGAGTGTTGAACTCCCCAATTTATCATTCGGCATCCTCTACCTTTTTCTTTTTAGCACCAATATTATACTTGGTTTCTAAAATCCAATCACCCTTGTCTTTGTAAGCAAGAACCTTAATCTGGTTCAGGGGGGCAATGTCTTGAATCTTCTTAATATCAACAATAGTAATCAGACCCCAATCAGCAAGCAGTTGGGCAATACGATTACGACGCTGAACATCATTCACCGTCAGGTTTGCGTGTTTGCCATCCAGGGCAAACAGTTCCTTAAAGTGAACGAGATAATATCTACCTTGCTTGTGTAGAATATGGCAAGACTGATAGATTTTCTTTTCCTTTCTTGAAGCAACTCCGATACGGGTCAAAGTTTCACGAACCTTCAAAAAGTCATCGGGTTCGTTAAGAATCACTTCCACCATTTGGTCGGGCGTCCACTTTACTTCAGGTTCTTGAACGACACTCATTTTGATCCTCCAGTTTCAAATTTCGATTTAATAAATGTTAGTTGTTCTTTAGTAAGAATCCTCAAAGCTTGTTTTGCCTTTTCATTACTAAAACCATAGTAACGTTTAACATAATCAAGGTCTTTGATTTTATCTTGTCGGAGCCAGGGAGAAAATCTCTTCTTTTTCCTCAGACTATTTATAAAAAAGTCATATTGAAGTTTCTTTGGAAGGAAATGATATCGATTCATTTCATTCGCAAACAGAACGCAATCAAGATGACCTGATAGACAACGATTGATAATATAAGGAGCATATTCCTTCTCAAGAGAGGGGTCTTCGTCAATCAGATGGTTCTTCGTTTGATTGATCGAGTTTAACCAGTCCTTCAATTCCATAATTAAAAAGTAGTAGTTCTTTACGTTGTTTTTGCTCACGCATATATTCACCAACCGAACGCATCGTATAAGTTAAGTCAAACTCAGCAGCATTCCAGTTCTTAAAGCGGTCTTTTACAAGTTGATCAGAATTATAACTTACCAACTGGTCCATATCGTTAGCATCGCAGTCAGCAGCAAACTTATCGTGATCAAATCCTTTGTGCATTGATCCTTTACGCCCATAGAGATTATCCTTAATGTCATAAGGAGGATCGAGATACATAAAAGCACCCTTGTTTCCATCCATCAGATAATCATACGAATAATTAGTTATACGCCAATGCGATATTAGTTTAGAATACGAAGGCAGTTTTTCGATCCCTCGCATTGAGAAGTTGGCATTGGAGGCTTGTGGTGAAAATGATGAACTCTCCGTGAGACCACTGAAACTGCACTTATTGACAATATAGAAAGCCACAGCACGATCAAGACTGGGCAAACTCTGGTCATTGATCTTCTCCTTACTTGTGAGGAACAGTTCTTTTGCGGATTCTGGATTATTGTGGGTCGATTTAAGATCTACCAGTTTATCCTTTAAGTCAGAACCAAACATCTGGAGTTGCTGCCAGAAGTTTACAAGAGGTTCATAAAGATCATTCACCCAAATATCTAGGTAAGGATATTTTTTAGTGATATGAATCGCAACACTTCCACCACCAAGAAATGGTTCTCGGAATTCATCATAGTTGCGGAGGTCTGGAAAGTAGGGGTCCATCTTGACGCAAGCACGGGACTTACCACCAGGATACCTTAAGGCAGTTTTAAGACTCTTTAGACTGGTCATAATCAATAGGATGATACTTCAAATACTCTCTAAAAGTGAGTTTCATTTCTTTCTTCGTCATACCACAATGCTTTGCGGCAGCAGGAAGATTTAGTGTAGCACGAAACAAACCTTCATTTGCTTCTTTTACATTCTCAGGAGTTGTCTTTACTGGAACCTCATAAAGAGATGCCTTATCAATTTTTAACAGACCCATTTATACACCTCACAACGATTTCTGTATTTCTAGTTGCTTCTGCCATCTCACGATATCCAGTTCCAACATAAACCTGCCCACCAACTACAGCAACGGCACAGGCACCCCAAAAAATGTAGTACCACTTAGACTTGACTTGATGTTGTTTCTTGAGTTCATCAAGTTCTTCGTGAATGTCCTGATGATGAAACCTCAGTGGTTTTTGTATCAGTGCTTTTAGTTTCTTGTTTTTCATTTAAACTCACATTCAACCATTAGTTCAGTTAGACAGGCAAGCATATTGATTTCTTGGTCTGCTACAAACGCACTCTGATACTGATACTTAGCAAGCACAAGCACAGCAGCAGGAATACTATTGTTTTCAAGGGTGCTATAAAGAGCATCGTAAATACGACGCAACAATAAAGTAGTATCATTATCCATGTTAGCCACCACCCACTTCCGAACTTCAGGGAAGTTCTTTTCTTTAAGGTTTTGAAGGAGATCATTTACAGCGATGTCAGAGAAAGCAGCAAGAATCCCAGAGTCAATTTGCCCACCGACTGAGTATCTTTGACACTCGTTAAGGACTCGTCGCCAGTCTGGGAAGTGCTTGTTGATGAGTTCGGCAATGACTTTAGGATCGTATTGTACACGTTCCTCATCCAAGATGTTTTGTAAACGCTTGAAGAAGGATCCTGCCAGTGCGGTTTTTTCTTTTCCTTTGATGGAGAAGTCAATGACGGCACATCGGGAGTGGAGGGGTTCAATGATTTTGTTTTTGTAGTTGCAGGTAAAGATGAATCGGCAGTTACCAGCAAACTCCTCAATAAACGCCCGTAGTAAGAGTTGTACGTCGTTCCCTGTGTTATCTGCTTCATCAATGATGACGACTTTGTGCTTAGCATCTGACGAAAGTGAGACGGTCGAAGCGAAGTTCTTCGCATTGTTTCTGACAGTATCGAGGAATCTACCTTCGTCGGATCCGTTAATGACATAAACATCTACCCCAAGTTCATTACAGAGTGCCTTAGCAACAGTAGTCTTCCCAATACCAGGAGGACCAGCAAGAAGCATATTTGGAATCTCACCTTTATTTAGAAACTCCCGAAACATAGTCTTGGTAGACTCTGGGAGAATACAATCTTCAATCGTCTTGGGGCGGTATTTTTCCACCCAAATAAAATCACTATTCATAATCAAGTCCAATCAGGTTTTTTCAAATAAGAACTTGGGACAATTTCCCACCATTCATTCCCATCAAAAATATACAACTTGTGTGTATCTTTGTCAAGAAATATATCACCCTTCTGATAGTTCATATCCATTCAGGTTTACGCTCAGGCATACGAAGATAATTATCCGACACCCAAGGTTTTGAAGCAATGTACCTTTTATAAGCAGTAAAGGTATCAATGCTATCATCAAATTTCCATTCTTCAGGCATTGCCCTAGCAAATGGAGTCACTTCTGTAATCTTTCCTTTGGGGAAAAGATAATAAGCATCTACAAGAGTCTTGTAACAGGAGTGAGTTTTATTATAGCGTAGTTGGTACTCATCACACAAGTTCATTCCCCACTTAATCAACCAATAGGCATTGTGGATACTATCCATTGCCCACCTGGTACAGGGATGATTACGAAACGCACCCTTTTCAGTTCTGTAGGGAGTGCCGTCAGTCTTAGGCAGAGTGCCGTAGTTATGACCCCACTTTTCAGAGGCAACAATGGAGAGCATTTGACAGCACTCCAAAGGCATCTTGACAATGTGTTTATCGGGGAGACATACGGCACTTTCAGCAGGCCAAGGGGACGTTACAAAGATGTTCATCCAAAGGTAGAATCAGGTTCCAGAGCAATATAATACTTCAGGTTGTACTTGGTATTCGTAAACTGAGACAAAAGTTTAGAAGACACCACAACGTCATAGGCACCAGGGATAATCTTGATGTTTTCTACCTTGAAGTTGAAAGTGAATTCAGCATCAGTCTCACCAACCACGATGGCGTATTCGTTAGAAGTATCGTTCTTCTTATCACGAACCACCAGTTTGATTACACCATTCTCACCAACGGCAGAGAGGTCAGGTAGTTGATAGACTGCTGCTGCCTTGACCAGTTTCTCCAGAGAAGTGCTATCCAGTTGGAAGCAAACATCCGATGATGGAAGTTGAATTTCCTTATCAGGAGGAGAGATAATCACATTTGGATCAGCATAGAAATACTTCACCCGACGCTTGCCTTCCTTAATGCTCAGATAGGACTCTTCAGTAAAATCAAGATCAGGGTCCTGGTGAAGTCCAATACCATTTAGGAACTGGTTCAGGTCATAGATAGCAAAGTCACGGGGGAACTCTTCATTGATATCTGCCTCAGCAAGAATATTCTTCGCAACAGAGATGGTGCGGAGTTGGTTACCCCGCTTCACAAGAATAGAGTTGTTGATACCAGCAAAATTCTTCAGGAGTGCGAGGGTATTATCAGAGAGTTTCATAGTTTTGTTTTGGATTTTCATAATCAACGGAATTCGGTCAGACCATTATCTTTGCGGGAATAATGCTTATCAAAATGGAGAAGAAGCATAGCATAGTGAATAACTTTCATCAAGTCACGCTTATTGCGTCCATCTTTATCACCATAGCGACTACCATACTTAAGGATATTCGCCTGACAAAAACCTGCTGCCAGTTTCTTTGCTGCCATCAGATCAATTGTTTGAATGTCATCATAACCAGATTCATCGCCACAATAATGACCGTGATAAGTGCTGGTCACATAATCCTCAACATCCTTGAGAATTTTATCTTCGTTGTATTTCCAGAGATGATTTTTAGGTTCAGACATAGTAATAGTAAAGGTTGAATCACTCATAAAGGGAAGGCACATTTTTACCTTCCCCAATTATATCAGAAAACTTCTGGAGACGCAAATGCGGCACGGACTTCTGCTTCAGAAGGACCAGTGGGCATCTGGAAATCAGCATCTACTTTATCATACAGTTCCAGGAACGCCTGCTTGGTTTCATCATCAAAGCGGTTCACGCACACCTGAATCGCTTTAGCCTTGTCACGGAAGATGCTATAGGCACGGATAATATGAACCAGGCGACGAGTGCTAATGATTTCTTCAATGCCGCCGTCATAGAAGGTCTTACGAATGATGTCTGCCCAATCAACCAGGCGCTTACAGAAGTCGCGGTCTTCCACGCCAAGGTCCAGAGCAACACCTTCCAGAATCTTCTGTTCGGTAGCAGGGGCAGGATAGGATTGCTCAAAAGTCACAGGGAAACGCTCAAGGAATGCTTCGTTGAGAACATTGGTGCCGATGAAGCGACCATCATCAGAACCTTTACCCTTAGTGTTGGCAGTGGCAATTACATTGAAACCAGCAGCAGGTTTCACAAACTTACCAATCTTTTTCAGGAAAACACCCTTTCCTTCAAGCACGGACTGTAGACAAAGGATTTTGTTGGAGGCAAGGTCAATCTCGTCAAGGAGCAGGACCGCCCCACGTTGGAGTGCTTCAATGACAGGACCATTGTGCCAAACAGTGGCACCATCAACAAGACGGAAACCGCCAATAAGGTCATCTTCATCGGTTTCAATCGTAATGTTTACACGGATCAGTTCACGCTTGAGTTGAGAACACGCTTGCTCCACCGAGAACGTTTTACCATTACCCGAAAGACCCGTGATGAACGCAGGGTAAAAGATACGGGACTGAATAATTTTTTTAATATCACCAAAGTTACCAAACTTGACGAAGGTATCATCTTTATCAGGAATGAGGTTTTGTTCCACAGCAGGGAGAGCAGCAGGAGATTGATATGCTTGCTCCATTTTATTCACAACAGTCGGAGTCACTTCAAGATTCCAGCGACCACGAGAAGTCTTGTATTGCTCAAGGCGACGAGTCACAGTCTGATAGTTCAAACCACGAGAGGCACAAAAACCCTTCAGATCACCAGAAGTAATTTCAGAACCATAAAGTTCTTGAATAGAAGCAATCAGTTGTTCGTCGTTCACAGAGGACTTGCGAGGCATGATGTAGTTAGGTCGTTTTGTTTAACTGAAGTTATTATAGCAATAAAAAAGGGGCAGTTGAGTGCCCCGTGTGACAGTTTGAAAAGTGGTTACTTGGTTCTTTTTTTAGTTGCTTTGACTGATACTGGTCTCTCAAATGGAGTTCCCTCCTGAACAATACCATCATTATCACCATCTCTAGCATCCTCAATATAACCATCTAAGGTTTCAGGATCCGGCGTTGGTTCTTGGAATAAGTTTGAAAATCTACTCATTGACTTAATAGAACTCTTTCATTTATTTATCAAGCAACAAGTTCTACAAACTCCCCAAGAATCTTTTTATTCATCTTCTTGGATTTCAAACTCTTTACAAAAGCAGATTTGATTTGTGACTTAGTGGCATCTTCAGCAACATCAAACTCAGCATCCTGAGAAAGAGCATTGGCAGAAAGACCGAAGTAAGAATGATAACCAGACTTCTTGATAGTGAATGCTTTTTCTTTCTTCCAAGCACTCATCGTCTTCACAAACTCATCACCATAGTATCCACAATAACGGCGAATAAAGTTACCAGCATCACGACCTTCAAGAACACGAATACCGATGAAGTTGATATCAGTAAACTTATCCCGAAGATTGTGAAGCAGAATATCAGTAAAACCACTCCACTCTACATCACAGGAATAGGTGTTACCAGTTTTACGATCACGAAGGAAGGCATTAGGTCCAATGTGAGCAGTACCCATAAAAGGACCATCTTCCCAGTGACGCTGAACCTCACGATGATACTTGACCATACACGCTTCACCATCAGTCAGAACAACACACTGAACTTTCTGAAGTTTATTCTCTTTCTGAAACTTGGGCAGAATCTGATGAAGAGAAATGAGTGCTTCATTCAAAGGGGTTCCAGACAAACTCAAACCAGTGGGGATGTTGTAAGAACTATGAGACCAGCGACGGAATGAAGTAGCAAGACGGAACAGGTTCTTCATCTGCTCATCAAGAACCTTACTATTGGTCTTACTGGTAAGCAGGTTCATCATTGAAAACCATTCACCAACCTGAATCAGACCATCTTTTTTCTTATAGGCAAGTTCTCGCAGATTTGCTTTACCATTCTCATCATAAGTCACCAAAGGATAGTCGGAAGTAAAGGCATAAACCTCAAAAGGAATCGCAACTTTTTTACAGAACCACACAAGGTTGAAGAGTTGCTTGACAGTATCCAACATTACATCTCCCATAGAACCAGACCAGTCTAGAACAAACACCAGACCGTGATTCTTACCGTCAGCAAGTGTAGTTACCTTACGGAACAGGTCTTCATTGTACTTATAGGTGTGAAGTTTGGTGCAGTCCAAAACACCTGTGCGGGCAGTAGAAGCACGAACATACGAATCTGCTGCTTTACGGCACTCAAACTCTTTCACAAGATAGTTAACTTCTTTTTGTGCCGAACGCTTGAACTGGTTGAACTGACTATCAACAGTTCCAAAAATAAGTTCGTGAGTGTATTCCATACGCTCCAACCAACCATTCCACTCTTCCCGACAACGATTATGAATCTCATCGTTAGGAACAATAATCTTTTTCAAATCAAGTTGGGGTAGTTCAATATAAACATTCTCATATCCATCATTATTTACAAGGTCTTTGAGTGCTTCTTCCAGAGAATCCATCGTCTTCACTTCAGGTTCCTCATTCTTCTCGCCACCCCGTTCTTGAGTGGTATCACCCATTTCTGGGGTGGTTTTATCGGAGGAGGGAGCACCTTCAGAACCATCAGACTCGGGTTGGTCATTCTCACCTTCCTGCTGGTCAGTGAAGTCGGAAGCGGGTTGATTATCAGCACCCCTCTGATGAGACTCAAGATTATCCAGAGAAATCTTGGTCTCTTCCTGTTGCTTGTGCTTACAATACTTGTAGAGTGCCTCTGCTGCCACGAGCACATCAGCAAAAGTTTCACTATCAGCAATCAGATTGATAATTTCAGTTTCTTCGCCACGCTCAATCGGAATATCAACATAGTTACCAACCTTGAACCATAGGTTTGCTCGGTCGGCAAGATTATAAGTTTCCAGATTATCATCACCAATCTGAAAGAAATCTTGGTCGGCAAGTTCTTTATAACCATTAAAGAAGGTCTTGGCAAGACCAGCATAACGACGCTTCATTAGTTTCTCAATGCGAGCGTCCTCAACCACATTCACAAACTGCGGAGGAATCTTGTGCTCCTTCAACCAATCCTCATCAGGCGTATAAAGAGCGTGACCGACCTCGTGACCCACCAGAAGGTCATACACAGTGTTGCTTGCCTTCTCCCACAGAGGCAGGGTC
>Ga0209617_10000726_pt1 | contig 14955 bp, 9 predicted proteins | sample LakEriepJuly2011_2_FD_187459 | JGI IMG/M metagenome (GOLD analysis project Ga0209617, IMG submission 187459) | Freshwater microbial communities from dead zone in Lake Erie, Canada - CCB epilimnion July 2011 (SPAdes) (version 2) | ecosystem: Environmental > Aquatic > Freshwater > Lentic >... | reverse complement strand
GAGGTCCGGGCGTTGGCACCGGATCATCCGCGCCTGCTGGCCGATTTGGCCTTCGTCGAGTGGCACGATACGATTCCGCACGTGCTGGCGAAAGTGCCCGCGCGGCAGCTCGCGTTTGCCTCGCACACGCCATTTTTGGTGACGGCGGCGGCGCGGGCCAAACTCGACACGGCGGAGACGTCGGCCGCCCAGCGGACGGCGATCGCGGCAAGCAATCTTGAGCGTTTCCTAGCGGAATGAGCACGAAGCCCATCGTCGACGAACCGCTGCCGCTCCCGCAGCGCTGGGGCGAGGCCGAGCTGGCGCGCCTCACGGCGATGGTCGGGCAGTCCTCGCTGTTTTATTGGAAGGGGCCGCAAACCGCGGCATTGCTCGCGGAGTTTCGGCAACATTATGCGCTGGCGCATGCGTTCCCGTGTTCTTCGGGTTCGGCTGCATTGCATGTCGCGATCGCAGCGCTGCGCCTCCAGCCGGGCGACGAAGTGATCGTGCCGGCCATCACCGACATGGGCTCGGTGATCGGTATTCTTTATCAACAAGGCGTGCCGGTATTCGCCGACCTTGAGCCGCACACGTACAACCTCGACCCGGCCGACGTGAGCCGGCGGATCACGCCGAAGACGCGCGCGATCATGGCCGTGCACTTGGCGGGCAACCCGTGCGACTTGGCCGCGTTGGGCGCGCTGGCGAAGGCGCACCACCTCGCGCTGATTGAGGACTGCGCGCAAGCGTGGGGCGCCCGGTGGCAGGGGCAACCGGTCGGCCTGCACGGTGACATCGCCTGCTACTCGTTTAACGAATTCAAGCATGTCAGCTGTGGCGATGGCGGCATCGTGGCCACGAATGACGCGCGGCTCGGCACCGGGTTGTCGAAGTGGGGCGACAAGTATTACGACCGCGTCGCCGGCGGCCGCGACCCCGAGGAGTTGGCGCCCAACTATCGCATCACCGAACCGCAGGCGGCGGTAGCGACGGCGCAACTGACGAAGCTGGCGGCGATCACCGCTGGCCGGGTTTGGGCCGGCGAGCGGCTGACGACCGGGCTCGCGGGCACGTCGGGGTTGCAATTACCGACCGTGCGCCCGGGGGACACGCACAGTTATTGGTTCTATCTGCTGCGACTCGAGCCTGGCCGGTTTAAGGCTACTCGCGATGAATTCGCGGCGGCGCTTTTGGCCGAAGGCGTCGCCTGCACGCCGGGTTACATTCCGCGGCCGGTTTACCAATATCCGGTTTTTCAAAACCACAATTTCTTCGGTGGCCGGTGGCCCGTGCGCGACTTTGGCGTGACCGCGATGGATTACCGGAACGTGCGTTGCCCGGTGGCCGAGGCCATCTTGCAGGATGGCGTGAAACTCACGGTCAATGAGGCGATGACGGAACCTTATCTCGCGAAAGTGGTGGCAGCGGTGCGGCAGGTGGCGTCGCGCTGGGCGAAGTGACGGCCGGTCTGGCCGCGGGCCGCGATGGCTCGCCGAAACAAATCTCGCCGTGGACTACTTCGACGCTGGCGGCGATGTAGTCGGCGTCATCCGCGGTGAACCGCCAGCCGAGCGGCAGGGCGACAAAGCGCGCGGTCAGATCCTCGGTGCGCGGAAAATCCTCCGCCCGGTAACCCGGCGCGGGCCAAGGCGATATTTCCCGGAAAGGAGAGAGGGCGGGGTTCGCGGCGAGGCCGGTCTGCACATACTCGCGTCGGTAGTGCGGGTAGGTGCCGGTGCGTTGCTGGCACCAGACGTTGAGAGCGTCGAGTTTCGCGCGAAACGCCGCCGCGAGCTCGGGCGTGCGAGCGTAGAAGTAGAGTTCGAAACCGAAATCGCCGGCGTCATCCGCCATCGGGCGCAACGTGATCCCCGGGAGGCGAGCGAGGCGCGCGGTGATGCGGGCCTTGAGGGCGCGGCAGTGATCGCGAAGGACGTCGAGCTTGCGCAGTTGGGCAAGGGCGACGGCGGCGGTGAGTTCCGACATGCGATACTGGCCGCCGGCGAAGGCCGGTTCGCGCGCCGGGGTGATGGCGGCGTGAGGCGCGCGGTATTGGCCGAGATCGTGCAAGCGCACGGCGCGCTCGTAGAGGCGCAGGTCGCGGGTGGCGATGAGACCGCCCTCGCCGGCGGTCATCGGCTTGTTGTGTTGGAAGCTAAAAATGGCGGCGTCGCCCCACGTGCCGACCCGGCGGCCGCGGTAGGTGGCCCCCGGTGCTTCGGCGCAATCTTCGATCACGAACAGGCCGCGCCGGTGCGCGGCGAGCACGATGGGCTCCATGGCGGCGGCGGCGCCTTGGAAATGAACCACGAGCACCGCCTTCGTCCGCGGGGTCGCCAGCCGCGCGATCTCGGCGGGGTCGAGGCAAAGCGAGGCGTCCACCTCGGCGAGCACGGGGCGCGCGCCGCTGCGCACCACCGAGGTGAAACACGAGATCCAGCTCCACGCCGGCACGATGACCTCATCACCGGGACCGATGCCGGCGGCGCCGAACACGATCTCCAGCGCGGCGGTGCCGCTGCTAACCGCGAGCACATAGGGCAAGCCGAGCAGGGCAGCGGCTTCCTGCTCGAGGGTGGCGGCCATTTGCGGCGGGCGTTGCGGGTCGTTGCCGTAGTAGCGGAAAAGTTCCCGGCGGCGCAGGACATCGAGCACGAGGGCCTCTTCGGCGGGGCCGATGGCAGCGGCACCAAGGCCGGGAACCGGACGGGGACGAAGGGCGTCGGTCATCGGGAAATTTTGGCGAGGGCGGGGATGAAGTCGGCCAGCGAAAAGACCAAGCCGAACTCGATGGCGACGCGCCACAGGGCCGATTGCTTTTCGAGTTCGTCGCGCGCGGTCTCGCGATTTTCGACGGCGGTCACGGCTTCGGCAATGGTCGAGCACAGGCAGCCGTGGCGTTTCATGTCGACCATGCCGCCGGGGGACATGAGCAGGCACCAGTTGATCGCAAAGCCGACGTAGATGAGGTGATTGACGCCGCGCGCGCGGCAAAGGGCGGCGAGCTGGTCGCCGTTTTCCGCGATGCCCTCGCGCTCGGCAGGCCGGGCGGTCGGGGCGAAGTCGAGGCGCGCGAAACCGGCGGCGATGTCGGCGGCGTTGTGCGGGCCGGGGGTGGCGTGGTCGTGACGAAGTTGTTGCAGCGCGTGGTAGGTCGGGTCGGGTGAAACCGGAGCGGGAGACGAGCGCGGAACCTCGCGTTGGAACTCGGGCAGATGGGAATAGTAGTCGCGCCCGCCGACGACATGAAACACCGGCAACGGCGAGGCGCGCACGGCGGCGAGGAGCGGCGGAAAGACCTCGGCGAGGATTTGCCGGGCGCGGGGTGTGTATTCGACGGCGCGGCGCCAGCCGGGGAATTCAGACGGTTCGCCGCAGTCCCATGCGTGCATCACCACGAGCGCGGTGTGCGCGGGTGCGAGCTCGGCATCGACGGTATGCCAGCCGCCGTAGCCTTCACCCGGCACCGGGCGGGCGTAGTCGGCGTCGAATTGGCGATAGAGCCGGGCGCGAAGTTTCACGAGGGCGAAGGGCGGCTTAGGCTTTCGACCGAGAGGCGCGCCAGAGCAGGCCGCCGATGCCGAAGAGAATGACTCCGGCCACGACGTTGATGATGGGCGGAGCGAGCGGAGAAGACGGGATGAACACGCAGCCGATGAGCACGACGCCGAGCAACACGCTCACGATGGAGAGCATCTGGAAATCGCGGAGGCCGCCTTCCGGCTGGTTTGGGTCGATCGGCACCGGGGTGCGGAGGTCGGTGTCGAAGCGTTGGCACTCGGCGCTGCGCGGGTCGTCCGCGCGGTAAAAGCAGGCGGAGATAAAGAACACGAGCGTCGCGGCGCTGATCGCGCTCACGATGTTGCGCTCGTAGACATTGTCGGGAAACGCGTTGATCGCCATCAGGCCGAACGCGGCGACGAACGCCGCGATGCTCGACGCCATGCCGGACCACCACGGGGTCTTGCGGTAGATCATGCCGAGCAGTACGGGCATCATGAAGCCCGGGCCGGTGAGCGAGTAGTATTTCAAACCAAAGTCGAAGGCGCCGCCGGTCCTCGCGATGAAGAGGGCGGCGACGATACCGAGCACGCCGATGACCAGCATGGTGAGCTGCGCGACGCGCATCTGGTGGGTTTCGCTCGGGGCGGAGAAGCCGGCTTTTTTGCGCAGCGGCACGTAAATGTCGCGCGTGGTGGTGGCGGCGAGCCAGTTGAAACCGTCGCTCGCCTGTCCGAGCGTGGCGGAGAGAATGGCGGCCACCACGAAGCCGATCAGCCCGTGCGGCAGCAGCAGCAACGCGAGACTGACAAACGACGCTTCAGCGGGCGCGGCGAACTGCGGCCAGATTTCGCCGATATTGGGGAAGATCACGCGTGCGCCCATCACGGGCACGATCCACAACAACGGACCGATGAAGGAGAGGCCCGCGCACAGCAGCGCCATTTTGCGCGCGCTGCGTTCGTCGGGCACGCTCTGATAGCGCTGCACCTGCCACCACGCGACGTTGTAGCCCAGCATGGTATTGGCGGCAAAACATGCGAGAAACAGAACGGAGGCCGTCGGACCGTTGAGGCCGAAGTAGCCTGCGGGCGCTTCGTTCCAAAGGCGCACGAAGCCCGCGCTGATGCCCTCGCCTTGACCGAGGTAGCGGAAAGTTACGGGCAGAATCAGCAACGACGTGACGAGGATAATGATGCCTTGCACGGCGTCGCTGAGGACGGCGGCCCACAAACCGCCGATCACGGTGTAGATGATCATCACGGCGCCGACCGCGATCATGGTGAGTTCGAGCCCGGTGAAGGTCCAGCCGAGCACCACGTGTTGCCCCTGCGCGAAGCCAAGCGCGGTCGCGACGAAGATGCAGAGAATGTAGAGCCCTTGGCCGATACCGATCACCTGCGGCACGATGGCTGTGACCGAGTAGAAATAAGTCGTCGAAGGTGAGTAGCGCCGGGTGAGGAATTCCAGCGGCGAGTTGATGCGCGCGCGGCGCCAGCGCGACGCGAAGTAGAAGGCGCCCACCAGGTAGGCCCACGTCGCCATCGTAAACACGACGGCCGCCCCGAGGCCGTAGCGGTAAGTGAACCCCGCCGCGGCCACGAACATGAACGCGGAAAAACCCGAAACCCAATTTGAGACCCCGGCAAGGAACCACGGGATTTTGCCCCCGCCCTTAAAGTAGTCGTCGGTGTTTTTATTTTTCCGCGACGAATACCAACCCACGAAAATGACGATGCCGAAATAGAGCGCGATGAGCGCGTAGTCGGCGCTGTTGACGTGGTTGAAGGCGGGCATGGGTTCTCGTGCGCCCGGATTACACCGTCGGAATTTTTCCGGCGATGGTGGTGAGCGTCGTAGTCACGGCGCGGCCGAGGTGGGTGCCGGTGATTTGCCACGCGTCGCCGGTGCGTCGGACGTTCAGTTTGCTCGCCGCCTCGCCGGTGGGTGCGGCGGTGCAGACGGTGAGCAGTTCGTGCACGGTGGCTGCGGCCGAGACGACCTCGATAAACGGGAATACGCCCTCGGCGGCGGGGAGCGCGAGTTGGCCGGCGGCGCAAGTGAGGGTGTTGGCGACGGTGTGCACGGTGGCCTCGGTGTGGGCGAGGGGGCGGGCGATGCGGAACGAGGCGCCGTCGGCATGGGTGGTCGCCCGCCCGTCGTCATTGAAGGCTTGAAAGCGCGCCTGCATGGGCTGGGCGGTTGCGAGTGTGACGCGATCGAGGACGATGAGCACGTCGGGTTTTAGAAAGAGGAGCGTGCGTTCGACGAGTTGCACGCCGGGGTTGACGAGCTGGTAGGCATCGGTGGCGTCGCTCGTGACGAGCGTCCATTGCGGACCCGTTTTGAACGAGGTGACGCGCGCGTGCGACCACGAGGCGTTGGTGCCCTCACGGCCGTCGTGGTATTGGTGGCCCTTACCGTTGATGAGCACGGCGGTGTGAGCCTCGGTCTGGCGAAGCAGCCAACGCGGTAGGGTGGCCGAATAGCCGGCCCCGAAGGGATCATGAAAGAGACGCTCGCCGTGGGCTTTGAAGATGACGCTGTTGCGGTCGGCATGTTCGTGGTTGCCCGGCCCGCCGCTGCGGAAGGCAATGACGGTATCCGCGGGTTTCCAGCCCGTGCGCGTGACCACCCAGTCATTGCTCATGCGCACATCGTGCAGGTCGGCGGCCGGTGCGAGGGTCTCGGCGTCGGGCTGATACCACGCGGCGGCTTGAATCATTCGAAGGGCGCCGACGTGTTTGGCGACGTGGCGGCTGAGAGGGTCATTGGCGGTGCCGCCGACCCAAGCGGCGATGGAGGCGTCCATCCGGGTCGCGGCGTCGCAAAAGTTTACGACGTCAAGGGCGGGCTCGTAGCCCGACTTCGGCGCGGCGTTTTGCGCGGTGGTCGGGTTTTTACGGTCGATCGGTTCGGCGGCGCAGGGCATGGCCAACGCGAGCGCGTAGCGGACCGTGCCCGGATAGTTGATGAGTTTGCGATCGTCGAGGCCGAGCCGGCGGTAGATGGCGTCGGCGAGCATCGCGAGGTGGGAGGTGGTGTAGCCCCAATAGCCCACGCCCTCGTCGAAGGAGCCGTCGGCACCATACATCGCCGCGAAGGCCTGGGCGCTCTGCCGCGACATTTCGAGCCATTTTTGGGCTTCGGGGTGGCGACCTTGGAGCCAAACGGCGGCGAGGCCGAGGCCGCAGGTGGGGATGATTTTGAGATTCGTGGAGTTGAGAATCAACGGCCAGCGGCTCAGATCGAAACGGAATTGGTAGTCATCCTCGGGATCGAAACCCCAGCCCTGCACGCGATCCGGAAATTTCATGCCGTAAAGGGTGCGGTAACACGCGGGCGCGCCCTCGCTCGCGATCTTGGCTTCTACGGCGGTCACGAGCTCGACCGGGACTTTGTCCCCGAGCCAGTCGAGGGCGTAGCAACACGCGATGGTCGCTTCGGGGGCGCGTTGGAGGCCGATGGTGTGTTTGCCGCCCTCCAGGAAGTAGTCCCAGCGCTTGTAGTCGCACAGGCGGCGCAGCGCGAGCAGGGCGACGTCGAGTTGGCGAGGATCGCCCCACACGGTGAAAGCAAAGGCGCTGCGCTCGACGATTCTCCCCGCGCGCAGGAAATCGGCGACGTGGTTGTTGAGGCGGAGTTCTTCGCGGAGGAATTTGGTGTCGGCGGCGAAATCGACGTTGAGCAACTGGCCGCGGATGTCGGCCAGGCGGGGGAGCTCGAGGTTGGCCCGGATGCGGGGCAGGTCGGACGGGGCGAAGAGCAGGCCCTTTTGCGCGGGCGCGGCGGCCGGGTTGGCGCCGCCGGTCTCTGCTGCGCCGAGTGGCCAGCGGGCGAGTGGTAGGGCAGTAGCGATGACAGCGGAAGCTTTGAGGAAGGTGCGGCGGGTGGACATGGTGGGCGTGGTGAATCCGGCAGGGGGCAGCGAGGGGAGGAATTCGAAGGGCAAAAGTGCGGAAGGGTGGGGCCGGGCAGCCCGCTTGCGGGCCCGAGATGGAGCTCGCGCGTTCGAGCGGGCATCAAGTGATTGGGGCCGTCAAGGTCAGCCAAAGTGGATCGGCTAAAAAAGTGGATTGGGGCAGGCGAGGGCCTCGGGCGCAGCGAAGCCGTTTCAAATCCGGGCGGGGGAACTTCGATGGGCGGTTGCGGTGGCCGTCGATCCCCACTGCGTCGGAGCGGAGTCGCTGGCGCGATAGTGCCGGCCGGTGCGACCGCGCGCGTGGCGCGGGCGTCTCGCCTGTAAAGGGGCGGGCCTCTTGCCCGGTCGTTTCCGAATCCATGGGCGGGGCGCCCATGCCATGTTAAGCATCAACTTCACTTTCGGTTGAGCCAGTTTCGATGAACGGGCCTTGGACAGGCTTGATTTGTTGATGAACCGGCTGCGTTATCGAGTGCGGTTTTCGTCCCGAACCATCCCGGTTGCCCCAGCTGTCCCCCGTCTTTTCCCCTATGAGCACTCTCATCACCCGCCGTCTCGTCCTCAAACGCGGTCTCGCCGGCATCATCGCCTACGCGGCCGCGCCGAACATTTTCCCCTCGTCGCTCTTCGGCAAGGGCGCTCCGAGCAACCGCCTCAATGTCGGTCTCGTGGGCAATGGCCTCATCTGTAATTCCCATGCCGGCACGCTGCTCGGCCGGCCCGACGATTGTCAGATCGTCGCCACCTGCGATGTGATGCGCAGCAAGGCGGAAAAAATGCGCGACCGCATCGGCGTCGCCTACGGTAAACGCAAGGCCAGCGGCTCGGGCTCGCTCGCGACCGGCCCCGACATCTACGCGACCCACGAGGAACTGGTCGCGCGTCCGGACGTCGACGTCGTTTTTGTCTGCACGCCCGACCACTGGCACGCGGCGGTGGCCAAGGCCGCGATGCTCGCGGGCAAAGATGTTTACTGTGAGAAGCCCCAGACGCTCACCGTGCACGAAGGCCGCGCGCTGGTTGACGTGGCGCGGCGCACCGGCCGGGTTTTCCAGACCGGCACGCAGCAACGTTCCAACAAATCCTTCCGCAAGGCCGCCGAGATCGTGCGCAACGGCTGGATCGGCGAGATCAAACTCATCCGCACCCGCCTCGGCGAATTCCCGCCCTCGCCCGCGCTCTCCGAGGAACCCGTGCCCGCCGGCTTCGACTACGACCGCTGGCTCGGCCCGACGCCGTGGCGCCCCTACAACGAGCAGCGGGTCAAAGGTGACTACGGCGGCGGTTGGCGCTGCTTCCTTGAATACGGCAGCCGCAAGAACGGCGACTGGGGCGCGCACCATTTTGACATCATCCAGACCGCGCTCGGCACGGACGATTCCGGCCCGGTTGAGTTCATCCCCATCGGCCACGAAGGCTGCAAATTTCAGACGCACATTTACGCGAACGGCGTGCGCGTCGAACGTTTCGACGACCCGAGCCTGAAGGGCATGATCGAGTTTCAGGGCACCAAGGGCACGGTCTGGGTCTCGCGCAACGATGAGTTTTTCTCCGATCCGCCCGAGCTCGCCTCTCGCCCCCTGCGCGGCGAGGACATTCATCTCTACGCGAGCGACGACCACCACGCTGATTTCTTCAACTGCGTGCGCACCCGCCAGCGCCCCATCGCCGACGTCGAGGCCGGCCACCGCAGCGCGAGCATTTGTCACCTCAACGCCATCGCTGCTCAAGTCGGCCGCGCGATCCGTTGGGATCCTCGCGCCGAGAAGATCGTCGGCGACCCGATGGCCGCCCGGCTGCTCGACCGCCCCCGTCGCGCCGGCTACGCCCTCTAACCTTCAAAACACTATCGCTATGTCGCGCTCCCTTTCCCCGTTTCCCGCCGCTCTGCTGGTCTGCGCCGGGCTGGTGCTCCCGTTGTCCGCCGCCGATTCGGCGCTACCCGCCCTCGGTTTTTCCGGCAGCCAAGCCGCCCTCGAGGCGCTGGACGGCGACCTCAAAGCCGCCGGTACCGCTCCCGCCAAACTCGCGGCGATCGAAGCGCGCCTGCTCGCCGTGCTGCGGAACAAAAACGCCACCTTTGCCGCGCGCCAAGCCGCTGCACAACGCCTCGGTCTGGTCCTCGCCTTCAGCCCGGTGAAGCCGACCGCCGCCACGCTTCGCCTGCTCGGCACGATGCTGGCCGACGAACGCGATTCCGATCTCGCCCGCTCGGCGCTCGAGCCGGTTGCCTCCGACGTGGCGGATCCGTTGCTCGTGACCGCGCTCGGTAAAACCTCCGGGCGCACGCGCCTCGGTTTGATTGATACGGTCGCCCGCCGTGGCAGCGGGGCCGCCGTCCCGGTGCTGGCCAAACTCCTCCCGAACTTAGATGCGCCCACCGCCGCGGCTGCCGCGGAAGCGCTTGGCGCGATTGGCGGTTCCGAGGCGCTCGCCGCCCTGCAGGCGACACCCGAGCCCGCACCGCGGGCCGTGACCGCCGCGAAACTCATCGCGGTCACTCGTTTGCCGGCGGCCGCCGCCGTGCCCTTGCTCCAAGGCATCCGCACTGCGGCCGGCGATCCCGTGCACCGCGCGGCTGCGTTGCGTGCACTTATCGAGATCGACGCCGTTAACGCTCCGGCCACGACGGTCGCAGTGCTCGGCGGCGACGATTGGGCGATGAAGCAAGTCGCGCTCGAATCACTTTACGCCTCGCGCGCGCCCGGCTTGGCGGCAGCGCTGCTGGGGTCGCTCACCTCGTGGGATGCGCCCACGCAAAGCGGCGTCTTTCACGCACTCGGCCGTCGGGGCGAGGCCACGGCGGCGGCGGCCGCCGTCGCGGCGACGGCTCATGCCGACGCCGAAGTGCGCGGCGCCGCGATCACGGCGCTGGGCACGATTCCGGGCTCGGCCGAGACGGCGCGGGTGCTGGCGAAAATCGTGGCCGGTTCCGACGCCGCCGAGGCCAAGGCCGCCCGCGTCAGCTTGGCCCGCCTGAATGGTCCGGGCGTGAGCGCCGCCGTTCTCTCCGGCGCCGAGCAAGGCGAAGCCGCCCTGCGGACCGCGTTCATCGAACAACTCGCCCTGCGCAATCAGATCGAAGGCCTGCCGTTGCTCTTGAAATTGCGGGCCGATTCGGACGCGGCGGTGCGCGCGGCGGCGGCCTCGGCGTTTGGCGATCTCGCGCCGATTGCCGACGTGAAGACCTTGCTCGACTGGACGCTGGCGGCGACCGACGCCAACGAACAAAGCCGCGCCCTGCGCGCGCTCGTCACGCTGACGTTGCGCAACCCCATGATCGCGACCCGTGGCGCGCCGTTGTATGCGGCGATCGAGAGCGCGAGTGCCGAAGCGGCGCTGCGTTTGCTGCCCGCGCTGGGGCGCATCGGGGGCGAGCCCAGTGCCGCAGCGGCCGCCCGACTCGCGCTCGGGCCGGATGCCAAGGTGGCGGAAGCGGCGCTCGCGGCGCTGACCCGTTGGAGCGATACCACGGCGTTGGCCGCACTCGCGGCTGTGGCCGAGAAGACGACTTTAACGGCGGCCCGGACGGCGGCGGTTGAGGGCGTGATTGCTTATTTCGAACGCACCCGTGTGGCGTGGACCGGGGATGATACGGCGGTGGTCGCCCGGTTGCTACCGGTGGAGGCCGATCCGGCGGTGCGCGGCCGGCTGCTGAAGCTGCTCAGTCGGGCCGGCGACGCGACGGCGTTGGCGTTGGCTTCGGGGCTCAAGGCCGATGGCGCGGTGGGCGCGGCCGCGCGCGAAGCGGTCGAAATCATCACGGCCAATCTGGCGGGCCCGGCCAAGGTGCGGGCGTCGTCGCCGTCGGGTGCTGGCAACATTATGGATGGCAAAACGGACACCCGTTGGACGGTGGCGCAGGTCGGCGAGGAGTGGGTGGAGATCGATTTCAAAGTGGCGCGGCCGTTGCAGCGGCTGACGCTGGACCAATCCGGCCGGGCGGGAGACTTTCCAGAATCGTATGTGGTGCAGGTGACGGATGACCTGGCCAATCCCGGCGCGGCGGTGGCGACGGGCACCGGCCAGACGGGCAAGACGGTGATCGCGCTCCCGGCGGGCACGCGGGGCCGTTACGTGATCATCAAAAACGTCGCCGAGCGCTTGGACGGCTGGTGGGCGATCATCGAGCTTTACGTGGATTGAGCGACTCCACCATAGGCGGCGTGACGGCAGTGCGCGCCCGGCCGTTTATGCTCGTTTTTTGAGGTAAATTTAAGCGCGCGGCCAAGGCGACGCGACTGGAACCAAAAAAAGGCTTGGGCTGAGGCGGCATCGTTGCCGATCCAAGCCAAAACTCGGTTTAAAGCGCCGCTCACTCCATCTCGGAGTGGCGGCTCTCCTTAAGGTAAATGGCGCCGATGATGGTCGTCGCGAGCGTGATGCCGATGGGGTAGGCGAGGCCGGCGTAGGGATTGCCGAAGTGGGCGACCATCGAGGTGGCGATCAGCGGGGTGAGGCCGCCGAAGATGCCGTTGCCGACGTGGTAGGGCAGCGACATCGAGGTGTAGCGGATCCGGGTCGGGAAGATTTCCACGAGATAGGCCGCGATGGGGCCGTAGGTCATGGCGACGAGCAGCACCATCACGAGCAAGATGGCCACGATCATGACGTGGTTGAGCGGCTGGGCGAAGTGCGAGAGGCCCATGAAGAGCGGGATGTAGAGGATCGCGGCGAGCAACATGCCGCCGAGAATGACGGGCTTGCGGCCGACCTTGTCGGAAAGGCTGCCAAAAAGGACGAAGAACGGCGTGCCGAGCACCAAGGCGGTGGCGATCAAGATGAGCGACGTCTCGTAGCCGATGTTCAGCACCTTTTGCAGGAAGAACATGGCGTAGAATTGGCCCGTATACCACACGACGCCTTGGCCGGCGGTCGCACCGAAGAGCGCGATCAGCACGAGCCGGCGGTTCTCGGGGTTCATGAAACTCTCCTTGATCGGGTTCACCGCCAGTTTGCCGGCGGCCTTGGCCTTCGCGAAGAGCGGAGACTCCTCCATCTTGATGCGGATGTAATAGGAAAGGCCGACGAGTATGATCGAGAGGAGAAACGGCAGGCGCCAGCCCCAGTCGTTGAACTTTTCGACGCCGATGACTTGGCGCACAAGCAGAATGACGACGATGGCCAACAGCAGGCCGCCGGTTGCCGTGATCTGGATGAAGCTGGTGTAGAAACCGCGGTGGGCGCGCGGGGTGTGCTCGGCGACGTAGGTGGCGGCGCCCCCGTATTCGCCGCCGAGGGCGAGACCTTGCACGAGGCGGAGCAGCACGAGGCAGATCGGGGCGGCGATGCCGATGGTTTCGTAGTCGGGCAGCAGCCCGATGGCGAAGGTCGCGCCGCCCATCAACAGTAACGTCAGCAGGAACGTGTATTTACGGCCGACGAGGTCGCCGATGTGACCGAAGACGATCGCGCCGAACGGGCGAACGACGAAGCCGGTCGCGAAGGTCGCCAGCGTGAGCAAGAACGCGGCCGTCGGATTGTCCTTCGGGAAAAAATGTCCGGCGATGAGCGTGGCGAGCGCGCCGTAAACGAAGAAATCATACCACTCGATCAGCGTGCCGGCGGAGGAGGCCGCGATGACTTTCCAGAGAGTCTTTTTGTCGGTGGGGTGCGGGGCGGAGCTGGGGTGGGCGTGAGCGGCGGACATAGTGGAGTGGGGAGCACGACGCACACCATAGGCGGCGGCGAGTGCGGTGTGGGAGAAAAGGGAAAATAGGGCCAGAGCCGTGAAGGCAAGACCGGGCATTGGTCGTGGCCCGGAACGGGTGTAACCGTACGTGACGTCAGTGATTGAAGCGGCATGGGCGTCCCGCCCATGGGATCGGAAACGACCGGGCAAGAAGCCCACTCGTTCACGGCCGAGACGCCCGTGCCACGCGAGCAACCAACCCGATGACCCCATTTTCGCCGAACAAGTCCCAGTCATACCGGCCGCTGGGATAATGTTGGGTTGTGCCGGCGGTGCGGTTACTTCTTTTGTTTTTACGCCCCATCCCCGCCTCCGCGCCGAAACACCGCCCCAAAAATGTCCTCCCCCGCGTCAACGCCCTCGCCTTCGACCACCCAACCTGCGCCGACCTCGTTCGGCGGTATTCTCCGGCAACTCGGGCCGGGCCTGATCATCACGGCGTCGATCGTTGGCTCGGGCGAACTGATCGTGACGCCCAAGCTCGGAGCGAGCTTTGGGTTCACCCTGCTCTGGTTCATTATTCTCGGCTGCGTTTTGAAGGTGTTTATCCAGATCGAGCTGGGCCGTTTCACGCTCGCGCGGGGGGTGACCACGCTCGAAACGATGAATCTCGTGCCCGGCCCGCGCCTAGTCGTGTCGTGGCTGCTGTGGTTGTGGGCGATCATGTTTGCGGCGACGATTTTTCAGATCGCGGGCATGGTCGGCGGGGTCGCCAGCGTGTTGTCGATCGCCGGGCTGAATCTTTCGACTTCGGTCATCGCGGTGCTGATCGGAATCATCACGGCCGTGCTGCTCGTGGTGGGCCGCTACAAGCTGGTCGAGACGGCAGCGACGTGGATGGTGGTGGCGTTCACCCTGTGCACGATGGTCGCGGTGATCGCGCTGCAGTTCACGCCCTACGCAGTGACGATGAAGAACATCACCGACGGGTTTAGTTTCAATTTGCCGGGGTCGTTCACGGTCGCATTTGCGGCGTTCGGGATCATCGGCGTGGGCGCGTCGGAGCTGATTTATTATCCGTATTGGGTACTGGAAAAAGGTTACGCGAGGCACGTCGGTCCGGCCGACGGCACGGTGGCGTGGGCCGAGCGGGCGCGCGGGTGGATGCGGGTGCTCAAGGCGGATTCGTGGGTCTCGTGTGCGGTTTACACCAGCGCGACGCTGGCGTTTTACGTGCTCGGCGCAGCGGTGCTGCACGCCAAGGGCCTCGATGTGACCAACGCCGACATGATCAAAACGCTCTCCGCGATGTATGTGGAAACCTTCGGTGCGTGGAGCCTGTGGTTTTTTCTGCTCGGCGCGGTGGCGGTGCTTTACTCGACCATCTTTGTGGCGACGGCTTCCAACGCGCGGCTGATGGCGGATGCGCTGGTCGTTTTCAAAGTGAAGCAGTATCCGACCGTCGCGGACCGGCAGCGAATGATCCGGTGGTTCTGCGTGCTCGTGCCGGCGGCGTGGACGTTGCTCTACATCATTTGGGGTTCGCCGGTGACGCTCGTCTTTGTGGGCGCGGTGGCGCAGGGCATGATGATCCCGTTTCTCGCGCTCGCGGCGCTGTGGCTGAATTATCGGCGGGCCGAACCCGCGCTGCGCACGGGGAATTTCTGGCGGGCGTGCTTGTGGGTTTCGGCGGCGGCGATGACGGCGGTCGGGCTGTATCAGGTGGTCACGACGCTGGCGCCGCTGCTGAAGTGAGGGCAGGGCGGGGCGAATTTAGGACCGATTCGACGGCCGTAGGAGCCCGCAGGCGGGCGATTCGGGAAATGGGGCGCGGGAGCGCGAAGATCGCCCGCAAGCGGGCTCCTACACCTGGCGGTTTGGATCGAACGCAAACGGGAACAATCCGCGGGCGGCGGCT
>Ga0209617_10000725_pt1 | contig 14957 bp, 13 predicted proteins | sample LakEriepJuly2011_2_FD_187459 | JGI IMG/M metagenome (GOLD analysis project Ga0209617, IMG submission 187459) | Freshwater microbial communities from dead zone in Lake Erie, Canada - CCB epilimnion July 2011 (SPAdes) (version 2) | ecosystem: Environmental > Aquatic > Freshwater > Lentic >... | reverse complement strand
CCAAGAATCCCTCACTGGCTCTTCCCTTATTAAAATTAGAGAATAACGAAGTTGAATTAGATATTTATATTAATGATAATGCATTTGAGGGATTATATCAGGTATGGAGTAATATATTGAATACCTATGTGAGCCCGCGAATGTATAATGAGACACATCGCCCTACAGTACCTATATCTATTGCTACATTTGTAAAGCCGAGCGATGTCAATTTTGATGTTAATAATGAGCTATTATGTACCTATGTATATTTAGATAGTACCGAAAGAAGCAGTTTGCTATTGAATACTAACCAGATTAATTATATTATTAATACGGTTAAGAAAACGCAAGCGATTGCATTGAATGATAATCATACGCTAATAGATATAACAAACGCCAATCATCATGTCAAGGAGATTATATGGATCACGCGAAGGAGCGATTCTATCAAAAACTTCAATAATTATACAAATTACACAGGGTCTCACGAATATAGCGAAGGGCTCGGAATATTAGATAGGGCATCAATATTATGGAACAGAGAAATAACGCGAGCGGATTATGATGCGACTTATTATAATCAAATAGAGCCGCATAAATATCATACGAATATACCGAGAACGGGGCTATACTGCTATTCATTTGCTTTATTTCCCGAAAAACAGATTAGCTCGGGTTCTTATGATAATACGCAAATTACTACCTCGTTATCTGTTAATGTAAATCCCGAGGTTAAAGATGATAGTAAATATACATATATTACTAAAACATATAATGATTTATTAAATAGGGTCTATCCGGTCAATTTTGAAATTACTATATATGTCATGGAAATAAATGTCCTAACTGTCCTTAATGGTGGCGCTGGCTTAAAGTTCAGCTAAATGTCCATAGCTGCCGATTATTTTTATATTCTTTGATATAATTAAAGTATCATGGATTTATTTGTTTTGATAATAATAATTGTATTTGTATTTATAATAAAATATTTAATAGATACTATTAACTCTCTCAACGGAGAGATAAGAGAGATAAAAGAAAAATGTATAATTGGTAGCAAGGCCTCAGGAGCCGCCGGTGCGGGAGTGACAGGGATAACATTTACAAAAAACACCGAAAAACCATCTGATAATGTTAATAAAGAGTTAATAAAGACATTAGTATATTTCAAAGATTACTTTGATAATAACAAATAGGTCGTAGGTCATAGGTCGCAGGTCGCATTGTCTTGTGATACCAAAAAGTATATAAATACATATAAATAATATAAGCGTTTATAATTAAATGCCGAGAAAAAGTAAAAACAGCGATGTTAAATCTACAATAGATAAGAAGAAGGGCTTAATGAATACTATTGTAAAAGATGTAGTACTTGTGGAAAACGAGGATATTATATTGCAGTTGCCTATATCCGACAATGATATAAATAAAATAAGTATTACGGATGAATTACTTGAAGCCCCTACACCATATGAGCCTAACTGTTGTTATATAAATGAGACTAACTTTTATAATACAATTCAGGACAATTTGATTAAGGAAGATAATGATAGAGATAGAGATACTAACATAGATTATAATGATAATATTATTAAATCATCAAATAATTGCTATTGGTGTTGTCACGCTATTAAAGACAGGATTTATGGGATGCCCTATAAATATAATATTACTACGAATACTTATATATTGTTCGGGAACTTTTGTTCGCTGGAATGCGCTAATGCTTATAACTTCTCTTCACATTGTGGGAGTGATAAAGTATGGGAGATAAATAGCTTGATACAGATGCTGAGCAAACATTTTGGATGTACTCGCCCGATACGCCCGGCGCCTTCAAGATTTTTGCTGGATATCTTTAATGGCCCTATGAATATTGAGGAGTTTCGCAAAGGTCATCACACGAATGAAAAAACACACCTATTAAATCTACCGCCTATGATAGCAACTACTTACAATTATGAAATTGTAAATACATCCTATCTCAAAAACATTACAGATAATATGAATAATAAAATTGAGGCAAAGAAAAACAAAAAATGATATAAGAACATTGATACAATAAATATTGTGAATTACCCAAATTACTATTGCTATTAAGAATGACGAGTATTGATAATAAATGCAGTGTTTCTGTTGCCGCGAAGGCCGAAGATATAAACTTTTCGCATTATAGAGTTTCTACTATAACTTGTAATGCGAATATTGGCGAGGATATTAATTTAAACTTGAAGATGCTGTTTGAAAATATTGTAATCATAGATAAGGATGATACAGACGGGATTGTATGGGCGCAGTATATGAAGGATGGCGAGGATTTAAATCGCGGGACATATCCCAAGAAGAGGAGGAATAGTAAGAAAAATAAGATGAAGAAAAATAGGTTTGATAACCAGGTTACAATTATATATAAGAACGATAAATATATGCCGAATGTGAAAATATTTAAGAACGGCAATATTCAAATAACTGGAATAAAGGTTGTAGAGGATACTGTCGTTATTGTCAATCATATCATTGCTAATATTAGGAATATCTATGAAGATATTAGTAAGGACATTATAAATAACCGCGAGGATAATTATGAATTGAAATTGAAATATCAGAACTTCAAGATTAGGATGATTAACTCGGATTTCAAGGTTTATTGCGACGATTCTCTCGCGGTTCCATTTGGCTTGAAGAGGCGCGAGATACACAATATATTTATCAGCGATCTATATAATAACAAATGTTCGTTTCAGCCTGGAATATATCAGGGAGTTAAGTTAGAATATTTCTGGAATAAATGCAATGAAAAAAAGAATGGTATTTGTTATTGCCCCAAGAAATGCTATGGAAAAGGAAAAGGAGAAAAAATCGGTGATTGTAAAAAGGTTACAGGGGCTTTGTTTGAGAGTGGGAGCATCTTAATTACGGGCGGCGTATCTTTCGAACAAGTAGATGAGGTATATAAGTATATCTGTACTTTCTTGATTAAACACAAAGATACTATTAAGAAAATCCAACCAACTAATCTTGTAGCTCAAGATATCGCGGTATAGGCTACAAGATCGGTTGGGAGCGTCGTGAGCGGCGTGAGCCTTGTAATCGTTTATATTATATTTGTTGTGTGACAGCTGAAATTGTAATTATCATTACGATTGGCTGATGTATATTTTTTATATTTATCGGTATTTATGTGATTATTTCCCGGTCTATTATATGAGGGTATGTGATGGCTTGCATAAAAATGCGAGGCATACACAGCAGCATCAGGTTCAGCTGGAGGCATTTTATAACTATTGCCCCAGGGTTTTTTGTCAAATAAGACATCGCCAGTATATAACCCGGCATTTTTTGGCTGAGGAGGGACGGGAACATTATGGCTATAATCTAATTCAGCATATTCTAATTCTTTTTTCATTATTCTATATATAAAATAGATATTATTATATAAAGATAAAATTGATAATTAATTTAAAATAATATGAGTTCTGAAAGTTCTGAAAGAAAGAGAAGAAAGGTTGCTGATTTTGTAAAAGATGGTATGGAAACTGCAGATATAAAAGCGATGGTTCAAGATATTGTATTGTATATGACAGAGAACAAGGCTAAACATTCATCCCACGAGGAGCTATTGAATGAAATGAAAAAATCAATTGAGGGAATCTTATTTTTTGAAGAGAGATATCCTATGTTATATGCTATGGTTACAAAAGAGGAGGGATTTGAATATAGTAGCCTTGAATATTTTTTAGAGATGCGAGAGAAAATTGTAAATAACCAATTAACATCAGAACAGGCTTCAAAAGTAGTAGGCCAAGTATGGTTTGATAAGTACTATAAAAAACCGGATGGCGAAAAATAGCCGACGAATCCAAAGGGGGGTGTAAAACATAATCAGTCAAATCATTTATTTTTCTTACTTTTTCCATAGATATACAATAGGCTACTAATACAATCTCAAAGCTTCTATATTATAGATATTACATATTTTTATATATTAAATCTTAGATTATCATAGCAGTTCTTGAGACACTGAAAAATCTTTATTTTTTCAATTTATAATTTGAGTACATCTCTTGATTTATTTTGTAATTTCTAAAAAACTTTTGAAATTTTTGAAAAAACAGAAAGATGTACTCAAATTTTAATTTTCAAATTTTAGAAATATCCAGTGTCTTTTTAAATATCACAATGGTAATGATAATATATAACAAGTCTATAAATAACCTTCGCAAATATAATAATAAATATAGGGATATAGGAATATAGGAATATAGGAATATAGGAATAAATTTGTTATAATTTGAGATTATTAAGATAAAAATTGACACCAAAATGTATTTAAATTATTACTATCGCAGTCAAAGCAAGCCTAAGCCAAAAGCTAAAGCCCGGCTAAAGCCCGCCTACAGAACAGCCTATCAAACTTTCAAAAGCCTTTCCAAGTTTTATCCAGAAACTCTTTCAGAAGAATGTCCGCTGCTGCTGCCCAGACTATCGGAATGGCCTTCAAGGAGTATATGAAGAATATTCCTGATGAGATTAACACCTCTAAGGGTTTGGATGAGCATTTCGCTCAGTTCAAGAAGGATTTCAAGGAGAAGAAGAAGAATAACAAGATTGAGATCGCCGAAAAGAAGAAGGATACCAAGAAGAAGAAGAGGAACAATCTTGACGAGGATGGTAATGAGAAGCCTAAGAAGCCTCTTACAAAGTATCAGCAGTATATCAAGGACAATCAGCAAAGGATTCGCGAAGAGTTTCCCGAGCTTTCAAATACCGAAAGGTTCTCTAAGCTTGCCGAAGAGTGGAAGGCTTACAAGGCCACTCTTGAGGTTGCGGTTGATGCCGAAGAGGAGCCCGAAGATGAGCCTGCTGATGCCGAAGACGCCGAAGACGAGCCCGCTGAAGCCGAGGAGGCTGAGGAGGCTGTTGTGGAAGTAAAAGAAGATGAGAAGCCCGTGAAGCCTAAGAAGGCCAAGAAGGAGGCTAAGACTGACAAGAAGAAGGATAAGGATTCGGAGTAAAATAGAAATTATATAAGATGGCGTAAGATAGGATAGGAAAGGTTAGATTAGGATATATATTTTTATATTTTATTTATTGGATTTTGCTTTTGGTTTTGCTTTTTGTTTCATTAGGTCTTTGTAGTCTGATATGTGATGTAATTCTCCTTTATATTTGACATATTCCTTTTGAGAATCAGGCATTTTATAGATTTTCATTTTTTTCCCAAGAATCTCCTTATATATACTATGCTTTTTTTGAGACACAACAGGTTTATTAGAGACCTTTTTGCTATTTATTTTACTATTTGATGTTTTTTTATATCCACCATTATTTATTCGTGTTTTACTTAAATAACGAGTAATATTAGCTATCTGCATATTAATATCACTATTTTCTAAATTATCCTTTAATACCTTAACATGCGCTTCCTCTTGCCGTAGCTTCCACCACAAATCACTATTTCTCAATCTCTCCCTAACTTCATTCGCAAAAGCTTCCTCTTGTCGTCGTTTGCGCCATATCTCCTCTCTATTTATCTCTTCCTCTCTATTTAAAATTTGTTTTTCTTCATGCTTTACTAGATCATCTAACATGATTGCTTTTAATGAATCAATATTATCACTATCGGCATAATGCGTATCAAAAATAGTTTTATATTTTTTATTACCTTGAATATTTTTAAGATATTCAATATAATTATTAATTACAGACTTTTTTTCTGTATTATCAGTACTATCATATTTATTTAAACTATTATAATCTTTATAATTATCAAACAATAAAATGATTTCCTCAGTTAAAAAATTCTGCAACTTTCTCAGAGCTTTATTAGAAGCAGCCATAATATTTATTGTATCTATTTATATATTTATATTTTATTTGCTTCACATATTTTATTTATTGGATTTATGCTTGTAAGTGCGTGCATTATTATAAATTTCTAAATAATTATATAGATGCTTATAGAGTTGTTTATTGGCTCAGTAATAATTGGGGTTATTATTGGGTTGATAGGTATTGGTGGCGGCATATTGCTATTGCCTTTATTAGTTTATTATGATTTTTCTTTTCAGCAAGCTGTCGCGATATCTCTTTTCTTAAATACGATACCTAACGCATTGCCTGGATTATATCTATATTATCAGCATGGATTTTTAGATTTTAATGCGGCTATTATAGTAGCTACTGGAAGTATCCTTGGTGGAACTGCAGGAGCTTATTTGGGTACAAATAATTATATAGATGACAGGACTTTGTATAGAATATATACGGTATTTCTAATAATGACAGCAATATATTTATACTTCTATTATTGTTAAGAGTCAATAAGAATAAGAAAAAACTATTTAGCTTTTTTAACAGCTTTACTTATAATTTTTTTATATTTTACTAAAGATATAAATGCGCCTTTTACTTTAACATATTCGCCCCCGCGTTTCCCCGTATATATTACCATTTTTCTTTTACCATTAATAAACCTCTTTTCAGATTTCTTATATTTATTACTTCTTCCACCTGTCACTATTTGTTCTGTATTATAATATGTTAATAAATGAAAATTTTGACTACACATACCATAATATTGTTGGCCATCTATAGAATGTAATATAACAGGGTAAGATATATCTTGCTCTATCGTTGCCTGGTCGCCTATATCGTCAATCACAGTGGCTTTAGTAGTTGTATTGTATTCTTTTATAATCGTATGATATAGCTGCGGTTTTTCATCATCTAAAGTAACATTATAAGAAGTCTTATCAGATGCAGGAGGCTCATGAGGTATAGTAATTTTATCTGTTTTTATTATGCCGCGAAGTTTATTATCATCGTGCAAGGAAAGTTCATATACATCTCTCATCGCAACTATTGTTTTTCCAATAAATCTGTCATCATCGGCGGTTATTTGAAGGTAAACATATGAATCTGTGTTTGATTTATCCATATTCTCCGCTCTTGATATATCCAAATCAATATGAAATGTTTTTTGCATTTTTTCTTTGTTTTCTGCTGTGCTAAAGCTCGGTAATAATCCGGCAGGTTGATGACCGAATATATTATATATTTTTTTAAATTTATCATACTCGCTGTCTAAAATAATCGGGATATTCTTGTATTTTAACGGACCTTTATCATCTAATGAATTTATTGTTACAATAGGTGAAAAGCTTGAATTTATAGAATTACTATGTTCGTGTGGATAATATGTATAATAATTATCACAATGATTTAAACATGCGGCAGATATAGCTATATAATTTTTATAATCAATCTCTGAAGTTTTTAATAATTTCATTTTATGTAATTCCATTTCCTTTAATCCCTTTTTATAATTTATTGGCACTTTTTCTGATATGACATAATTATAATAATTGCAAAAATTAATTAAAAAATTAGCAAACTCCCTATTTAATATCTTTATATTTTTTATATTTATATGTAAAGTTTTATTTTGTGGTTCAAATCCTATTGTAGAAGGTATCATAAACATATTATTGTTAAAAGGCACACCAGAATGGGATGCAAAAATAAATTTATCGCCTATAGTAATTTTTGCCATAATATGACATTTTTTTAAATATTCTATATATAAACCTTTATATTCTATAAATACTTTAGGTATTTTAACATCATCCCCCCATATATTTCCCATAATCATATTCATCATAGCTATAAATAAGCATATATAGGGGTTAGCATAATCATCATCGAGTTTAGCATCGTCATCCTTAAATATATTGGGTTCAAAGTTAAATAATTTTAAAAATTCGCTTTTAAAAAATTCTATCTGTTTTTGTGCACCATAAGTATTTTTATATATAAAATTAACTCTTTTTACTAATTCGTCAGAATATTCTTCTTCAAAATCTTTTTTGATATATATACCGTGTATATTTATATCTGCTTTAATATCTTTTGCTAAATATTTAAAGTTAAATTTTGTTTTATCTTCTTTGTAGGATTTTTTAATGATATTAAATATATATTCTATAGATTTATCCATATTATTCTCATCTTTCAATATAGTAAATATTTCAGCAATCCAAAACTCTTTTACGCATCTTATTTTATTTAGATCCCTATTTCCACATGCTAATATAACATTGTATGGATAATTTTGTTTTAATTTGAGCATACTTTTTAAATTGCGAATAGACATTTCGCCGCGGTCTATCAAGTCGCCTGTAAAAACTAATACGCGATTATTAGCTAAAGGTTTAATAATCCCATTTTCATTAATTCCAGTTAATTCCTCAATTTCTTGAGGCATATTACCTTCTAAATCTGAAAAAAAGTTAATATCAACATCATTATCAAATTCATATATTCCAACATCATTATGTTCGCCTTCGCCTCCCCTCTTCTTTTTATTTACTATTTTTTTAGCTATTTTTTTAGCCATGATTAGTACATATACTACTATATAAAAATATTAAAAAGAAGGATGTTTTTTCAATTATGTCTTATTATATGACTGGCGCGAGCTGGCTTTTATAATTTAACTTCATGATTTACATCATAATTTTATAAAAATTGATATAAACAATTAAATATATATTTTAACAAAGTATTATTATGAACAGTGATATGCCTTCGTCCAATGTCCCCCCTACTAATCTCACTCAATTAATTGAAAAAACTTACAGTAATTACGAAGGCAATACTACTTATGCAAATACTCTGATTAATACGCTGAAAAAATATCATTTCTGGCCGAACATCAAGGTTAAGAAGTTCAAAGATAACGATGATATTGTTCTCCTTCACACTAATTACAAGATGAGTGATATTTGCGAATATAAGGAGCTTTATGAGCAATGTCGGAGTATCGTATTGGATTTTACTCTCTCTTGTAATAATAATGTTGTCGTTACTTATGCAAATTCTATTCCGCGCAGAATCGGGTATGAGGAATATATTTCGGCGAATTACAGCGATACCGACAGATGTTATGAGGCTTATGATGGAACTATTATTACTGTATATAATTATAAGAATCAGTGGTATTTTGGAACCTCAAGCTGTCCTGATGCGAATAGTTCAAAGTTCTCGCATCCTACGAAATCGCACGGCAAGATGTTTGACGAGGTACTATACGGATTTTATAGTAAATCTCCGGAAACCGCTGAAATGCTTTCGCGCATTCCGCCGGATGATGTCGGAGAGACTCTGCGGGCTATGTTCGCGTCCAATTTGAATCCTGAACACGCTTATGAGTTTGTCTTGATTCACTATGATAACAAGCATATCATTGATTATACTGATGTGCTTGGAGAGAATTATAAGGAGCTCGTGCATATCAATACGAAAAACCGAATTACGCTGGAAGAGTATGATATTAATCTGTCTGCTATCCAAGAGCTCTTTAATTTGGGTGTAAAATATCCTGCATATTTCGCAGATATCAATAAGGCCAATGCCTATATTAACGAGAATAAAAGCTACGGATTGATTATCAAGAAAAAGGTAGATGGGGAGAACTTTTCGCGGCTATACAAGATATCCTCGATGTATATTAACTATCGCGAAGAGACTGATCCGTGTCACCCTAATGTATGGATGAATATTCTTAGCGTCTATATGAAAAATAAGCAGAATTATACTATTAAGGATTACATTGCGACATATAACCCGAATATCCAGATTCCTATTGATAATAACGGGAGACAGATTGACCCAACATATCTCGTACATACGATTATCTCAACAATCAAGGATAGCCTCTACAGCTATTATAAATCCAGTACGACATATAACCCGGCTTATAAGAGATACAAGATGAATAAGGAGATGGACAAGCAATTTGCGCCAATTATTCAGTATCACTTGGCGCAGCTGAGAAATCTACAAATCACCACATTCAACAAGAAGCTTATTACAAGCTCTAACATTTATTACTATTTGTGTCAATGTAATGATGTCAAAAATATCAAGACGCTTATTCAGTTCTTTGCAACCAATCCGATTAATGAAATGCAATCTCGAACATCGATGTGTTTCGCAATTATGAACACCCTGATTTCATAGATATCCTGGGGGATATCCCGAGGGATGTCCGGATGTCAAAAAATATATATATCTTAATAATAATAGATAGATAAGGATATATGTCGGACTATTTTTCCACACAGGGATGGGTGTATATTGCAGTTAGTTTTATACTTACTATAATATCTCTTGCATTGAATGTGTATTTGGAAGGCCCTGGATTATATTTAATAGCGTATTTTGTATATCTGCTTGTCATATTATTGACGGCTTACAATATAACTTGTTTAACAAAAGGAGAATGCTATATATGGAGCTGGATTGTTACAATACTATCAATAATACCTATGATACTTATGATAATCCTAATAGTATACATCATAATATATGAAAAAAATACGAAGGTATAATTTCATATTATTTTTATATTTTCTTTCTTTTTCTGGTAATAAATAGGTCTATTATTGTACAAAAATAGTAAAAATTGATAAAAACGGCATATAATAATTATTACGCCGCTACGCTCGGAGTATATCAAAGTCTTATACAAAGAAAGCTCGTACCGCTCGTGCTACTCGTGCTACTTGTGCTACTTGTGCTACTTGCGCCGCTTGCGCCACTCGCATTTCTGTCTTCTTTAAGAAAAATGACAACGGCTATTGCTACTACGACCGAACAATCAGCTCTATCGGTTATTTTCAAGGAACGCATACGGGACATGCCGAATAATCTTGATGATAAGGAAATCCTTGCATATTCTAAGATTACTAAGAATATTATAGAGTTGGAAAATGAGTTAAAGCAGATAGGAAAGGGAGAGACTAAGGCGCAAACTGCATTCTCCAGCGTTTTCAAGGATCGTATTCAGAATATGCCTGATGATATTGATGATAAGGAAATCTTGGTATATGCGAAGAATATTATAAAGTTGGTAAGGGACATAAACAAGATAGGGCAGGGGAAGAAGAATCCTAAAAATAAGGAATAAATAGATTATAATGTGATTATGCGATAATGCGATTATGCGATTATGCGATAATGCGATTTATGTTTTCTTTATTCTTTATTTTTTTATTTTAAAAAATTGATATATAAGATAAAAATATAATAAACTATATATTAATAGAATGTTTTACAATTATAAGTTTGATTCGGCCGACCCTTCAAATAATCACAGCTTTGATATTCACGATATTGACTTGGCGATTGTCAATGGTATGCGAAGGATTATTATGACGGATATTCCAAACTTGGGAGCAATCGGAGAAAAGCTGGAGAAGGAAGAGCCTACTGTTAGCGTCATTACTAATACTGGAGCATTACACGACGAGTTTATTATACATCGCATTGGGCTAATTCCTATATGTATGACTGCCGACGAAATTGAGAATTACGAGGATAATTCGCTTGTCATCGAATTGAATGTTAATAATACTACGAATAAGAGCATTGATGTGCGAACCTCGGATTTCAAGGCAACCTTCAATGATGTAGAAATTACCGAGAAGAAACTGAGAGAGTTATTTCCGCCAAACAAGGTATCAAAGCACAATATCTTGATTACGAGATTGAGACCTGGCGAACATCTACATTTAAAGGCGAATATTGTCAAAAGAACTGGGCGCGATAATGCATCGTTTAACCCGGTTTCACTATCAAACTTTTCGTATATCCAGGATCCCAAGGAAGCTAAGAAATACGAGAGCCTACTTGATAAAGAGCGGGCATATTATATGAATGAATACGGCGACCCTACGAAGTTCAAGTTTGACATAGAGCATATTAATGTTAATATGGGGCCCAGATATTTAATCCCGAAATCGCTGGATATTGTTATAGCCAAGCTGAATAATCTAATGACCGAATTGGTTAATATTAATACGACGGAAATCGTAAAAATACAGCAATTCCAAGATATCGCCGAGACATACGAGTTTATCATTGATAACGAAGACGATACGCTGGGAAACATTATACAATCGTATGTACACGACAATTATGTGAGGAACAAGAAAACTGTCAATAATATGGCGTGCAAGTTCATAGGCTATATTTGCCCGCATCCTCTCAAATCTACTATGATTATAAGGATAACTCTTGATAATATTACTGACAAATATATGTTTATCGCATTTATGGATAAAGTATGCAAGGAAATTGTCAGTTATTTGGTTGATATTAAGACAAAATGGAATAAGTTCGCAATTGATAATAATGTAGCATAATTTATATTATTATATATTAAAAGAAAGGGAAAAATAATATGTCAATTAATATCAACGGCAATGAGTATATTTTTGAGGAAGAAGAATTGGAGGACATAGAATATCTTGAAATAATGAGTATAGATGATATTATTAAAGACAATCCTTCATTTATAGCATTGTCCAGCGATGAAATAAAGAGCAGCTTGTTTGAATTGTTTGCGAATAAGAAGAAGGCAAATAATATAACAACTCTTTTTTACGATATAATAAATGATATAGATGGCGATCGTGGAAAATTGAAAAATTACGATAATTATGTTTTTGATGCCGATGCTGAAAAGAGGGATTATAGTGATGGTATCGTGGACAAGGCCGAAGTTGCAAATTTTAACAATTTGAAAAAGAAGACAGTAATAAATCACGATATAGCGAAGGAAAAATATTTTTTTTGCATTAAATACAATAATGATTCAGAGAAACTGCGATTTAAGCCTGAAGCCAAGATAAATATCACGATAGAACCGCGAGACAAGAATTTTCCCATATATTATCCAGTATTCCCGGCGGATGATGTGAATATCCCTATAATATCTGCTTATTACAAAATACCTAAGACTGTTATAAATGATTACCTGTATACTAAGATAACATCGCATTTAACGAGGACGAAAAATATCAATTATGTATCTTCCGAAAATTGCGAAAATGTCAGAGATTTAATAAAGGGCGTCAAGCCGGATATTAACAATATCATAGAGTATCTCAAAGATAGCTTTGAGCTTGATTATTATAACATAGAGAATGTTTTGAATAAGTTCGGTAAATCCTTGGATTTTATTAATAAGGAGGATTTTAGCGTTTTATGCGATTATCTCGCGGATGTTATGGGGCAATATAAGGAGCGAAAGAATCTATCGAGGCCTGTTAAAATTAAGAAGCCGGATATTATAAATAAGAAGCTAATTTTCTTTGATAAATTGAATACGAGCATCCAGCTATTAAACTTGTCAGAAAAGGTAATTGATTTTTTGGATAAAAATAAGATGAGTTTGGAGGACTATCGCGAGAATAATATAATGACTGGTAAAATAAAGCAATTGGATGAATTGAATACCTATGATATAGTTGACACTATAAAAACTATGGGTATTGGAAACTCCGATGATAACGCGGTTATCTTAGAGATATTGGATATTATAACGCGTTCTTTGAAAAATAGCAATATCTTGGAGGCCATACAATCTATAGATGGTATCTTGAAGACTCACGAAAAGAAGGAGATCATTGTAAAGAAGTACGAAATCGCCAGAAATGAGAATGAATATTCGCGAAATCACATATTTGACTATGACAAGGACGGCAAGCAATATGTAATATCATATCGCGAACACAAAGAAATAAAAGATAGTCACTATAATGACAAGAACGAGGGAATCCCTATGATAGAGTTTGAGACTCAAGACGCCATCGATGATGCTAATGCAGCTAATGCCGGAGAAGGAACAGGAGACATCGGAGGTCATGGAGGTCCTGGAGGCTTCGGAGGTCCTGGAGGTCCTGAAGGTCTTGAAGATATAGGATATATTATAGGATATAATGAGTTAAGTAGTCGTGATATAGATAAATATATAACTAATATTAATTATAAGAATGAGCTGGGATTTATAGATAGTTTGGAGAATATGTTGAATATCTTGAATAATATTGGTAAATCTGCGAATATTGAGTTTGATTATGATGCATTATGTAGCGAGCTGTTCAAGTATAATCGCAGTATATCAAAGAGACGCGATATGTATATTAAGGCGTTTCAAGATAATAACTTGGAAATAAGCGAAGAGATGCTTAATTATTTGGATAAATTATCGCCCAAATCTATATTAGCATTAATAAATAATAGAGATAAACCTTTTTCGGATATTGATGATAATGTGGAGAATGTTATAGTATCTTATAATAAAATATGGTCTGATGAGTTTAATGATATGTTTTTAAATGCCTTGGCGTATTGTATAATAAACCTGCAAGATAAGATATTGAATGATACGATATTCATAGATGTTGATTATTTGAATGGTAATTTCTTGAGTTATTGGGATAACTGCGGTTCGCCTCTTAATAAAAATAATAAAAAGGGAGATCGCGGTGTTATGTCATATATCATAGAGGTTGCAGCTGATTATTTGATAACTAATAGTAATAATGAGTTTTTGATACAAACCGATAATATGTTTAAAATGACTTACGAAGTAATTGAAAAATATTATTCGGAAAATCTTGAGAGAATGAAAAAGAAAGATGATATTTGTCGGGAGAAAAAGAAGGAGCAGAAGGGAAAAATAGAAAAAGATAAATTACGCAGTTTATTAAAAAATAAGGAGTGCGGGAAGGAATTCAGCTTATGTAGGGAGCAATATATACAATCATTGATATATATGCCTGATGTAAATTATGTAAAAATACACAAGTTTTTAAATGGCTGTTGCTTGAAAAAGCTGGATGATAGCTTTAATGAAGATATTGATTTAAAAAATGCAGATCGCCTTGAGTTAATAGGATTTAAGAAAAAATATGCAGAGAAAAAGATGACGAATAAGCCTCGTGATTTGAGATTCATCCCCAAAAAGACCGCTAAGAGTAATGCTAAGGCCGACGCTACCGATGTCGGCGATGCCGATGACGCGGGAGCCGGAGCCGAAGAAATTATAGAGCGTATATATTTAAAAGATGAAATATATGATATGAATAATAATTCTAAGATAGTCAGGAGATGGCTTGAAGAAA